>Ga0187850_10000838_pt1 | contig 37376 bp, 32 predicted proteins | sample June2016WEW_4_15_FD_132436 | JGI IMG/M metagenome (GOLD analysis project Ga0187850, IMG submission 132436) | Peatland microbial communities from SPRUCE experiment site at the Marcell Experimental Forest, Minnesota, USA - June2016WEW_4_150 | ecosystem: Environmental > Terrestrial > Soil >...
CCAGCTACTAATTGGGACAGCAGCCATTTTCGAACCTAGCCGAACCAGGCACCAACCTGCTTCTTGAGGACGGCCGGAAAGGGGAGGTTTGCCCAGCGTTTTCAATCAGCCGAGGGGCGGTTCCCGGCTAATTTGGACAGCAGTGACGATGCATGACAGTCGGCGACGCCGCCAGGACAGCGCTCAAACCCGGGGCCTTCGCCGCCGGTTGCGCAAAGATGGCCGATGGGATTAAACTGAGGTGGAAAGGAAACGACCGATGTCTATTCGCCGCATCGCACTACTACTGGCCAGCGCCGCGGCCCCTCATTTGATTGCCCACACCGTAGACCCGAAGGTCCTATTTCGCGTTGAGCCAGCGTACAGCAAATCCGCCAGAGGCTCCCGCATAGAGGGCACCGTTTCCTTAAAGTGCATCATCGGCCAGGATGGGAAAGCCAGAGACATACGGGTTTCGAAGAGTCTGGAAAGCAGCCTGGACGCAAACGCCATCGCCGCACTCAAGAAGTGGGTCTTCCAACCTGGAACCGTCAACGGAACTGCGGTGGAAAGGACCACGAGCATAACGTTTACCTTCCGGCTGCTTGGTGCTTCTGCTCCCGCCGGCATTGAGGTTCGCACCGACACCCCGCTCCAAACCGCATGGGCCGCCCCGAGGAAACTCCCGTCGGCCAGAACGCATGAAGGACTGCTGAAAGCGGATACATACTCGTGGAAGTGCTACCCATCGGTCGGCCGGTCGCTGAACGGTGATAAGAAGTGCCTTGTGTTAAATGTCTACATCGACGGGCCATCACGTTTTTCCTACGCAGCCATCGTATTCTCAGTCGACGGCGCTCTTACGGAACTGCCGGCGATGTCCTGGCGAACCATGCGGCTCCTGGGCGGCATGCCGGCCGCCGAAACAGCAATCCCTAACCAGCAGAGTCTCATCGAACGCATCGCCCGAGCCAGCGAAGTGTTCGTTACGATCCTTGAAACCAACAGGCACAGCCTAAAGCTGACAGCTCCACAACTTCAGACCTTTCGCGACGTCCTGGCGTACTACCATTCACTGACACCCAAAGACTGATCGTCCTTGCGGGCCGTTCCACTCTCCCGCCATACCTCGCGCAACTTCCGCAACGCCACGGGGCGCGGACAGGATGCGCGCGCATACCGAAAACTTGGAGACGAGCAAGAGCCTGATTTCATGACCTTCCGCGTTCGTCGCAAAACTTACCCCTTTTGAAACTGTTCGAAGATCTGTTTCGTCCGAGGATCTGCTTCGTCTAAAGAAAACACCACCTTGCCACTCTTGCCGTGAGGATCAATAGTCACCTCGGGTAGTACTGGCCGTCCAATCGTAATCGTCGTGCCATCCTTCTCTAGCTTTCCGTTGGCCGCGAGCTTAGCCAAATCTTCAAAGGTGAGGTCTATATTCATGTCCTCATTGTAAACGGCTTACAGTTAGTTTTCAAGTGGGCGCGGCTTGGGTGTTGCAGTTTTACGTGATGGCGGCTGCGCCAACAGGATGTTCGCAGCCATGATCGCGAGCCGAAATGTTCGGATAAGGTCGGTATCCCCCTTTTCGGCGCGTCCCGAAACTTACCCTTTGTGAAACGGGGCCTGGCCACGTCCTCGATGGCCATGACGTCAGTTTTTCTTAAGGTCCGGACCTTCAGTACGCGCCGGGCCCGAGCAGGACGACGCGAACGGTTTTCAGGAGCACGCGCAGGTCCACCGCCGCGGTCCAGGCGCGGATGTAGCGGCTATCCAGCTCGACGCGCTCGCGGTAGGTGGTGTCGTTGCGCCCCGAGACCTGCCACAGCCCGGTGAGCCCCGGCAGCACCTGGGAATAGAGGGCGAAGAACGGCCCGTATTTCGAGACCTCTTCCTCGACGATCGGCCGCGGTCCCACCATGCTCATCTCCCCGCGCAGCACGTTCCAGAGTTGCGGCAGCTCATCCAGGCTGGTCTTGCGGAGAAACCGGCCGACGCGCGTGACGCGCGGGTCATTCCTCAGCTTGTGCGCCAGACGCCACTCCAAGGCGTAACCGGGGTGCTGGTCGAGGTATGCCTGGAGGACTTCATCCGCGTTGCTCACCATCGAGCGGAACTTCCACAGCCGGAAGCGCCGGTTCCGCCTGCCGATGCGGGTGTGGGCGAACAACACCGGGCCTCGCGACTCGAGCACGATGGCCCCGGCGATCAGCAGTCCCAAGGGCAGCGCGACGAAGGCCAGCAGCAGCGCGAACACCACGTCGAACATCCGCTTGAGCCACTGGGGCCGCCTGCGGAGCAATCCCGTTCGCTGCGGAATGATCCGGACCGGCGCCCGAAAGCTTGGGAACGGTTTGGCCGAGGTGCTCATCGAGATTGGGTCTGGCGCGCCCAGCGGCTGCTATTCACCACCGTATCATAAACTTCACTGGTTTCCCCCAGCATCCGCTCGAAACCGAAGCGCTCCTCGTAGATTCGACGCGCCGCGGCGCCCAGACGTTGCCGTTCCGAAGGCTCCGCAATCAATTTTCTCAGCGCGCCCGCCAGCGCTTCCGGCTCCCCTGGCGCAACCAGCAACCCGTTGACCCCCTCGGAAACGGCCTCGCTCACCCCGCCGACGTCGGAGGCCACCACCGGCAGGCCGGCGCGCATCGCCTCGAGGACGCTGCGCGGGAACCCCTCCGAACGCGACGACAGCACGAAGATTTGAGCGCGGGCCAGCGCGGCGGCCGGGTCGGGCTGGTATCCCGACAGGTGCACGCGGCCGGCGATGCCGAGCGCCCCGGCCAAGCCGCGTGCGTCCCGCTCCAGGGGCCCGCCCCCAATCAGCTCCATTTCCCAATCCAGAGAGCGCAACCGGGCCAGAGCTTCGAGCAGCGTCCGGTGGTCTTTGGGCGGCTCCAGCCGGGCGATCGAGACGATCCGGACCGGATTCCCGGCCGGGTCGGCGCGAAGCGCCGCGGAGATGTCCCGCACCCCGTTGTAGATCACGTGAAGCTTCTCGGGACCCGCGATTCCCGCGCGCAGCGCGAGTTCCCGCTCGTACTGGGAGACGCAGATGATCCCGCTCGCCCATCGCGCCGCGGCCCTCTCCGCCAGGCGAAAGACGAGCCCGTGCGCCGCCGAGATCCGGTCGCCAATCGACCAGCCGTGGGGAGTGTAAAGGACGGGCAGACCCAGGCGGGCACAGGCCGCTCGCCCGATCCAGCCGACCTTGGCCGTGTGAGCCGAGACCAGGTCCGGCCGGAAGTCGCCGAGCGCGCGGAGGAGTTCTCCAAACGCGCGCGCGTCCCGGACCGGATGGACGGCGCGCCGCAAGAGGCGCAACGAGCGGAACGGAATCCCCGCGGCCGTAAGCTGGCCGGTGACGGGGCCTTCTCCCCCGAGGAAAACCACCGCCTCGTGCCCCCGCTCGATCATCGCATGCGCCAGGTCCCGGACGTGGATGCTTGCGCCCCCGACCGCGTCGGCCCTGGTAATCACGTAGGCGATCCTCACGAGGGTTCCTTTCGCGACACAATCACCAGAAAAGCGAGCTTGCGGAACACGGCGGTGGCGGCTGCGGGGACCAGAGGCAAGTCGAGCAGCCGCGCAAACGGAGCCATGATGCGACGGTCGCGCAGGCGAAAACAGATGTAGTCGGGCTCGTGGAACTCACTCCGGAAGTACCGGTCGAACGCGGCAAAGATCTCACGCCGGCTGCGGTAGCGCGTGTAGGTATCGATCCATTTCAGCTTGTCGATCGCCCATTGCCGGCGGGAGGGCGCTTGCTCCTTCCACGTCCCCAGGCCCAGAGAGCGCAACGTGAGCGTATAGGCGAAGCGTAGCCTCGATCCCTTTCCGAACCAGTGCGCGAAGGGAATGCCGATGTGCCCCTCGCGAAACACGTCGCGCGAGGGAAACAGGCTGAGCAGGGTCCCGCCCGGCTTCAGAACGCGGTGGATCTCCCTCAGCGCCGCGTCGAGGTCCTCGACGTGTTCCATCACCTGGTTGCTAGTCACCAGATCGAAGTACGAATCGGCGAACCCAAGGCGCCCCTCGCGGATCTCCTGGATCTCAGCGCCGACGAGGCCCGACCGCTCCGCCTCCCTGCGAGTATCCGAACCGCCGTAGTACACGTCCGCGCCGAACATCTCCAATCCCTCCGCGCGTCCGGCGGCGACCAGCCCGCCCGCCCCGCACCCATAATCGAGTGCGCGCGCGCCGGCGCGACTGCGCACGAACCGCTTCGCGAAGTCCAGCACGAAACGGTTGGTGACATCCATGGCCGGGCTACGCTCCCAGCAATTCCTCGTACAGCCGCTCCCAGCGCGCCACCACGACCGCCATGTCGAATTGCGCGACCGCGTGCTCGCGGGCGGCCTGGCCCATTTGCCGGCGCGATGGCGGAGTCATGCCCCTCAGGCGGGACATTGCCGCTTCAAATGCCGCGGGGTCGCCCGGAGGCACCAGGTATCCGGTCCGGCCATCCAGGACAATCTCGCTCACTCCGCCGGCATCCGTAGCGACACAGGGCAGAGCGCTGGATGCGGCCTCGAGCAGCGCCATGGGCAGGCCTTCGACCGTCGAAGAGAGCAGAAAGCCGTTCGCGGCGTTCATCAGCTCCGGCACATCGGCGCGCAGCCCCAGGAAGCGCACGTTGGCCTCGAGTTCGGCGGCCAGCGCGCGTAGCGCGGGCTCTTCCGGCCCCTCGCCCGCGATCAGCAGCAAACCCTGGCGCTGGGCGGCAAAGGCGCGCAGCATGGTGGGATAGTCCTTCTTCCACAGAAGGCGCCCGGCGGCCAGCCACACGAATTCGTGGCCCACGCCGAGCTGGCGCCGCGTTTCCTCTCGCGCCTCCGCGTCCGGCTGGAGGCGCCTGGTGTCGACGCCGTTCGGAATCACCCGGAGCTTGCGCTGAGGCGCGATCCCGGTCTCCGCATACCGCCTGGCGCCGGCCTCGCATACGGCTACTGTCGCATCCGCCAGCCGGTCCGTGATGCGGTAGAGCCGCTCGCGGCCGCGCGCGTCCCCGCTCTCGCGGCTGCTTTCCAGGATGCTGTGCGCCGTCGAGATGACTACGGGAAGCGGGCAGATCAGCCGCGCCACCCGCCCCAGCAGGTTGGCGTGGAACATATGGCAGTGCAGGATCTGCGGCCGCAGCTTCCGCAGAATCGAGGCCAGGCGCAGGAATCCCGCCAGGCTCGGGGCGCCCGGCCGCATCCGGAGCGAGAACACCGGGACGCCCGAGGCCACCAGTTCCTGCTCGAATGCGCTGGGCGGCAGCATGGAGACGACACTCACCTCCCACCCGCGCCGGCCGAGACCCGCGGCAAGCTGCGCCACCTGCGCCTCCGCGCCGCCGCGAGCCAGATTGGTCGAAAGCAGCACCACTCGCTTGGTCATCGTCGGGTCACCTCCTCAAAGAGCGCGGCATAGGCCGCCACCATCGCGCTCACGTCAAAACGCTTCGAGCATTCCCTGCCCGCCGCGCCCAGCTCACGGCGCCGCTGCGGGTCCCGCGCCAAAGACTCGAGCGCACCCGCCAGCGCACCCGCGTCGCCCGGCGGCACGAGGATGCCCGTCACGCCGTCGCCAACCAGCTCCGGCACGCCCCCGACCGAGGTCGCGACCACCGGCAGCCCGGCGGCCATCGCCTCCATCACCGAGAGCGGGCTGCCTTCCCAATCCGAAGCCAGCGCAAATACGTCGGAGGCGGCGAGCAGCTCCGGCACGCCGGCGCGCACCCCCAGGAAGTGTACACGGTTGGCGATGCCCAGGCGCGCCGCCCGTTGTCGCGCGGCCTCGAGCAGGCTGCCGTCGCCCGCAATGATGAGCCGGCCCGCGCACCCTCGCGCGAAAGCCTCGATCAGCGCCAGCGGGTTCTTCTGCGGCTCCAGGCGCGCGACGGAGACGATGAGCAGCTCATCGACCCCAAAACCGTGGGCGCTCCTCCACGGGATGCGCGCCTCCGGGCGCGAGAAGACGGCCGTGTCGATGCCGTTTGGGATGGTGGCCGCGGGTTCCCGCCCGTATGCCGCGCGGAAGGAGCGGGCCACCGCGGCCGCGATCGCCACCGGCACAACTCCGTGGCGGAACGCAAAGCGCTGGGTGGCCCGGCCCAGCCAGTCGGCTTCCTTTTCGGCGAGATTGTGGACGGTATGGACCATCCATCGAGGTGGGACCAGCCATGCCGCCGGCAACGTGTAGCGAAGCACATAGGAGTGCGTGTGCACGACATCGGGCCGGAATTCGCGAAACACGCGGGCCAGCCGCCGGACCATGCGCAGATCCAGCCCGCGCCGCTTTCCGAGGTACCAGACGGGGACAGGCGGTTCCAGCCCGTTCGGAAACGGATCGTAGAGCGAGACCACGCCAGTCTCAAACCGGCCGCGGTCCAGGCCGGAGACGAGCGCGGCCACCATGTTCTCGGCGCCGGCCCGCCGCAACGTCGGAATGACTTCCAGCACGCGAATGCTCATGCGCGCGCCTCGCGGCGCCGGAAGGCCAGCGCCCACTGGGTCATGATGAGGGCGAAGATCAGCCAGCCGGGCTTGCGGTGTTCCCAGGTCAGGCTCGAGACCCCGGCGGCCCACACCGCCAGCATCACCGACCACAGAACGCGCTCCGCGAATGGCATCATCCAGACAAACAGCGCCAGCGCGCCCAGCAGCGTCACGAACAGGGCGAAGCCGATCAGCCCGCATTCGACCAAAACCGAGAGGAAGGTGTTGTGCGCGACGTATTCGTGCCCGGGCAACGCCGGCCGCCCCAGCCAGGGCCGCACCGCCTCGGGGTATGCGCCCGCGCCGACCCCGAGCACCGGATGGCTCTTCAGCGCCCTCAAGCCCGTCTTCCAGATCCGCGTGCGGTTGTGCAGCGTACCCTGGCCCAGCTCCGTGGGAAGACTGGCCAGCCGTTCCCGGGAGGCGGCGGGCGCCAGGCGGAATGCGCCGAGCAGGAGCAGGCCGAGCAGAACGACGCCCGAGATCCTCTGCGCGCGGTCCGACGCCCGCCAGGTGAAGATCACAAACAGGAACGCCAGCGAGGCGGCGACCAGCGCGGCGCGCGAAGCCGTCAACAGGATGGCCGCGATCGCCGGCAGGACGGCGGCGCGCGAGATCCAGCGCTTAGCTCCTGGTGTGCCGAGCGCCAGGTAGAGCGCCCACGGAATCGAAAGGGCTAGCGTGAGCGCCAGGTCGTTCGGGTCGAAGCCCGCCGCCGCGTACCGCCGGTAATAGGTCTGGTGGTCTTGCGCGTAGCGGAGCAGGGTGGCGGCGGAGGCCAGCACCGCGCCCCACACGTAGGCTTCCATGAGTTGAACCGGCCGGCTGGCGCTCCGGCACTGGTCCCAGATCAGCCAGGCCATGGCCAGCAGTTGCGTGAAGGTCCAGGCCCGCGCTGCCGTCGCAGCCGGCGCGAGTGTCCAGAAGTACGTCGCCGCGACCCAGAGCACAAACGCCGCGGCCAGCGCCAGCGCGAGGTTCGGAGGACGGACGGATCTCCGCCGGATCGCGACGATGATGCCGGCCGCCAGCGCCAGGCCCCCGAGCAATCGCGAAGCCGTGCCCAGGCCGGGGATCCAGGCGCTCTTTTCCCAGGGGATCGAGAAGACAAACAGGCACAGGAGCAGCCAGGCGCCGCGCTCGAGGAGATCGACCCGAGGATTGCCGTTCATACCCGGCTCATTGCGCGACGCAGGATCAGCGCGGCGCCGGCAATCTGAACGCACGCCGCTAGTGCGATCGCCACAGCCGCACCGCCCAGGCCGATTGTGGGAACGAGCAACCAGCTCGCGAGTGCGGAGGTGGCGGTCACGGCGGCCAGAAGCGGCATTTGCGGTTTGAACGAGCGGGCGCTGGTGAGGACGAACCCCAGCATGATGGCGGCATAGCGCAAGACTCCGGCGCCCATCACGGCCACGAACAGACCGTGGTACAGGGCGTACTCGGGCCGGTACGCGAGGCTGAGGATCCACCTGCCCAGGAGCGCTGCCGCAAGCGCGCCCGCCGCGCCCAGCGCCAGGCTCAGCGCGATCAGTCTCAGCGCGAGTTCGCGGAAACGCTTGACGTCCCGCTCGCTGAAATGACGGGCCAGCCGGGGCAGGGCGGACTGGCCCAGCGCTCCCACCACCGCGGCGCCCGCCGCAAGGAAGGAAGCCACGGCGGCGAATGCGCCCAATTCCCGAGTGCCCTGGTAGCGTTCAATCGCGTATCGGGGCACGTTGGCTGTCAGAGAAACCAGCATCAGCACGACCCCGAGGGGCAGCGCGGTCCGGAAGATCGCAAGCTGACTCCGAAAACCGATACAACCGAGGTTTTCACCCGCCGAGCCTCGCGGTCGGTCATACACGAGCAGCACGGCAATGCGCGCCAGCGCCAGTGCGGCGATCGCCGGGACGAGATTGTGGGTAAGCCATAGTGCCACGCCGGGGACCACTACCGAAAGCGCCCCACGGGCGATCATCGAACGCGCGATTTCGTCCATGCGCTCGCGCCGCTGCATGAGCCCGTAGTAGGTGTCGCTCACGTTCTCCAAGCCCAGACAGACGCCCATCAGGACGATGGCGGCGATCACCGGACGCGGATAACCCGAAACCAAAGCGATGGCCGCGGTCGCGATCAGGGCGGCTGCCGCGGTCGCCAGCCGCACGGCAAGGTAGTCATGGAACGAGTGCCGCCGTTCCATGTCGGTGGCGAGCACGGCCCGCAGGTTCAGGTGCGACAGCATGGCCACCGGCGAGGCCACCGCGACCGCCAGCGCGTACTGGCCCAGGATCTCGCTGTTGCCCAGCTTGGCGATCAGGCTCAGCATCGCCCACTGGCTGGCCCCGTAGACCAGGTTCCCCGCAATGGTCCAGGCGAAGTTGGTCCGCAGCGAGACCGGGGCGATCTCGAGAGCCGCAACACCGATCGGATCCTGCGCGCCCACCGCTTCTCATTTTAATGGGTCGGTGGCTCCGGCACCTTCGAGCGCCTCGCATCTGTGCTCCGAACTCTGCTATTTTGGTTTGCCAGCATTCGCTTTGGCACGGAGGTGAATGGTTACGACCGAGTGGTCCCCCACTTCGTGGAAGAACAAGCCCGCGGCCCAGCAGCCGGTCTACCCGTGCGAGGCCGAGGTCGACCGCGTCGTCGAGGAGATCTCCAAGCTGCCGCCCCTGGTCACCTCCTGGGAGGTCAGCGCGCTGAAGGCGCAGTTGGGCGAAGCCGCGCGCGGCGAGCGTTTCCTGCTCCAGGGCGGCGACTGCGCCGAGCGCTTCGACCACTGCGATTCCCCGACCATCGCCAACAAGCTGAAGATCCTGTTGCAGATGAGCCTGGTGCTCACGCACGGCAGCCGGAAGCGCGTCATCCGTCTCGGGCGCTTCGCCGGCCAGTACGCCAAACCGCGCTCGGACGACTTCGAGACGCGCGACGGCGCCGCGCTCCCCAGTTACCGCGGCGACGTCATCAACCGTCCCGAGTTCACCGCAGCGGCCCGTACGCCCGATCCCGAGCTGATGCTGCGCGGCTACGAACGCGCCGCCCTCACGCTCAACTTCATCCGCTCGCTGGTCAGCCGCGGCTTTGTCGACCCGCACCGCCTGGAATACTGGGACCTGGACTGGGTGAAGCAATCCCCCATGGCCGGGGAATACCGCCGCATGGCGCGCGTTATCGGCGAGTCTCTCCGGTTCATGGAGAGCATTCTCGGCGTCCACCCGGGCGAACTGCACTGGATCGATTTCTTCACCAGCCACGAGGGCTTGCACCTGCCCTACGAGCAGGCGCAAACGCGGCGCGTGCCGCGCCAGGAGGGCTGGTTCAACCTGTCCACTCATTTCCCCTGGATCGGCATGCGCACCGCCGACCCCGGAGGCGCGCACGTCGAGTACTTCCGCGGCATCCGGAATCCTGTCGGCGTCAAGATCGGCCCCAGCATGACGCCAGGCATGCTGCGGGAACTCGTTGAGATTCTCCATCCGCGGGACGAGCCCGGCCGGCTCACCCTGATCCACCGCCTCGGCAACGATTCGATCGGCCGCCATTTGCCGCCGCTCCTCGACGCCGTCCGTGCCAGCGGCAAGACCGTCCTGTGGTGCTGCGATCCCATGCACGGGAACACGCGCGTTACCGCGGACGGTTACAAGACCCGCCACTTCGAGGAGATCCTCGGCGAACTCGACCAGGCCTTCGACATCCACGCCGCCTGCGGCAGCTATCTGGGCGGGGTGCATATCGAGTTGACCGGGGAGGACGTCACGGAATGCGTCGGCGGGGCGCGCGGGCTGGGCGAGGCCGACCTCAAGCGCGCCTACCGCTCGCATCTCGACCCCCGGCTGAACTACGAGCAGGCGCTCGAGATGGCCCTGTTCGTGGCGCGCAAAATGGGCCGTCTCGCCGCCGACTGAACCGGGCGCGCGCAACCGAGGGACTGCCTCGGCCGTCCGCCGTCGGGACGGCCCAGGCTGTCCCCGGTTGCCCTGACGCCCGCCGGCGATGTCTACTGGGAGACATGGTTCCCAGGATCGTTGCAGCGTTGGCTTGCGCCGCGTTGGGCTGCTCCGCCGGGCAATGGGAGATCGGGGCCGCGGGCGGGTACGGCATCTACCGGAACGGCACGATTTTCGCGTCCGCGGGGCAGGCGGCCGCCGGCATCCGCAACCGGTTCGTCATCAGCGCGGCCATGGGCGAGGACCTCTACCAGCATCTCAGCGGCGAATTCCGCTATACCTATCACGACGGCGACCCGTTCATCGAAAAGGGCGGCGTGCAGTCCAACCTCCAGGGCCAGTCCCACGCCTTCCACTACGACCTGCTGTTCCACTCGCGCCCGAGAGAGGCCAGAATCCGCCCGTTTTTCGCAGCCGGGCTTGGCGCCAAGTGGTTCCGGGTAACCGGGCCGGACAACCCGATCCAGCCGCTCCACAGCATCGGCCTGCTCACGGCCACCAACGAGACCAGGCCGCTGGTCAGCGCCGGCGGCGGCATCAAGGTCACCATCAGGCCTCACGTAAGGTTGCGACTCGATTTCCGGGACTACATCACGCCGTTCCCGAAGAAGCTCATCCAGCCGGCGCCGTTCGGCACCGCTCGCGGCATTCTGCACCAGTTCACACCGCTCGTGGGGGTCAGTTTCGAGTGAGTCCGCCGTTCTGGGATATAATGAGGGACCTCGGCCAAAGCAAGCTTCATACGATAGCCGCGGATGGTCCTGAGGAACAATACTGGCAGCGGGAAACGAGGTACTAGGTGAATCTGCACCCGATTGACATTGCGATCATCCTCGCTTATCTGGCAACGTCGGTCCTGGTGGGCTACTGGGTTTCGCACCGGGCCTCCCGGGACATGAAGGCCTACTTTTTGGGTGGCAACGTCATGCCCTGGTACGTCCTCGGGATTTCCAACGCCTCGGGCATGTTCGACATCAGCGGCACCATGCTGCTGGTCTACTGGATGTTTGTCTACGGCCTGAAGAGCGTCTGGATTCCGTGGTTGTGGCCCACCTTCAACCAGGTCTTCCTGATGGTTTTCCTGTCGGCCTGGTTGCGCCGTTCCAACGTCATGACCGGCGCGGAGTGGATCCAGACGCGGTTCGGCAAAGGCCGCGGCGCCCAGCTCGCCCACATTATCGTGGTCATCTACGCCTTCGTCAGCATCATCGGATTCTTCAGCTACGGGTTCAAGGGCATCGGCAAGTTCGCCGCGAGCTTCCTGCCCTGGAATCTGACTCCCAACCAATACGCCCTGATCCTGATCGCCATCACGACCATCTACGTGGTCAAGGGCGGAATGTTCAGCGTGGTCATCACCGAGGTGCTCCAGTTCTGCATTCTTTCGGTCGCCTCGTTCGCCGTGGGCATTATCGCGATGGCCCAGATAGCTCCGGCAACGCTCGCGAAATTCGTCCCCGCCGGCTGGGACAATCTCTTCTTCGGCTGGCACCTGAACCTGGATTGGTCCAAGCTCATCCCTTCGGCGAACGACAAGATCGCGGCCGATGGCTACGGGCTGTTCGGCTTCCTGGTGATGGCGCTGTTGTTCAAGGGAGTGCTCATCAGCGCTGCCGGCCCGGCGCCGAATTACGACATGCAGCGCGTCCTGTCGTGCAAGAACCCGCGGGAGGCCTCCATGATGAGCGGCTGGGTGAACGTCGTGCTGACCTTCCCGCGGTATTTCCTGATCACGGGGCTGACGATTCTGGCGCTGGTGTTCTACAGCGATCACATTCGCTCCATGGGAGCCAAGATGGACTTCGAGGTCGTGCTTCCCCTGGCGCTTGGCCGGTTCGTACCGGCGGGCCTGCTCGGGTTCCTCATCGCGGGCCTCATGGCCGCCTACATGTCCAACTTCGCGGCCACCGTGAACGCGGCGCCGCCCTACTTCGTCAACGACATTTACAAGCGCTTCATCAACCCCAATGCAGACCCGAAAACCTACGTGCGGCTGAGCTACCTCAGCTCGTTTCTGGTGGTGGTCCTGGGCGTGCTGATCGGCTGGTACGTCGCCTCGGTGAATTCCGTGGTGATTTGGATCGTTTCCGGGCTGTGGGGCGGCTACACCGCTTCCAACGTCCTGAAATGGTACTGGTGGCGGTTTAACGGCTACGGCTACTTCTGGGGAATGGTCGCGGGCATCACATCCTCGCTGACTGTCCCGGCCATCCTTGCCCGAATCCATCCCCTGACGGCTTTCGCGGGAGCACACTCCTTGAACCTGGATGTCTCTCTGGGATTCACGGTGGTCTTTGTGATCTCCTTGATCGGCTGCCTTGCCGGCACCCTGCTCACCAAGGCCGAGGACGAGGCGGTGCTCAAGGAATTCTACCGGCGGGTGCGCCCCTGGGGTTTCTGGGGCCCGATTTTGAAGAAGCTTCGGCAGGAAGATCCCACCTTCCAGCGCAACAAGGATTTCCCGCGCGACATGTTCAATATCGCGGTGGGCATCTGCTGGCAGGTGACGCTAGTGGCTCTGCCCATCTACCTCGTGATCCAGAAGTACAGCAGCGCCGCGGTCGCGCTGGCGATCGTGGCGGTGACCTCCGTAATCCTGAAGTTCACCTGGTACGACCATCTGCGCAAGCTCGAAGCGCAAATGGCCCATGGTGCGGAGTTACCGGCGCGCGGGACTTAGTAAGTTCGGTCGCTTTACTGCTCGGAGTCGGGATTTGGCTGGCTCTGCAACTGAATCCGCTGGGGCAGCCAACCCCAGTCTTCGAGATGCCATTGCACGCGATCCACCAGGCGTCCGATCGGGCCAGCAACAAGCCATTCGAAAAAGCCCAGGTGCAGCCATCGGGGGTGGCGGCGGAACACGCGCGCCCAATGCAGCAGCCGGACGGCCCATCGTGCATTCGCCGAAAACGTGGCAGCCCAGAACAGACGGCTATAGTAGTCGAACAAGCGATCGCGCGACTGGTCGCCCGCGGTCACGCCATCCCGCGACATCTGTTCCGCCAAACGCGTGCCGGGAAGGACGAACAGCTTGTTGATACACAGTTCGAACCTGCCGCCCATTTCCAGCAAAACGTCTAGTGTATCCTTGAGATCGCGCTCCTCTTCGTAAGGGTTGTAGGTGATGATGTCCGTGTAGAAGTACAGCCGGAGTTTTCTGCACAGGCGGATGGTTTTCAGGAACAGCTCCCGGTCGAACACTCGGTTGAAGACAGATCGATTGATGCGGGCGCTCCCCGACTCCAGCGCCACGCAGCAGAATTTCAAGCCGGCCTGCTTCAGGAGCGGTAGAACCGTCTCGACATTTCGTGTCGGATAGATGTAAGCGATGAATGGCAGGCCAACTCTGGCGCGGTACAAAGGCGCGAACGCCGAGAGCCACTTCAAGTCCATTCCGAAGATCTCGTCCTCGAAAACGATTTCGTTGAGATCGAACCGCGCCTTGGCCTCCGCCAGCTCATCGACGCAGCTCTCGGGCGATCTCCGCCGCAGGAAACGCTCTCCCGGATACAAGCTCTTCAGCGAAGCTTCGCAGCAATACGTGCAGCTATACGGACAGCCCCGCGCTGTCATCGCCTGGTAAGAACCGGACGGCCGGTCGTTCAGCACCGCGTAGTTCTCCTGGAGCCGGCCGTCCTCGATGAAATACTTGTTCTCCGGCTCGTCGTCCCGCCAAGGCACGGAATCCAGGTCCCGGACCAGAGGCGCCCTCTGGTTGAAGACCGGCCGCCCATTGCGCCTGTAAGCCAGGTTGCGGACCTGATCGAAGGCCTGGCCCCGATCGATGCACTCGGCCAGCTCCAGGATCGTGGTATCGCCCTCGCCGATGCACGCGTAATCGCAGATCTCAAGACACGGTCCCGGGTTGACCGTTGGGTCGTACCCGCCCCAAACCACCGGCGCGGCGGAGAAGCTCTTGAGGAAGCGCGTCACTCGCGCGTGCTGTGAGCGCAACGGGGTGTTTACGGTCATTCCGATCACGTCCGGCCGGATGCGCTCTATTACCTGGCGCAAGAGTCCCAGTTCCCGCTCGCCGACCGGCTCATGACATGCATGGCTGTAGGGGCGCCCGCGCCGGTCGATACCGATCCAAGCGTGCTCGTCAGCCCCTGCTTGGAACGGGCCCGCGCTTGTGCCATAACGCTTGAGGAAAACGATATGGCAATGGTGCCCGTGGCGTTTCAGATTCGCCGACATCAGGCGCTGGCCGTAGGCATTGCGATCGTACAGCGAGACAAAGGCGATAGTAGCCATACCGGGACAGGGCTGGAGCCCTATCCTACTATGTCGTCGATCCGGCGCAGTTCTTCGGCTGAGAACTGCAAGTTGCGGATCGCGGCGACGTTCTGCTCGATCTGCTCGACCTTGCTGGCGCCGATCAGCGCGCTGGTCATGCGGCTGTCCCTGAGGACCCACGCCAGCGCCATCTGCGCCAGGCTCTGGCCGCGCTCGCGCGCCAACTCGTTGAGCGCGCGCACTTGAGTGAGCCGGGTTTCGCCGATGTCCTTGGCCTTCAGGAAGCCGTGCGGTTTGGCCGCTCGCGAGTCGCTGGGAATGCCGTCCAGGTACCGGTCCGTCAGCAGGCCCTGGGCCAGCGGGCAAAACGCAATTCCGCCGATCCCCTCCGCCCCGAGCACCTCGAGCAGACCGGTCTCGGCGGTCCGGCGGAACATCGAATATGACATCTGGTGGATCAGGCACGGCGTCCCCAGACCGCGAAGGATCTTCACCGCCTCTCGCGTCTGGCTGGGGTTGTAGTTCGAGATGCCGGTGTAGAGCGCCTTCCCCGCCCGAACCGCCTGGTCCAGGGCCGCCATGGTCTCCTCGATCGGCGTCTCGGGATCCGGCCGGTGAGAGTAGAAGATGTCGACGTACTCCAGCCCCATGCGCCTGAGACTCTGGTCCAGGCTGGCGATGAGGTACTTGCGCGACCCCCAGTCGCCATAAGGCCCCGGCCACATGCCGTAGCCGGCTTTGGTCGAGACGATCATCTCATCCCGATAGGCTGCCAGGTCCAGCTTCAGCGCGCGTCCGAAGGTCTCTTCGGCGGACCCGGGCGGCGGTCCGTAGTTGTTGGCCAAGTCGAAGTGCGTGACGCCGAGATCGAAGGCCCGCCGCAGCATGGCACGGCAGTTATCGAAGCTATCGACTCCGCCGAAGTTGTGCCACAGCCCCAGGGAAATGACGGGCAGCAGCAGGCCGCTCCGGCCGCAACGCCGGTAAATCATCGATTCGTAGCGTTCCTCGCTCGCCAGGTACATGGCTAGCTCAGTGTCACTTCCACGGAAACTTCCGTCCGGCCGTCGGCTGGCGGCGGCACTGTGTTGCCAGGAACCGGAACGCCGTCGACGGTGAGGGCCACGGCGTTGCCGTCGCCCGCGCGCTTGACCGTGATGTCGTAGACGACGCCCCGGAACTTCCGGGTAGCCTGGAACCCTGGCCAGTTCTTCGGGATCACCGGCGCAATCTCCAGACCGTCGTAGGTCGGACGGAGGCCCAGGATCCACTGCGTGATGGCGTAGTAGTTCCAGGCCGCGGTACCGGTGAGCCACGAATTCTTGGCTTCGCCGTGAGTGGGCGCGTCGCGCCCGGCAATCATCTGGGAGTACACGTACGGCTCGCAGCGATGCAGGTCGCTGATGCCCTCCCGCGCCGAGGGATTAATGCGCGCGTAGTAGTCGTGCGCGCGGTCGCCGTTCCCCACCATCGTCTCGGCAATCATGACCCAGGGGTTGTTATGGCAGAAGATCCCGGCGTTCTCTTTGTAGCCCGGCGGGTAGGAGGAGATCTCTCCCAGATGCAGGTAATACCGCGAATAGGCCGGCTGCTGCAGAACGATGCCGTGCGGCGTGGCCAGATGCTCGACCACCGATTCCAGCGCCCGTTGGGCCAGGCCGTCCTCCAGGCCGATGCTGGCCAGCACGCAGAAACCCTGCGTCTCGATAAAGATCTTCCCTTCCTCGCACTCCGCAGAGCCGACCTTGCGGCCGAAGTCGTCGTAAGCGCGGACGAACCACGCGCCGTCCCAGCCGTGCTCGTGAACTACCCGATCCATCTTGGCCGCTCCTTCCAGATAGCGCTTGGCCTCTTCTTCCAGGCCGCGATGCCGCGCGATGGCCGCCAGTTCCTTGCCCGCCAGCACGAACAACGCCGCGATGAACACCGACTCCGCCACCTTGCCTTCCTTGTTCGTGGTGGTCTGGAAGGACTGGCCCGGCGTGTCGGAGAAGCAATTCAGGTTCAGGCAGTCGTTCCAGTCGGCGCGGCCGATCAAGGGCAGTCCGTGCGGTCCCAGCCGCTCCAGCGTGTAGTGGAAGCTGCGCTGCAAGTGCTCGTACAGCGGCTGCTCCGAGCCGGGCTGGTTGTCGTAGGGCACGGGCTCGTCCAGGATGCTCCAGTCCCCGGTTTCCTTCAGGTAGGCCGCGACTCCCACGATGAGCCAGTGCGGGTCGTCGTTGAAGTTGCTGCCGACGTCGTTATTGCCGCGCTTGGTCAGCGGCTGGTACTGGTGGTAGGCGCCGCCGCTGGGCAGTTGCGTGGCCGCCAGATCCAGAATGCGCTCGCGGGCGCGCGACGGCACCATCTGCACGAAGCCCAGCAGGTCCTGGTTGGAGTCGCGGAAGCCCAGCCCGCGCCCGATGCCCGACTCGTAGAAGGAGGCCGAGCGCGACATATTGAAGGTCGCCATGCACTGATAGGGGTTCCAGATGTTGACCATGCGATCCGTGTGCAGGTCCGGCGTCCGGACCTGGCAAATGCCCAACAGGCTGTCCCAGTAAGCGTGCAAGGCCGCGAAGGCCGTATCCGCGTTGGCTGGGTCCAGGTACTTCGCGATGACCGGCTTGACCGTTTTCTTGTTGACGATCTGGGAGCCGGGCGGATCGAATTTCTCCTCGACGGGATTCTCGTGGTAGCCCAGGACAAAGACGATCTGCCGGTTCTCGCCGGGCTGGAGCGCGAGCTTGACGTGGTGCGAGCCAATCGGCGCCCAGCCGTGCGCCACCGAGTTCGACAATTCTCCGCGCTCCACCGCCACCGGCCTGTCCCAACCGCGGTAGCGGCCCACGAAAGCCTCGCGCTGCGTGTCGAATCCCGCCAACGCCTCCGAACAGGCGAAGTAGGCGAAGTGATCGCGGCGCTCGCGGTACTCGGTCTTGTGGTAGATCACGCCCTCCTCGATCTCCACCTGGCCGATGCTGAAGTTGCGCTGGAAGTTGGTCGCGTCGTCCTGGGCGTCCCACAGGCAGAATTCGATGCTCGAGAAGATCGACAGCGCCGCCGGCGCCGGGCGGTGATTGGTGACCGTGAGCTGCCAGATTTCCAGGTTCTCGTCCAGCGGCACGAAGTACCGGGTGCGCGCCTCGATCCCCCGATAGGCCGAGCCGATGATGCTGTAGCCCATCCCGTGCCGGCAAGCGTACCCGTCCAGCTCGTGACGGGTCGGCTGCCAGGAAGGCGACCAGAATTCCCGGGAGTCGTCATCGCGCAGATAGATGTAGCGCCCGCCGAGATCAAAGGGGACGTTGTTGTAGCGATACCGGGTGACCCGCCGCAGCCGCGCGTCGCGGTAGAAGGAGTAGCCGCCGGCCGTATTCGAGATGATTCCGAAATAGGCCTGGCATCCCAGGTAGTTGATCCACGGCAGCGGCGTGTCCGGCCGCGTGATCACGTATTCCCGATTCCGATCGTCAAAGTACCCGTATTGCATTCTGCGTCGCTCCAGGATTGATGCACTGCGGTCGAGGACCGGACCGCGGCGCGATCTGAGGTTTCAATGAGTGAGTATACAGTAGCCTTGCGCGGGCACACAACCGAACGCATCACGACCGGCTGGCCGTCACCCCGATGATGAGAGCGCTGACCGCTTGCTGACGCGCGCGGTTCGGTGCTGTCATGCGGACCCCAGTACCGAACTGGACATGACGGCCGGCCTTCACCCCCAATGAGGAAAGCGCCGACCGCTTGCTTGCGCGCGTGGCTCGGAAAAGGCGCGGGCACACAACCGAACGCGGCTGAAGCGGTCAGGCGGCGGCGCCAAAGAGCTTCTTTTGCCGCTCCTGCATCTCTTCGGGCGTCACGTCTTCAGTGTGCGTCGCGATGGCCCACACGAAGCCGAACGGATCCCGCAGTTGTCCGTAGCGATCGCCCCAGAACTGATCTGCAATCGGGTAGAGCACCTCGCAGCCGGCGGCGATGGCCTGTCCCCAGGTAGTGTCGGCGTCCGGCACGTACAGGTTCAGCGCCAGCGGCCAGTGCCCCTCGGCGATCGGCGGCGACCCGAACTCCGGGAAGTGGTCGTGCAACAGCAGGATGGAATCGCCGATGCGCACCCGAGCGTGCATCAGCCTGCCGCCCGGCCCCGGCGAGCGGCTGATCTCGACCGCGCCGAACGCGCGCGCGAGGAAGTCGACGTAGTTGGCCGCGCCATTCACTTGCAGGTGCGGAGTAATCGAGTGGAACCCAGGTGGAATCGCAGTGGCGGATTCTCCCATGATGCACCGATCATAGCGCAGATTTCTGTGTGGACGACCGACCCACGCGGCGAGGGCGTCCCGCCAAGTCTCACCGCGAAGCGGGAGGGCTGCCTTTTGTCGGTCCCGATGTCCACGCAGCCCGGCGATGTGCCTCACCCAGATGAAAGGCCCTCTCCGTCCTGGGACATGTTCTGCTATGCTGACGAAGGGAAAAGCCAATCTGAAGGGCGGTCACCATGCCAGATCCGGAGAGCGAGAACGAAGGGCAGGACAGCGCCTCGCCTAGGGTCCCAGTCCAGGTGCGGAAGCAGCTCGAAGGCGAGGCGGATAACGAGATAGAAACCAGACCGACGTACATTAACCATGTGGTCCTGGCTCGTGCTGGCACAGACGTGTTCGTGGACATCGGGATTGTGCCGGTCGACGACCTAATGCAGAGCAGAGAGAAGCCCGAGGTTCGCTTTATCGTCCTGGATCGGTTGGTGATGGGGTTGGAGACATTCATGCAACTCCATGATGCCGCTAACATTCTGTACGACCAACTCAAGAACAGCGGGGTGCTGCCGAGTGAGAAAATCATTACAACGGAGCCGCAGGCTGGGCTCTGAACTGAAGACTGTCCACCGCAATCGTCAGAAGGCCCTCGGTACCGAAGCTGCCGCAGTCACGCCGTACGCGATTGATGTGCCTGCGTCTCAGACTTACTATCGCGATGTGTTCGTAGCTGAAGGCAATGTTGTCCGTCAACCCATCCGGATCGGCAAATTGGATCATTCCAGATCGACCCTGGAGGCGCGTCGCACCTCCAGATATTCGTTTCGTTCGCAGATCGCGACCGCAGTGATCCCCATCGCTACTCTCGTGCCCGAGCCTTATGAGCTGACCAAGGACATTCCCGCGGTGCTCCAGCCCGCCGACGATGGATTCATCGCCACGTTCTTTGACGCCAACATCAGCACATCGGGGGATACGGAAGAGGAGGCTGTCTCGAACCTGCGAAGTTTGATCGTCGACATTTTCGAATACCTGGAGTCAGAACCGATGAAGGCTCTCGGACCAGAGCCAAGGCGTCAACTGGCAGTGCTGCGAGCGTTCATTCGGAGAGCATAGAGATGCTCACCAAAGACGACGCTGAAGCCATAGCCCGAAAGCTGAGGGCTGAGATCCGGCCGGCCAGAAGGCACGACATCGCTGTGGTAAGAGACAACGACCAGACGATCGTCCAGTTTGGGATTCGGCGGGGCTCCCGCCGTGACCAAGGCCACGACCACATTCCGGGGCAGATTCACGTAACCCCTCGCGAGGCGGTCCTGCTATCCCAGTGCCCCATGTCTGTTGAAGACTGGATCGAGCGGATGAGGCGGAAGGGGCTGATCCCGGATCGTTGATTGGTCTGGCGTCAGGTCCGCATCCGCGCCATCAGGTACATCGCCGCCAGCGCGAACACGGCGTCCGGCGACCAGGCGGCAAACGCCGCCGGCAACTGGTTCACGTTGCCGAACTGCTCGAAGACCTGCCCCACCGTCCAGTACGCCACCGCGATCCCCAGGCTCACGCCCACCCCCGCCAGCGCACCTCGGCTGCCGGTCAGGAAGGCGAACGGCACCGAGATCAGCGCCATGATGAAGGCGAACAGCGGCACCGCCAGCTTCTTCTGGAGCTGCACCCGCAGGTGCACGGTGTCGAATCCGCTCTGGCGCAGTTCCTGGATGTACTTCTTGAGCTGCGGGAAATTCATCTGCTTGTCCTGGATCACTTCTTTGAGGAAGTAGCCGGGCGGCTCGTCCAGTTCCGGAAACGTGGTGGCCTGAAAGACCTGGTACCGCGCTCCCTGCCTCACTCCCAGGTCGCGCTCCCAGCCGTTCTCGAACACCCAGGTCTTCAATGCCGCCGACCACGAGGCGCGGCCCGCGGATATGTGCCGGGTCAGCCGGAACGATTTCTCGTCCAGTTCGTAAACGCTCACGCCGATCATCACCGCCTGGGTGGGATCGAAGTACTTGTAGTAGTAAATGCGCGGCCCCTGGCCGTAGATCCACTTGCGGTCCGGGCGCAGGTAGGTCTGCGGCGCGCGGCCCTTGATCTCGTCCCGCAGCGCTTCCTGGCGGCGGTTGGCTTCCGGCAGCAGGCGGTAGTAATCCATGGCGAACAGGCCCGCGCTGAAACACAGGCTCGCCAAGAGCACGGGCAGCGACAGGCGGCGCAGGCTGACGCCGCTGGCCTTGAACGCGGTGATCTCGTTGTGCTTCGACATCACCCCGAAGGTGACCAGGACCGCCACCAGCACGCTGATCGGCGTCGAATCGTAGACCAGTTTCGGCGTGAGGAAAAACAGGTACGCAAGCACCCGGCCGAGCGGGATCCGGTTGTGGATGATGTCGCCCAGCAGCTCGAAGAACGTGTACACGTGCGTCATCAGCACGAAGCTCGCCAGCAGCAGCGCGAAGTAGAACAGGAAGGTGGAAAGGATATAGGTGTCCAGGATCAGCGGCAGCAGCGGCACGCGGCCGAATCTGCGCCCGTTCGCCGCCGCGCGCGCCGACGTCGGGCCGCTGACGCGGCGCCACAAGGAGTGAAGCCGGGCGCTGAGCGTGACGATGATATCGCGGTCGCCGGGCCGCTCCAGGCGCAGCATCAGCACCAGCCCGACCAGGGCGAATACCGCATTCGGGGTCCACACCGCGGGCCCCACCGGGACCGTGCCCTGCCGGGCCAGGCTGATCAGGCTGATGAACCCCATGTAATACAGGAAAGCCAGAAAGACGGTGATGACGAAGGCGGTGGACTTGCCGGACTTGCGCGAGGATATCCCGAGCGGCATCCCTACCAGCGCCAGGAGCACGCAGGCGAAGGGAAGCGCCAGGCGCTGGTGCAGCTCGATCGCGGCGTCCCGCGAGTGGCGCGCTTCCCGGCGCAGGGGGATCGTGTCCATCTCGGGGTAAGGGCGGGCCGGGCGCACTTCGTTCGAGCGCGAGGCCTGGAGCGCCTGGTCGCGCAGCGGGCTGCTGGTGCTGTAGTACTTTTCCTGCTCGCCGGCTTCATGCGTGCTGCTGTCGAGCATGTGGAGCTGGATGCGATTGTTGGCCAGGTCCGGCGTGGCGATGGCTTCGCGCGCCAGCGTGATGAGCGGTCCGCTCGATTGTTCGCCCGAGCCGCCCGGGCGTTCCGACCCCTCTCGCAGGTCCGCCAGGAACACCTTCCGCCACTTTTCCACCGGGCCGGGGATGACATCGCCCACGTACAGAATCGTGTTGGGGAACTGCTCCTGGAATACGCGCGGCTGAATCTCGGCGGTCAGTTCCTCGGCCGCCATCCGGTTCAAGATCCGGTAGGTCTCCCGGATGGACCAGGGCGTCAGCCACAGCGAGCAGGCCGCCGTCGCCACCAGCGCCAGAATCGCGAACGTCAGCACCGGCGCCATCATCCGGCGGCTCGGAACCCCGGCGGCGCGCAGGCCGACGATCTCGCCGTCGCTGGACATGCGGCTCAGCGCAATCAGGATGCCCACCAGCGCGCCGACCGGAAGAGTAAACGTCAGGGTGGAGGGCAGCATCAGCGCGAACAGGGAGCCGATAGTTCCCCCGCCGGCCGAGCTGCGCACCAGCAGCTCGAAACTCCGGCCCGCGCGTTGCAGGAACAGCACGAAGGTGAACAGTACCGTGCCCAGGAAGGCGCTGGAAACGATTTCGGCGAAGATGGCGCGGCTGAGGGTCCCCATGTCAGTTCTTCAGGGCCGGCGGCGGCACGATGGGCGGTCTGGGCAGTTCCTCCTGCGCCTTTTCCAGCTCCAGGTCGTCGACCAGGATCGATGGGGCGACGATCGAGGTCTCCGCCACGAACGCGGCGCTGTCCATCAGCGCGAACGGCGAATTGTTCTCGAGAAAATCGAAGACCTGCGTCTCTTCGGAGGCGGCCAGAATGTCCTTGAGCGACCGCGTGGTCAGGCCCCGGAAGCGCAATCCTCGGACCAGTTCCTCGCGGCCGTCGGGGTAGGCGCGGTACGCCAGAATAGGCAGGCTGACCGGGCGCGCGCTCCCGCCCGATTGCGCCATCCCGGCAAGCATCCGGCGCGCCTCGTCGAAAGAGGCCGAGGAGGGGAAATCCATCTTCCGCACGATGATCCCGTAGGGCTTGTTGCGCTGGCGGCAGAGGCGGATCAGTGTCTTCCTGAGCTCGGAAACGGGCTGGGCCTCCGACGCCCGCACGAACAGGTTGCCGAAAGCCGCCGCTTTCGCGCCGAAGCTTCCGGGCAGACGGGCACGCCCGTTGGAGGCCTCAAAACCCTTCACCGGCTGCCGCGTCAGCAGGAAGTTCTTGAGGACGCCTTTCTCGACCAGCGCCAGCGGCTGCGGCGCCACGCCCTCCAGGTCCACCGTGTAGTAGCCGAACAGCGGCCGGCCGCGCCATTCCTTTTGCGTCGTGTCGTCCACCACGTCCATCCACTCCGGCAGGATGCGCACGCCCAGCCGCCCTTCCAGATCGCTGGCGGGGAACGGAAACGAACGGCCCGGCGGCGCTACCGGCCGGCGCGGCACGGCCAGGTTCCTGCCCAGCACCTCGGCCAGCAGTTGCGCGCCCGCGGTCCCCTCGAACAGCACCGGCCCGGAGTACGGCTCGCCAGCCGGCGCCTGGGCCAGAGCGGTCAGGTTCTCTCCCACCTGCCGGACGCCGCGTTCCAGCTCCGCCTCGGGCGGCAAGCGCAGGGGATCCAGCGACGAGAACACGACGGCATCGCGCAGCAGCATGCCGTCGGGAGCCTGGGCGTTGGCGCGGGCGCGCACCGCCATCATGTTCTGCGGGATGCGGATCCGGGCGCCCTCAGAAGTTACCAGGTACAGCGTGCTCTGGCCAGCCTCGAAATCCACCATCGACGCGTTCACCCTGGGGTAATCCAGGAACACCGCCGACAGTCTCCGCAGGCGCGCCAGCCAGTCAGCCTGGTCCGGCACATTCGGAACAATGGTCTCCACCCGCTCGATCGGCGTGGTCTTGGAGAAATCGGGCCACTGCTCGCTCATGGTCACGTTCTTCAGGGCGGCACGCTTCCGCGAGTAGGCTTCCACCGCTGCCTTGTAAGCCGTATCGGTCGCCAGCCACAGATGCTGGCGCAGCACCGCATAGGAGGCATCCAGCGGGAACTGGTCGACGTCGTAGCGCGTGCCCGAATAGAAGTCGGCGCCGACGTAGTTGGTGTTGTCGGAATCGTAGTCGCCCACGCGCACCTGGATGCGGGGCAGGCGATAGCGCAGGCGGTGCGAGCGGATCAGCGCGCCGAGCGTGGCCGAGCCCGACACGTTCTCCCCGTCGTGCAGCGCGTACTCGATGTAATACGGCTGCTCGGGATTGACCGCCCGCAGCGCGCGCGACCGCTGCATCTCATCCTGCATGGCGCGCAGGATCACATCGTCTTCGGCCCACGCCGCGAGCGCCAGCAGGAAAACCGCCCAGCGCAGGCGCCGCCTCATTGCGTCCCTCCCGTCGCCGGCGCCGGCAGGAACGGCGGGCGATCCTGTGATTTCTCCTTCTTCTGGATCTCGATTTCGGAGACCAGAATGGCCGGAGAGACCGCCGCCACCGGCACGCTGCCGGACTCGGCGCCACAATATCCGTTGAAGACTTCCGCGCGGTCCGAGGTGGCCAGGATCTTCGAGAAGCTCGCCAGCGGCGTGCCGACGATATCGGCGCCGCGCACCAGTTCGTCCGGACGGCCGTCGGGGTACACGCGATAGATCACGATCGGGATCACCTTGAAGGCCTGCACGCCTCGCCGGCCCGTGCTGGTGTACCCGCCGGTCACCTGCCGGAAGTACAGGCCGTAGGGCTTGTTCTGGCGCTTGATCTCGGCGATCAGCATCTCCCGCAAACGGGCCTCGGAGACCTTCTGGGCGGACTCGACAAACAGGTTCGATTGCCGGGAAACCACCTCGAAGCCCGGCGCGCGGCGGCCGTGGCCGTTCGAGCGGCTGAACCCCCGAATCGGCGAACGCGACATCAGGAAGGTTTTCAGAACGCCCCGATCGACGATCGTGACCGGCTGCGCCTTCACCCCCTCGTCATCGTAGTGGTAGGAACCGTTCAGGGAAACGCCCTGGAATTCCCGCCGCGTGGGATCGAAAACCACCGAGAGGAATTCCGGCAACACCGGCGCCCCCACGCTCTTGGCAAAGGTCTGGCCCTCGGTTTCGTCCTTCTGACGGTGCCCTTCGATGCGATGGCCGAAGATCTCATGAAACAGCACCGCGGCGGCGCGCCCGGAGAGCATCGCCGGGCCGACGAATGGCTCGACCAGCGGTGCCTGCAGCATCGCGCTCACGTCCTTGGACACCCGGCCGGCCGCCTTCAGCACGACCTCGTCCGCCGGCAGCCCGGCGACGTCCTGGGCCTCGAAGCTCTCGCTCGATGCCAGGTCCATGCCGTCGGCGGCTTTCCCCCGCGCCTGCAGCGAGATGCCGGCGTAGCCGCGCCCGTGCTGGACCCGCGCGCCCTCGGTATCGACAAAGTACCGGGTCTCGCGCTGGGCCGCCAGCGTCGCCAGCGAGGTCAACACTCGAGGATACCCCGCAAACGCCGCCGACCACTTCCGCACCCGCGCCACCGCTTCCTCGGCCGGAAAACTCAGCCGCAGGACCGGTTCCGAATACACCGCCGGGGTTTCCGTCGAGAAGTCGTCGGAATCGTCCTCTTCGGTGGCCTTCATCTGGCGGTTCGACCGCACCTTGATCAACCGTTCGGCCGCCAGGCGGTACACGCGGTCGGTCTCCAGCCAGATCCGGCGCTGGATCGCAGCGGGGTTGTCCTCGATCGGCAGCGCCACGCCCACGGCGAAATGCACATTGTCGCCCGGGATGCGGTGATAGTTGTCGAGTTTGGGGCTGCCCACCCGTACCGTGACGTCGAGACGGCGGCCACGGTCGGTGCGGGCCGATTTCAGCGCGCCCAAGGTGGCCGAGACTGCCGAGACCTCGTTTTCCGTCACCTCGTACGCCATGTAGTAGGGCGCCGGATCGGCCTTTTCCTTCAGGATGCGGAAGTTCCGGTCCAACTCTTCAGCCAGGATCTGGACCAGCGGTGGAGTCTGCGCCAATCCCAGGGAGACACACCCAGCCAGCAGCGCGATTCTGAGCGCGGACCGCGCCAGCTTGCGGCCTCCGGCCGAATGACGCGATTGCAGAGTCCAGGGCGCGGACCGCGCCAGCTTGCGGCCTCCGGCCGAATGACGCGATTGCAGAGTCCGGGGGACAGGCACCGACACGCCCCTCAGGATAACAGAACGGGAAAACCGCGCGGGGCGAATCCCTACCCGGACTGGCTCATCGCCAGGCAGGGGCTGGCTCCGGAGGTGGCGGCGGCCAGGCCCGCCAGCGCCAGGCCGTAACGCCCTTGAACTCCCGTCTTCTCGAAGATGTGCTTCAGGTGCACCTTGACTGTCCCGGGGCGGATCCCCAATTCTCTGGCCACCTCGCGGTTCTTCAGGCCCTGCCCCACCAGCTCCATCACCTGCTGCTCCCGCGGCGTCAGGCCGTTCCGCGACTCGCGGTGCGTCCAATGTTGCTCGTGGAACACGGTCTTCTCCATCCAGGTGGCGCCGGAGGCCACCGAGCGCAGGCACACCAGCAGCGTCTCGACGTCGGCCGACTTCCGGATAATCCCTCTGGCCCCGGCCTGGATGAAGCGCAGCGCCTCAGCCTCCGTGATCGACACGCCCCAAACCACAGCCGCCACGGGTTGATCCGCGGTTTTCAGTTCCGTCAGCGTATCCAGCACCGCCTGGGCTCCGAACGCCTTGTCCAGGATCAGCAAGGCCGGCCGGGAGCGGTGAACGCGGTCCAGGGCAGCGGGGATCGAGTCGGTGGCCAGGAGGAACTCCAGGTCCGAACTTGCGCCAAGCACGGCGCGCAACCCCTCCGCGGTGACCGGCTGGGTGTCACAGATTGCCACGCTTTTCCTCATCGGGTCGGACTCCAACTCCACTGATTTCAGGGCCCGTCGCAGAGACTGTCGTATCCCTTACAAAGCTTTAGTCCGCCTGGCGTGGCGATAGTCTCATAATTCCTGGGGAGTGGCCGATCTGTTGGATAGAGCGGCGCCCATGCCGTTACTGCTATGCCCGACTCGCGCCTCAGCGATCCATGCAGCGCCCTGTTGGTGTCGCCGGACCCGCGCATGGCCGTCGAGCTGAGGCGCCTGCTGGCGGGCGAACTGCCCGCGGTGGCTCTGACCCTCCTCGGAACCTACCCCAGCCGCGCCGCCCTGGCGGAGCTGGTGGCCTCCGGTATGCAGCTCTGTTTTCTGGACGTCGCCTCCGATCAGGGGACCGCTTTCGCGGCCATGTCCGTGCTCGGCAGTTCCTGCCCGGAAGTGCCGGTGTTCGCTCTGCTGCGCTCCAACGACCCGGACCTGATCCTGCAATGCCTGCGCCAGGGGGCCAGCGAGTTTCTGATCCAACCGTTCACCTCGGACCAGTTCCGCGGGGCCCTCGCCAAGATGTCCCGGTTCCATCCCTCACGCGCCGCCGAACCCGAGAGCCGCACCCGGGTGTATTGCGTCATGCCGGGCAAGGGCGCCTGCGGGGCCACGACGGTGGCCTGCCACCTGGCCTTCGCGCTCAAACGCCAGGACCCTGGCAAAGTCCTCCTGGCGGACATGGATGGGCTCACCGGCACACTCGGCTTCCTGCTCAAGCTCAAGTCGAGCTACAGCTTCGTCGATGCCCTGGCGCATGCCGGCAGCCTGGACGCGGACGTCTGGAAGGCCCTGGTGACCCCCTGTCAGGGCGTCGATGTACTCCTCTCCCCGGAGAACCCCGCGGACAGCATCGGCGATGCCGCGGACCCGGCGCCCATCCTGGGCTACTCGCGCCGGGCTTATGCCACGGTAGTGCTGGATTCCGGCGGCGCTTACGGCGACTGGAACGTCTCGCTGGCCAGAACGTGCGACGAGCTGCTGCTGGTCGGCACCAACGAACTCGCCGCGCTTCACGCGGTGCAGCGCGTCCAGGCCTACCTGGGAAGCGTCGGCGCAGACCGCTCGAAGGTGCGGCTGGTCATCAACCGCTACTCCGATGAAGCCGGGCTCCGCCGCGAGGGCATCGAGACGGCTCTTCAGTCCGAAGTCTTCGCGACCCTACCATCCGACTACGAGGCCATTCACCGGTCGCTGATGGAAGGCAAGCCCGTGCCTTCGGGGAGCCGCTTCGGAAAAGGGATTGTCCGGCTGGCGCGACAACTGACGGGCCGCGACGGCGCCAGGGAAAAACGCTCGGGGTTCTCGGGCTTCCTGAAGAAGCTGACCGGCTGACTTATCTGACCCTCCGCAGAAACCCTCCGGCGTTGAACGTAAGCAAGTATTTCTCTCGCCCCCGGTCCGCCACGAAATCCTGGTTCTCCTTCAGGAATTCCTGGACGGCTTCCCGGGGACCTGGTCCAAAGTGCGGCAGTATGGGATGACCATTGAAATGGGTGTCTTCGACGATCAAGTAGCTGCCTTTCGTCACCAGCCCGCTATAGAGCCGCAACTCGTTGAGAACATGCTGCTTGGCGTGGTCGGAATCCAGGGACACCAGGACTGTGCGCTGCCCGGCGGCCAGGGCCTTGAACTGCTCGATGATGCCGGGCGCGGTGGAGGATCCAAGCAGATACCGGATGCGGCCGTGCTGTGGCCGGCCGGGATACTCCTCGATGTCCACCGTCGCAACCTGTCCGTGGTTTTCCAGGTCGCAAATAGACGCCATGAAGAGCGCGGACCCGCCCTTGTAAGTTCCGGTCTCGACGATCAGGTCGGGCCGCAGCTCGTGAATGATCTCCTGATACACCCAGAGGTCAAGGGGGGTCTTCTGGACCTCAGTGCCCAGCCAGTGAGTGTCGTTGAAGGTCTGGCGGTGGTGATACACAATATGAAACGCCGCGATCACCGTTTTCTCAGCCCAGGCCGGAACAGCCCTTTTCCAGGCGTAGAAGCCAAACCCCAGCACCGGAAGCAGGGCGCCAACCACAAGCAGGGCCGTGATGCTGCACAGTCTTCGGAACAGGGTCATGGTCGAAGTGTACCTTCTTTTGCGGCCGCCTCGCGCAGGGCTTCGAGCGTGATCTCGGCCGTTTTCCGCCAGGAGAACTGGGCGGCCCGCAGCGGCCCCGCGACCGACAGGCGCTGGCGAAGCCCGTCATCGCTCACCACGCTCTCCAAAGCTTCCAGCATGGCCCGGGGGTCGAAGGGGTCGAATCTCAGCGCCGCCTCGGCGGCCAGCCAGGCCAGCGGCTCGATCGACGAGCAGGCTGTGGGGATACCCGCGGCGAGCGCCTCCAGCAGCGGCAGTCCGAAACCCTCGAAGGTCGACGGATAGACGAACGCCCAGGCGTCGCGGAACAGCTCGTACAGCTCTTCCCGGGGAACCCAGCCGGCGAGGCGGACGGTTTCGCCAAGCCCGAGCTCGGCAACGAGGTTCTCGAGCGCGGCGGTGTGGAACCCCCGGACGCCCGTGACGATCAGCCGGAACTCGGGCCGGGCGCGCCGCCATTCCGCAAAGACCCGGATCAACGGCCCGAGATTCTTGTGCGGGTGCAGAGTGGAGGCGCACAGGAGGTACGGCATGAGGCGCCGCCCCTGGCGCTCACGCCCCACCTCGAAGAAGCGTTCGTCCACACCCGAAGGCACCACCCGGACCTTCCGTTCCGCCAGCCGGTAGACGCGCAGCAGGTCGGCGCCGGTAGCCGGGGAAACCGCCAGGAGAAGTCGTGAGGTGTGCGCCGCGCTCCACAGGAAAAACCGCCAGAACGGCAGATCGAACCAGCGGAAGTACTCCGGGTAGCGCACGTGCTGGAGGTCGTGAAACACGGTGACCGTTGGGCAGGGGCAGAGGACGGGAGCGGTGAAACCGGGGTTGAACAGAACGTCGAGCCGTCGCCGCGCGGCCTCCAGCGGCAGCAGGGTCTGCTCCCACAGGATGCGCGCCGGGCGGAAAGACGCGCGCACCTTCTGTGGCGCCTGCCGGAAATTCGGCTGCGGGGGCACGAGTTCCGCCCCGGTCTCGCAGTTCGTGAACACGACGTACTCGTTCGCCGCATCGATTCCGGCCAGTGCCATCAACAGGTGGCGGAGGTAGATCTCGGTGCCCCCGACGCCGCCGGGAATGAGGTACAGCGCATTGACCCCGATGCGGATCGCCACGTCAGCGAGAACCCTTCAGGCGGCGCTCCGCCTCCGCCAGGCCGCTGCGCGCCTGCTGGTCCGACGGGTCCAGGCTCAAGGCGCGGCGATACTCGGCGGCGGCGGCCTCCCATTCGTTCGAGTTGGCGTAGAGCACGCCGCGGTAAACGTAGGTCGCCTCAAACCTTGGATTGAGCCGGACGGCGGCATTCAGCGCGGCCAGCGCTTCGGCGCGCTTGCCTTGCTTGACGTACACCCTCCCGATCTCCGAGTTCACATGCGCGGTGTTGCTGAGCGCGGCGGCCTGACGGAGTTTCGCCAGCGCTTCGTCCAGCCGGTTCAGACAATCGCAGGCACCCGCCCATTCAACCAGCAGACGGTAATCGGGCCGGGCCACCCGAGCCGCGGCCTGGTAGCGCTCCAGGGCGAGTTGGCACCGGCCCTCGGCGTAGTACGCAAATCCGAGCTGCTCCTGGACCCTCTGCTTGCGGGGCGACTTCGCGGCCGCGTCCTCCCACAGCGCCGTCGCATTGCTCCAGACCTGGCTGCGCAGGCGGGTCAGCGCGCCCATCAGCAGAACGCAGCCGGCCAGTGTGACGGCGAGCGTGCCGCGCCTTACCTTCCAGCGCCGCAGGAATTCCAGCGCCATCAGCAACAGACCCAGGATCGGCAGGTACATGCGCCGCTCGGCGATCGGATCGATAATCGGCAACACCGACGAGGTCGGCGCGAGCAGGATCAGGAACACGAAGTAACCGTAGGAGGCCAGCGGATAGCGGCGGCGGAAATAGACCGCGGCCGCGGCCAGCGCAGCCAGCCCGATCAGGCCCAACACCGCCCCGTGTTCCAGCAGGTTGTGCGAGACCGCAAAATCGTAATCCACCGTCTGGCCGTAGGGCAGGAAGAACAGGCGGATGTAAACCCAGATGACCCGGCACTGCGTGAAGAAGTACTGGACCCAGGTGAGGTCCTTCAGTGCGAACCCGGCGGTGTCGGCGCCCCTCAGCACGCCTAGGATTACGCGCAACGCCAGCGCGACGCCGGCCGCCAGCAGCGCATAGAGGCGCCAGTTGCGGCGGATGCCCTGGAGCGAGAACCCCGGATTCCAGTAGTAGTCGGTCGCGAGCAGAAGCAGCGGCAACACGGCTGCATGCTCCTTGCTGCTCACCGCGGCGCCGAACAGAATGAGCACCGCGGCCGCGGCGGGCCAGGAGAGTGCATCCGATCGCCGGTACAGGAAGACCACCCACGCCGCGCAGAAGAACAGCCCGCTAAGGACTTCCGACCGGCTGGCCACATAGGCGACCGATTCGGTCTGAACCGGGTGCAGCAGGAAAACCCCGCCGGCGAAAGCAGCCAGCGCCGCGCGTGGGAACCCGCCCGTGCCGGCCCAGGTCAGCACTCGGCGCGCCACCAGAAACACCAGTACGCTGGTCGCGAAGTGGCACAACACGTTGAACAGGTGGTAGGACAGCGGATCGAGATCGTAGAGCCGGTAGTTCACCCAGAAGCTGAACATCAGCAGCGGCCGGACACCCCCCACCCACAGTCGCAACGGGGCGTTGGAGAAATCCTGCACGGCCATGGGCAGGTAGGCGTCGTCGAACACGAACTGCCCGCGCAAGGCCGGGCCATACGCCTCCAGCACTGCCACCAGCGCCGCCGCCAGCGCCAGGGCGTAGTGCCATGGGCGAATCTCGAACGCCGCCCCGGCGCCGGCCCCGCCCTTCCCCGTCGTCTCAGCCGCGCGTTTGGATTTCTTCATGGAGAGCGCGCAGATGGTATTCCAGAATGGCTACCCTCTGCGCCATGGCGATGTTGGCGTCCTTCAGCGCCGAGATGATCACCGAAAGGCGGAATAGCACCAGCAGAAACAGGCAGCCAACCAGCGTCAGCAGCGCCAGCGGAGGCTGGCCGATTCCCAGCAGCCCCGCCAGGTACACCAGCACCGGATGCAGCCGCGAGAGTACCAGCAGGGTCAGCGCCGCCCCCAGCCAGCTCACGGAATACTCGACGCGAATGTGCGAGCGCCGCACCGAGACCAGCACCATGGCGATCAGCACCACCGCCACACCCGTCAGGAAGTTTAAGAGGCCCTCCATGGATCCCTCCACGCCACCACCCTGCCTTACCGCTTCTTGTGCTTCCGCTCGTACTTGAGCACGTTTACGAACACTCCCAGCAGCACGTGAGCGATGTAGTAGAGCGATTTCACCGCCGTGATCGTGCTCCTGCCCCCCAGCCGCCGGCGCATGCGGCAAGGCACCTCGACGAACCGGAACGCCCGGCGCTGCAATACCACCAGCGTTTCGATCTCCGGGTACTCCAGCGGGAAGCTCCGGCTGAAAACGCTCAGCGCCTCGCGGTTCACCCCCACGAACCCGGAGGTCGGGTCGCGGACCTGCTGGCCCAGGATCGGCCGCAGCACCAGGCGGAAGAAGCGGACCCCCAGCCCGCGCGCGAAGCTGGTATGCTCCTCCCCGCCATCGATGTACCGCGAGCCGATCACCATCTGGCAGGAGCTGGTGCGCAACGTCTCCAGGATCTTCGGGATGTAGCGGGGATCGTGTTGCCCGTCGCCGTCCATGCGGATCACGTGCTCGTAGCCCAGCTCGAAGGCCAGTTTGTAGCCGGCCTGCACCGCTCCACCCAGCCCCAGGTGATGCGGCAGCGACAGCACCTCGGCGCCGGCGGCGCGCGCCAGCGCGGCCGTGTCGTCGACCGAGCAGTCGTCGATCACCAGCACCGGAACGCCGGGCGTCGTTTCCCGGATCTCGCGCACCACCTGCCCGATCGCCTCCTGCTCGTTAAAGGCGGGAATCACGATCAGCAGCGAACCGGGCCCGGTGGCGGCGGTCATAGCACCGTCACCTGCCGGGGCGTGATCCAGTGCCGTTTGAGCAGCCCGCGGAACTCTCGTGGAGTGAGCCGCGCCTTGCGCCGCACCTCCCTCCGCTTCTTCCACAGCCGGCCGGCGCGAAACAGCACGGCGCAGTGCGCGCGGGCGACGATAAAGGCCAGCTCGAGAACGCCGTGGCGCTCGCGACGGAACCGCGCCGCGCTGCCGCGGTCCTCCACCACCGAGACCAAATGCCAGAAGTAGCGGGCCAGGGTGGTGAACGGCGCGCGCAACAGCAGGCCGGCGGGGAAGTTCTTCAGCAGAACGTAGAGCCGGTTGCGCTCCACGCAGTAGGCTTTGAGCGGCGACGCGGCGCCCGCCGAGCTCGAATACTCATGGTCCACCACTGCCTCCGGCACGTACTGGCAATTCCAACCCGCCCATCGGGCCCGCAATCCCAGGTCGGTGTCTTCGCAATACAAGAAGAAGTCCTCGTCGAAGAGCCCGATCTCCTCCAGCATGGCTCGCCGGTACAGAGCCGCGGACGCGCTCGGACAGAGCACATCCGCCGGGTCGCCGAACTGCTCCGGCGCCTCCAGGTGGCCGCGCTGCTTGCTGCTCCCGTCGCCGGCCACCAGCAGGCCCGCCGAATCCAGGCGGCAGCCGCCGTCCGCCAGCCGCACCTGCGACGCGAACATCCCGGCATCGGGCCGCGAATCCGCCGCCTCCAGCAGCGCGTCCAGCCAGCCCGAGTGGGCCTCTGCGTCGTCGTTCAGGGTGGCCAGAAACGGCGCACGCGACTCCCGGAAACCCAGGTTGATTGCCGCGCCGAAACCGATGTTGCGCTCCGGCTCGACGATCCTGGCCCCAAACCGCTCGGCCTCCGCCTCCCGCGCCAGGTGACTCCCGCTGTTATCCACCACCACAATCTCGAAATCGCGCCGCTTCTGCCGCACCAGCGATGCCAGGCACTCCACCAGGGCGGACCCCGCGGTCAGGGTCGGGATCACCACCGTCACTCGCGGCTCAGGCAACCCTCGATTTTACCCGACTGCGACCCCCACTGGGCCGGCTAAAGTCTATCGCTTTTGGCCGATGAGACAGAAGAGGCTGGAGGTGTACAGCATTCCGCAGACCGGTCCGCTCGCGGGACACCTGCGGCGGGTGTCTACGCTGGCACGCGAAATCGCGGCGCGCCTGCGCCTCAGGCCGACGGACAGCGACACTCTCACCGAGGCTGCGCTGCTGCACCACTACCCCGCCGAAGTGCTGCAAACAAAAGCCTTCCATCGCCTGCTCGCCGACCTCAGAATGGGCTTCCCGTACGGCGCCGCATCGGCCTTCCCGCCCCGCAGGGTCCGAGACGTCCTCGAGCGTTTCCATGAAGGCAGATCCGCCAATGCGGCTTACCTGCTGGCGCAAATCGTTGAAGTCGCGAATTTCTTCGACGAGCGCCTGGAGTTCTTTCCCTTCGAGCCGATGAACTTCGAGCAGATCATCGACGAGTTGGACTGGATTGCCAAAGAAGGCTTTCTCAATCCCGCCGTGGTGGCCGCCTTGGCCGGCCTGCCGCAGGTTCGCATGCACGAGCTGCTCGAGCAGGTACACCGGTTGCCGATCTTCCCAGCCGTGCTCCTGGAAGCTCTCCGGATCACGGCGGACGAAGACAGCAGCTTCTCTCAGATCGAGCGCATCGTCCGGTCCGACCAGGTTCTGGCGGGCCATCTGCTCCGGGTCGCGAATTCCCCGCTGTACAGCCCCCTGCGGCGCATCGCCTCCATCCCGCAGGCCATCTCTTACGTGGGCCTGGATACGTGCCGGAAGGTGATGATGGCCAGCGTGTTCCAGCCCCTGTTCAGTTCGGCGGTCCTGCGCGATCTGTGGCGGCATTCCCTGGCTATGGCGCGGCTTGCCGAGCGCTTGGCCCAGCTTTGCGGTCGCATCGATCCCCAGGAGGCATTCCTGGCCGGCCTGGTGCACGACATCGGCCGCCTGGCCCTTCAGAAGCTCCGGCACGAGGATGTGATGAACTACCAGCGCCTGATCGAAGGCGGGTGTGAGCCGGTGTTCGCCGAGATGCTGCTTTGCGGCTTCGAGCACGGCGCCATCGGCGCTGAAGTACTGCGCTGCTGGACTTTCCCGGAGCACCTGATCGAAGCGGTTCTGCACCACCACCATCCCGAGCTCGGCGATTCGCTCCTGGCCGCGGCGCTGTACCTGGCCGAATGTATGAGCGGCTCGCGGGAAGACATCGCGTCGCCGGTTCGCCTGGGTCTGGCCCACGACCGGCTCGGCATTGCCTCCGAGGTCCCGGAAGGGGAAGGCTCCCCGGATCCCGGCTGGCTGGATGTCCTGATCAGCGCGGCGTGACGTTCCGATACCACTTCAGCGTGGTCGAATCGATGCAGGCGATGTCCGGCTTGCCGTCGCCGTCCAGGTCGGCCACCGCGCAACTGGCCGCCCCCATGCCGCCTTCATCCAGCGCCTGGCGCCTCCAGTGCGCCCCCCGCTCGTCTTCCGCCTTGTAGATGAACACGCCGCGGCCTCCGCCACGGCACCCGGCGACGATCTCATCGCGGCCGTCGCCGTCCAGGTCGGCGGCCACGAGCGCGTGCCCATCCACAAACGAATCCTCGATGACGTGGCGGCTCCACGCGCCGCCGTCATCGAGGTAAACCGCCACCTGGTGGCCGTGCCAGGGCTCGATGGCGCACAGGAACCGCCGCTTGCCGAGCCGGCCCACCGCCACGTCGCTCGATCCGCTCTTGGGCCAAGCCGCGGGGCTGCCCTTCGCCAGCTCCGTCCGCCTCCAGCGCCCGTCCGCGCCCAGCTTGAACAGGTGAATGCCCTCAAAGCTGGCGGTCAGAATCTCATCGCGCCCGTCCCGGTCCCAGTCGATGATGAAGATGCCGTGCAGCACCCCGGTAAGGTCGTCCGAGATCAGCTCCCGCTTCCAGGCGCCGGGCCGGTAGAAAACCAGCGGCGCCCGGTCGCGGTAATCGGGTGGTTCGGATTTCGCTCCGGCCAGCGGCGCGTTGATCACGACCTTTTTCCCGCTCCCGTCGATGTCGGCCCAGCGCAGCCGGTGCGAGGCCGGCAGCCGGTCGATCCCGGTCACCGTCCAAGGCTCGCGCGGGTCGCCCGCATGCCGGAGCACCGAGACCACGCCCGCGCTCTTCTTCGGCTCCATCGCGAAGCCCTGCGCCAGGACGATTTCCGGAATGCCGTCGCCGTCGATGTCCCAGGCGGCCAGGTTGATGGGCCGTGCGACGTTGGCCGCCAGCACGTGCCGCTGCCAGCCCGGGTTTTCGAACCACGCCAGTTCGTTCATCCCGGAGGCCAGCGCGATCAGGTCCGGTTTGCCGTCTTGGTTGAGGTCCGCCGCCACCACCTGGTAGCCGCCCTTCAACTCCGAGGTGATTGTATGCTCCCGGAACTGGGCCGCCATCAGCGAGCAGCTTAGCAGAGCCAGCCACCCCGCCGCCGACACGCTCTTATCGCCTCGCGGGCAGCCGGTCGGGGCTCATGATGCCCTTCCAGTAATCCCCAGCGGCTTCTTCGGAAGGCGTCTTCGCCTCTCCCAGGTGGTTGCCTTCGAGGGTGACCCCCTTGAGAAAACCCGGCTGCACGGAAAGGAACGTGCTCGTACCCGGCCATGCCCGGCTGCCGCGGATCAGAGCTGCGGTGCAGTTGTCCAGGCGGATGACGGGAGCGGCGGCGTTCGGCTGACGGCTCTCGACCCGGTCCAGATCCAGTCCGGCGGAATCGCGGATCAGAAATGCGGGGCCGTCGGCCGCCTCCAGCCGCACGTTCCGCAATTCCAGGCCCTCGGTATTGAACGCCCGCAGCCCCCGTCTGCCGGAGCCGATGAGATCCGTGATCCGCAGGCCCCAGACCGGCATTTCGGGCAGGCCTTCGATGCTGGCCACCGCGGGCGCTCCGCTGACCGTCACGTTGCTGATGGCGATGTTGCGGAACACCGGCGTGCGCTCGGAGACCGGCTCGACCGGGACCCTGGTGTAGTAGTTGGTCACGATGATGGCCTCCCGCCCCGGATTTTCGATCACCCAGTTGTCGAAACGGATGTTCTCGATCAGGCCGCCCCGTCCGCGTCCGCTCTTGATGCGGATCCCGTGGTCCGTCCCCTTCGAAACGATATTGCTCGCCACCACGTTCCGGATCCCGCCCGCGGTCTCGCTGCCCAGCACCACCGCTCCGTGCGCCCGCCGGACGGTGCAGTTGGTGATGGTGACGTTCTCCGTCGGGCGCCCGACCCTTCTCCCGTCGGCGTCCTTGCCCGACTTGATGCAGATCGCGTCGTCCCCAGTGTCGAAGTACGAATCCGAGATGCGCACCTCGCGGCTCGAATCCACGTCGATGCCGTCGGTGTTGGCGCCGGGAAAGGTCTCGACGATCACGTTTCGCACCACCACGTTTTCGCAGTAGAGCAGATGGATCGTCCACATGGAAGAGCCGACGATGTGGATCCCCTCGATCAGGATGTTCTTGCTGTCCATGGGCCGGA
>Ga0187850_10000840_pt1 | contig 37351 bp, 29 predicted proteins | sample June2016WEW_4_15_FD_132436 | JGI IMG/M metagenome (GOLD analysis project Ga0187850, IMG submission 132436) | Peatland microbial communities from SPRUCE experiment site at the Marcell Experimental Forest, Minnesota, USA - June2016WEW_4_150 | ecosystem: Environmental > Terrestrial > Soil >...
ACTCAACCCATCCGAAACGCAAACGATCGTGAACACATAGAGGATTGTGGCGCTCCGCATGCGGGCGAAGGTGAGAAAGCCGGCACAGAGAAGCGAATAAACGACAATGGACGCAATGGCGAAAAGGCTTCCTGAGCGCGCGTGGTGCAAAATGCCCGCTTCAACTGTCTCGATAAAGCCCCCGGCGGCAACAACATAAGCGAAGGCTAGAAACAGGGAGAAGTGCGCAAGCACTATTACTGCGCCCACAAGAAAGAGATAAACCAGATATTTCATCCACAACTCGTGTTGTTCAATTCTCTGTAATCGCTGACCATAAAGTCCGATTCCGGCCGCACCGAGAACAAAATAGCTTGCAACAACGTCTGGGAGTACCCGCATCATTGGTATCCTCTTTGCTTGAGCACCCAGTAGAGTCCCTTAAGATTTGAGCGCATTCTTGGAATGATGATCGGGATAATAATGTTCTCAACAAACGCACAGCACCCGAAGATTATGGTCAGGTAAAAGAACCAGGGAATGAAGATGCCTGTGAAAAGAAGAAAAAAGAACACTCCTTGCATGTAACCTCCGATTCGCGCGGAGTACAGGTGGAAGCTATGGAATCTGCCGAACTTTGCGAAAGCGATGATCACGGTGAGCGAAGACAACGACAGGAAGACAAGAAAGGCAGGGGCAGTGGGCCGGATCACGCTCCATTTGAAGAGAATGATCCCAAGCAGCGCGAGCACATACATGCCGATATCAGCCAGTGAATCCAGACGGGCGCCGATGGCGGTCTGAGCCCGAAAGAGACGTGCAATCAGGCCGTCCAGGCTGTCTGTGACAAGGTCTACAACCAGGAGCACGGAGAAGATGCGCTCCAAGCCAAGGATCGCGAGGGCAAGAAGGAATGGAAACGTAACGAGGCGGTAGGCCGAGAGAAGGTTGGGCACAGTCAGAAGGGCACGGGTGTCGAAGTTTTCGATCTTTGCGATCTTCTTCAGCTGGTGACCTTCGGGAAAGGACCTGTGCGCCCATCCAGGCACATTTATTCACCCAAGCATTTGACTACGACACTCTGCGCCGCGCCGTCCGGTTCGTTGTGCTCGCGCCGTCGCCTCTCCACTCTCCTGCGGCCAAATCGGCTTCGCAGCGCGTGCGGTGGCTCCCACTAGAGTGGGGAGAAGAACGTCATTACAGATTGCATCCTGCCGCGTCACGCTGCATCACGGGCATGATCCTCGCATCGGCGGACCGGCCGCGAGCCCCCTGCGGACACGGCTCGGAAGAACCGACGCTGGGCTGCGTTGTAGGTGAGGAATGCCACCGTGCCCAGAAAACCCCGCTTCTGCGGCACGATGCCAAACGGTCGTCGCGCAATACTCGCGAGACTGTGGAACCGGTCGCCAAAGGAGAGCCACCCTTCGAGCAGTTGGTCTGGGCTCATGCGCAACGGCCGGAACAATACGCGTGTCGACGAGTACTGTTCCCGCCACCAGAGAGGGTTCAGGAGCCTTTTCTCGGCCGCAAGGCGGTCATAGAGGCGTGTCCCCGGATACGGGATAAGTATGGAGGGATTGGCGCCATCGAGCCGAGACCGGGCAACAAAGGCGTAGGTCCGCACGAAGATGTCGGGAGTCTCGTGGTCGAGACCGAAGATAAATGAACCAATGACGGCGATGCCTTCGTCGTGAAATCGGCGCACGATCTCGTCGGTGCTCAGACCGAGGCGTCGCAGCTTTGCAATTTCTCCCGCGGCCTCTTCCTGGACGGACTCGAATCCAACGAGGAGACCTACGCAGCCAGAGCGGCGCATCGCGCCGAGCATCTCGCGGTCCCTGGCGAGGGACACTATCCCCTGCCCAATCCACCGCACGCAAAAGGGTTCCAACGCCCTGAACAGCTGCATTGCGTGGCCGCGCTCCTGCCCGAGCGCGTCGTCCAGGAAGAAGATGTTTCGTGCCGACAGGCCTGTGATCTCCCTGACCACCTCGTCCACCACCCGAACCCGGTGGCTGTTTCCCATGACAGACAAGACCGAACAGAAATCGCAATCGTACGCACAGCCCCGCGAGGTCTCGATACCTGTGGAGAATGGAAGGGGTCGACGCCGCCTGGGGTACTTCCTGCCGGGCAATGCCCGGTACGCCGCGAGGTCGATTGGACCATCGTTGCGGTAGATCCGCCGAACACGGCCGTGCTCTGCGTCCCGAACAACCATTTCCCATGCGTCTTCCGCCTCTCCCACGACCACCGCGTCGGCATGCGCGAGCGCCTCCTGCGGAAGGACCGTTGCATGAATCCCGCCCATCATGACGATGGCCCCTTTGCGCCGGTACAGGTCAGCGATCTCGTAGGCGCGCATTGCGGCGTGCGTCGTTGCGGTGATTCCAACGATGTCGGCCGGGTCGCCTGCATCGTCGGGTGCAAATGTCTCATCCACAATGGTAACTTCATGCCCCATTGGTGTATGTGCGGCGAAGATTTCCAATCCGAGCCTCGGCAGGATAAACTGCTCCGCGCGCATTTATTGCTGGCAGAATCGCGTAAAGTCCGCCTTGAGGACGCTTGCTGTGCCGATTTTGCCATGGGCGCCCGGAAGGACGCAAATCGCGGCTCCGACAAGGTGCGGGCCGCCGCGCATTGAACCTTTCCGGGGCCCCTGATAAGATCACCGCTCGATGCACGACTCCCCCGGACGGTCCCCTTTCCTCACTTTCGTCTACGGCGGGGTCGTCCTGCTCCTTCTCCTCCTCGCCCTCTTCGCGCGCGGATTCTCCCGGGACATCGGCGACGGACGGGTGGCGGGCCGCTATTCGCTTTTCCCGCTCTTCCAATCCCACGCGCCCGAGCAACTGACCCTCACTTGGAACGGCTTTGCCCTGCATTTCTCACGGTCGATGACGCCGGGACTGAAAGGCTATGAGCCCGCCCAGGCGGGCACCGACATCGTGTTCGACGGCGACGTTCGCCTGCGGCTTTCCCCGGGGGCCGATACCGGCGGCTCGATCACTTTCTCCCCTGTGGGCTCCTCCGGTGGGGCAGCATCTCCTCCGCTCATTGTGCCATTCACCGTGGCGGGAGTGCTCCAGGACCCGCCCGCGGGAGCCGCACTTGCGTGGAAGCGGGCGGGCCGCACCTACCTTCTCACGCTGCCCCAGGGCGCGCGGACCGATGTCGCTGCCGGCACGCTTACCTTGCCCCTCTCTGGCCCTGCATGGAGCGGCGTCCTCCGAGTCGATGGGGTTGCTGCGGCGACGCAAGCGGCTTCCACGAGGGCGCCGGCACGCTCGAACCGGCTGCCCGACGAGACGTCGATGCCGTCGGAAGATCGGCTGCAGGCCGCGCTCGCCCGGTACGCAGATGCGGCCTACCAGGGCTGGAGCATGTCGCGGTACCTGGCCGCCGATGCACGATGGCAGCTTGCGGATGGAACCCCCGGTTTCTCGGAGGACATCGGCATCGGGCTCCTCGCCGAGTCGATCGCGCGGGGGACCTGGCAGCGGATGATTCCATTGTGGTCGACCGCCGTGGCGCAGCAGCAACGCCGGGCTCCGCAGGCCGCCCTCTCGTTCACCACGAGCGCCTACATGGGGGGCACACGGGACTTTGCAAAAGCCTTTCAGGAGCGGACCGCTCAGCAGGTCGTCCAGGTGCGTGCGCTCCTTGAGCGCTCCGATGATCATCTCCTCCTCCTCAGGGGTGTCGTCACCCTCCTTGCAGATCACGCCAGCCCGGATCTGCTCCAGAAGACAGGTGCATTCCTGGCCGGGCGCACACCGTCGAGCATGGACATCCCGGCCGCGGCAGGTCTGGTGGGGGCCCTGCTTGACTACTCGCGCGTGGTTCGATCGGACGACGCGCTCGTGCGCCTTCTCAAGGACGCCATCGAGCGGCGGATCATTCCGGACGTTCGTACGACAAGCGCGGGTGTCTTTCTGGATACCGACTCGGGGAGGTCCGATCTTCAGACCAGCATCAGGTGCGGGGTTCTCCTCCTTCGTGCCGGCACCGTCGTCGGCTCCTCCCTGGCAACAGCGGTCGGCAGGGGACTCGTCACTTCGGGGCTTTCCCTGGCCGACGAGAAGGGGATCCTGCCGGCGACGCTCGGTCTCGCCGGGGGTCGGATCTCGTCCCGCGATGGGTTCCTTGCCCCCGAATCGATCTACCCGATGCTTCCGCTGGGGCGCTTCGTTCCGCTGGAGACGTCTCTCGCCGGTCAGTTGGGGCCCGGATCCTGGGTGTGGACGTCCGCCCGGCTTGCCTCGGCAACGGGATCTTCCTTGGGAGCCGCGCTCATCTTCTCCTATCCGCCGGGCGTCCCTTATCACCTCCTGCTCCAGGGCATCCGGCCCTTCGCGCAGCTGAAGCTCCATGGGATCCCCTGGCATGCGGATCCGACCTACTTCAAGTATGCCAACGGATGGGCCTATGATGCCGGCTCTCAGACGCTTTTCATGAAAGTGACGGGCAAGACTGACACAGAAGAAATCGACATCGCCTGGTAAGCGACAGCCCGCAGAAGGAAAGAATCAGGCCGGTCGTTTCTTCCGATGGACCTCTTCGAGTTCCAGTTCCCTGTACAGTGAATACACCGAGCTTTCCAGCTCGCTCTTGAGCCTCTGCTTCTCGCGCGCGAACGGGATCGTGCCGTCGAAGCGAATGGGCGCGCCAACGAGAATCCTGCCGAGCTTGCGGTTCACCGCGACGGGGAGGAACTGGACCGCTTTCTTCGTGGTCTGGTAGTACAGCCTGGCAATGTGGATGAAACCCGTGCAGAACTCGTATAACACGTCGTTGATCTTCCGGGTGGAGTCTTCCGCGAACACCAGGATGTTCTTTCCCTGCTGAAGGAGGGAAAGGCTCCGCATCACCGTGCTCTTGATCTGCTTGCTCTTCTGGTACACGGGTATCGCCCCGATATCCTTCATCAGGGCAACGCACACTCTTCCGATGACCTTCCCCAGATACACGCTGAGGGGAGGTTTCAACCGCAGCTCCTGTTCGAGGAACTCGGCCTGGATCCTCGGGGCGACGGTCTTCACATCGGTGACTTCATGGGCGACCCAGGGGTACATCTCAACAGGCATCGACGTGATGACCGAGACGGGGCCAAAGGCTCCCGCGTGGTTGGCGACAAGGATGACCGGCTCGGAGGTGTGAAGGTTCTCGAGCCCGCGCAAGTGGGCGTTGAAAAAGAGGCGTCGGAGTACTTTGTAGAAATACTGCGATACCATCTCGGCGTCTCCGAACCGGCCGTTCTTACATAGACAGCCTATGTAAATACTACTGCTCGACAGAGCAGGTGTCAAGGATCGTGCGAACGGTCGGCATCCCGAGGCAGCGAGCTGAAACGACGGACGCTCACGAAGGCAGGGGTTCCTTGGATTGCTCGTCGCGCCTCAGCATCGTTCGCAGGAGAAGGGGGACGGTGAGGAAGAGCAGGAGGCAGAAAGAGATCGCCAGGAGGCGGAGCAGGCCGAGGTCTCCCCAGAAGCTGCGGGCCGCCAGGGCGCTGCCCACCATGCCCACGGCGATGACCGCGCCGACTTTCAACGCGCGCTGGCGTACACGCACGAACAGCGCCGTGGTGACGCCGAGCACCGCGAAGAAGTACCCCATGGCCGCGTCCCACCTGCTGAATCGCGTCTCGAGGCTTCGCAGGGCGCCCACGAGCACCCCGACAGAGTGGGTCACGGTGATGATCCAGAGCCCCATGACCGGCAGGGGCAGGAGCATGAGAGAGAGCAGAATCCAGTCGCGTCGAGCAGCGGCGACCGCGGTAGAGGCGATCAGCCAGAGGGTGAATGCGTACAGGCCGGCAAGGAGGCCGAGGTGCCACAGGGGGGCTGGTGACCCCTGTCCGTTCAAGACGAAAGAGACTGTGCGCGCAACGGGGTCCATCGAGAGGTAGCTCAAGACAAGAAGTGGCAGGACGGCGTACCCGATCCACGAATACATCCAGCTCGCACCGCCGCTGCGCCAGCCCAGGAGAGCGATCACCACGATCGCCGTGAACGCGGTCCCCAGGAGAAGGGGGGAACGCCAGACGTGGGTGGCAAAAAGCGCGGCTACGATCAGGTGGGGCTGGCAGCCGATCAGCGCCTCGGTCCAGCTGCCCCCGCTGTGCGCCTCGTCCAGGAGCCGGGCAATGCTCCGCGCATCGCCGAAAGACCTCAGCGCGGCCCGGGCCGCGTCAGCCTCCTCCAGGCCCTGCTGCTCGAGGTCACTCACCTTCTCTTCGAAGTGCGTGGACAGCTCATTGATGACCCGGCCTGAAGTACGCGGATCGAGGTGCAAGTGCGTTCTCACCTCGTCGAGGTAGCTGTTGACCTCCCTCTGCATAGCAGGCCTCTCACGCCTCCGTCGGCTTCATCACCAGAGCCATTGCGCTGGCGAAGCTCTGCCACATATCGAGTTTCTTCTGCAAGAGCTCCCGGCCTCGATCGGTGATTGCATAGTAGCGCCGCTCCTGGCCGTTGGGGAGCTTCTTCCACTCTCCCTGGACAAGACCGTCGCTTTCGAGCTTCCTCAGGGCAGGATAGACTGTACCCTCCTTGAACCGGAAATAGCCCCGGCTCCTCTCCTCGATCTCCTTGATGAGATGATAGCCATAGGTCTGTCCATGCTCGTTGATCAGGAAGAGGAGGAGAGAGTCCGTGTTGCCGCGAAGAAGATCGGAGTCGTAGCCTCGGGGGGTTTCCGCCATACTTGAGTCCTTTCTGAAAAAAGGTAACGGCCCTCGCGACATTCTGTCAAGCCACCTCGCGAGCGTGTATACTCTGCATCGTGAAGTCAAAAAAGACGGCGAAGAAGATCGATGACGGCCGGATGAAGCTGGAAAAGGAGCTGCGCTCCGCGATCGGAGAGATCGACGAAAAAGGCCTGCTGTTCCTCCTGCGCCAGGCCCAGGTTCTCATCCATAACGCGCGTGTGGAGAGCATGGCAGGCCATTCACCGCAGGAAGACGCTGGCGCCGCGGCGCCCGGGGCGCCATCCACGAACCGAACCGAGCCCGTCACGATCGAGGACGCCCGGGAAGGAAAGGCGATCTTCCTCACGATCGGCCGCACGCGGAAGGTGCTCACCCCGGAGGAGATGAAGAGGCTCGTGCGTATCTGCTACGGCGCCGAGACGAAGAGCGAGGCGCTTCGCCAGCTCTTCACGGTGCTGGCGAAGGAAAGGAAGGACATCCTTTCCGATGCGATGATCGGCAGTCCCGACAATCCCCTGGTCGCGGAGCTGTTCTCCGCAGTGCGAGCGAGCTACCGGCTGGAGGACCGATAGACGTCGGCGCCTTGCCCGTGCAGCCGGTCCTCCCCGCGGGAAACGCTTGCGGCCGGCGCATTTTCCTTCTATTGTGATTTGGAAATGGCGAGCGGTGACATTCAGGGAAGGTATTTTCTCTCCTACGAACACATCCATTTGAGCGTTCGCGCGCTCGCGGACCGCATCCGGGAAGCCGGGTTCCACCCTGACCTCATTGTCGCGATTGGAAGCGGCGGTTTCATCCCGGCGAGGATCCTGAAGACGTTCCTCGAAATTCCAATTTTCACGGTCGGTATTTCCTACTACGGCGCTGACAACAAGCCCGGCCCTGCCCCGCGCGCGATCCAGTGGATCGACGAGGTGGAAAAGAAGCTGGCAGGCCGCCGGATCCTCCTGGTCGACGAGGTGGACGATTCCCGGGTCACGCTCGAGTACTGCCTTCGGGAGCTGCTCCAGCACGCACCGGCCGAGATCGCCGTGGCGGTTCTGCACAACAAGAAGAAGGAAAAGAGAGGAATACTCCCCCCGGAGGTGCGCCGCTATTACGCGGGGGAAGAGCTGGACGACAAGTGGATCTGCTATCCCTGGGACGCGCAGGACATCACGGCGCACGAGAAAATCGCCCGCTCGGGAATCGTCGCACACTGATCGGCCCCGGACGGGGGCCTGCCCTGCGAGGACGTGCCACATGGGAATGGAAACCTTCTGGCTGAGAGATTCGCGTGCGCTCGTCGACGTGGCCATGGGTCGGCGCCCCGCCGACCTCGTGCTCCGCAATGGCCGCTGGCTCTGCGTGCAATCCGGGGAGATCATCGCGCACACCGATATCGCGATCGCGGCTGGCCGCATCGCCTACGTGGGCGAGGATGCGCGGCACTGCATCGGTCCGGCCACGGTGGTCGTCGAGGCGGACGGTGCGCACCTCGCACCGGGCCTCCTGGACGGCCACATGCACGTGGAGTCGGGAATGGTCACGGTGACCGAGTTCGTCCGGGCGGTGCTCCCGCGCGGCACGACCGGCATGTTCGTCGATCCCCACGAGATTGCCAACGTTCTGGGCCTCCGGGGCGTGCGGTTGATGGTGGACGAGGCTGCCCGGCAGCCCGTCCACGTGTTCGTCCAGGTTCCCAGCTGCGTACCCTCCGCGCCGGGGCTCGAGACACCCGGGGCCGTGATCGGGCCGGCGGACGTGGAGGAGGCCCTCACCTGGCCCGGCATCATCGGGCTGGGTGAAATGATGAACTTCTCCGGGGTGATCGAGGGAAACGACAAGGTCCACGCCGAGATGTCGGCAACCCGCAGGGCCGAAAAGATCATCGGGGGCCACTACGCCTCCCCCGACCTGGGGCTTCCGTTCCACGGCTACGCCGCGGGCGGGGCGCAGGACGACCACGAGGGCACGCGGCTGGAGGATGCAGTGGCCCGGATCCGGCAGGGCCAGAGGGTCATGCTGCGCTACGGATCGGCATGGCATGACGTGGCCGCCCAGGTGCCCGCCATTCTCCGCCTGGGCCTCGATCCGCGGCATTTCATTCTCTGCACCGACGACTCGCATTCCGAAACACTGGTCAACGAAGGTCACATGGACCGCGTGGTCCGGCATGCCATCGATCAGGGCCTGTCACCGATGGCGGCGCTGCAGATGGCCACGATCAACACGGCGGAGCATTTCGGCGTCAGCCGGGACATCGGCTCTCTGGCGCCGGGCCGGTTTGCGGACGTGCTTCTGGTGAAGGACCTTGCGGATTTCCACCCGGAGCTCGTGATTGCCCGTGGAAGGCAGGCTGCTCGCGAGGGGAGGCTGCTCGTCGACCTTCCGGCAGCGGAATACCCACCGTGGTCAAAGGACACGGTGCATCTTGCGCGTGCTCTCACGGCTGGCGATTTCAAGCTCGACGCGCAGAGATTCGGGTCAGAGGTCACTGCCCACGTCATCGGCGTGAAGGGAAACCAGGCGCCCACCGAGCACCTGGTCATGAAGGTGCGCGTCCAGTCAGGAGAGGTGCGGGCCGACGTCGGGAGGGACATCGCGAAACTTGCGCATCTCGACCGGCATCAGGGGAGCGGGAAGGTGCAGATCGGCCTCGTGAACGGGTTCGGATTCAGGGAGAACTGCGCCATCGCCACCACGGTGGCCCACGACTGTCACAACCTCCTCGTCGTGGGAACCGATGACGGGCAGATGGCGATCGCCGTGAACGAGCTTGCGGCCTGCGGCGGCGGCCAGGTCGTGGTTCGGGATGGAAAGGCGATCGGCAAGGTCGCCCTCCCGATCGCCGGCCTGATGTCGGATCGTCCCGTGTCAGAGGTGGCCCGGGCCGCGGCGGGTGTTCTGCGGGGATTCCGTGAGTGCGGCTGCGCCCTGCACAACCCCAACATGCAGCTCAGCCTCCTGGGGCTTGTGGTGATCCCGGAGCTCCGCCTCTCTGACAAGGGTCTTGTGGACGTGAACCGATTCGCCGTGATCCGGGTCCTGGAATAGGTCAATGGCACGCCGCGCGAAGCGCGGCATCGCGCATTGAAAGTGCACTGTTCCATCCGTGCCCTTGCCGTAGATGGAACTATCAATGCCCCATGATCCGATGCGGACGGTACGGCTCCTCCAGCGTTTTCACCTGCTCGGGAGTCAGGCGGATCGACACGGCATCGATCGCCTGCTCGAGATGCTCGGGCTTGCTCGCCCCGATGATCGGCGCAGTGACTCCGGGCTTCGAGAGCATCCATGCCAGAGCGGCCTGAGGGAGGGTCGTGCCGACCTGCGCGGCAACGTTTTTCAGCCGCTCCACCACGCTGAAGTCATCGTCCTGGTAGTACATGGAGTGCGCAAACTCGTCGGATTTGCTGCGCGTGGTCGCCCCGCCCCTGTCTCTCGTCCTGTTCCCCGCGAGGAATCCCCGTGCGAGCGGGCTCCATGGAATGACGCCGACTCCCTGGTCGATGCAGAGCGGGATCATCTCCCGTTCCTCCTCGCGGTAGACGAGGTTGTAGTGGTTCTGCATGGATACGAAGCGCGCCCAGCCGTGGCGGTCGGACACGGCGAGTGACTTCATGAACTGCCACGCGTACATGCTGGATGCGCCGATGTACCGGGCCTTTCCCGCGCGCACGACGTCGTTCAACGCTTCCATCGTTTCCTCGATGGGCGTCTCGGGGTCCCCGCGGTGGATCTGGTACAGGTCGACGTGGTCCATGCCCAGACGCCTCAGCGACGCATCGATGCTGGTCATGATGTGCTTGCGGGAGAGTCCGGCAGCGTTCGGGTCCGTGCCCATGCGGTTGAAAACCTTTGTCGCGACCACGACCTCGTCTCTTTTCGCAAAATCGCGCAGCGCGCGGCCCGTGACCTCTTCACTGACGCCCAGGGAATAGATGTCCGCGGTATCGAAGAAGGTGATTCCCTTCTCCAGCGCACGCTTGTAGAAGGGGCGTGCCTGCTGCTCGTCAAGGACCCAGTCCCGCCACTTCGATGAGCCGTACGTCATCGTACCCAGGCAGATGCGTGAAACCTTCAGACCGGTTTTCCCGAGACAAACATAGTCCATGAGCGGCCTCCCGACCTCTCAAGAACCTAACGCCGTCAGGCCCGGTCGTCAATTCAGTGTGCAGGGCTATTCTTTCTCGAAGGGCGTGCCCAGCGCGGCGGGGGGCGTGGCGTTCAAAGCCCTCAACGCCCGGGCCACAAGGCGCCTCACGGGCTCGGGAAGGCGCGCGAGCGACCGCTCCACCCATTCCGCATTGCCGATGTTGACGAACAGCAGGGTGAGGATCATGAGCGGGAAAGGCGCAACCTGCAGCACCTGGGACGGGACTCCCGGCAGGGCCGGCTGCAGGACGAGACCGAGCCATTGCAGAAGGGAGAACAGGTATGCGCCGAACGCGGCCCGGAACGGGTTCCACCCCCCGAATATCGTGATGGCGAGAACGATCCATCCAATTCCGTCCAGACCCGAAATCGTTCCTTTCCACCCGGCCTTTACCGACAGCGAGTAGATCGGTCCCGCAAGACCCGCGATGGCGCCACCGGCCACCGTGTACAGGTAGCGCAGACGGTTCACGTTCGCCCCACGCACGTACGCCGCGGCGGGGCGCTCCCCGATTCCCCGCAGCATCAGGCCCGGGCGCGTGCGGAAAATGAAGACCCACGCCGCCGCCACGAGAATGAAGCTGAGATAGGTCATCACGTCCTCGCGGAAGAGGAGCAGACCCAGGCCCGGGATGTCCTGGAGGAACGGGATCGAGAGGGTCGGAAGACGCGGCCCGGTCGTGCCCATTATGGGATTTCCCAGAAAGTAGGACAGGTCGCGGCAGAGGAGCGTGAGCACGAACCCCACCGCGACCTGGGACTGTCGCAGGGTGATACTGGCGAATGCGAGCAGCAGTGCAACCAGCGCGCCGATGGCCGCGCCGGCAAGGAAGCCCAGCAGAATGCTGTTCGTCGCCAGGGCCACGGCGAATCCGCCCATCGCGCAGAGCAGGATCTTCCCGTTCATCGACAGGTTGGTGACACCCGCGCGCTCGCTGATCGTCTCTCCGATCACCCCGAAGAGGATCGGCGCGGCGGATGCCAGGACGCCTGCAAGGCCGATGAGGACGACTTCCAGCGTCATCGCCTCACCCTCTGCCGGCCACGCGCTGGCGCAGCCCATGCGCGAGCAGGACGAACAGGACGAGCGTGCCCTGGAGAACACCTGCCAGGGACGAGTCCAGTCTCAACACGATCGGCAGCTGGATGCTTCCCACGTTCAGCGCGGCGAAGAAAAGAGCCACGGGCGCGGCGAGCGCCGCGCTGTACCCTGCCAGCATCGCTACCATGAGCCCGAGATAGCCGTACCCGCTCGAGATCGAGGGGATGAGCCGATGATAGACGGAGGTGACCTGCACGGCTCCTGCCAGCCCGGCAAAGACCCCGCACAACGCGAAGGAAATCATCATGTGCTGCCAGGTGGGAACGCCCAGCAGGTAGGCAGCATTGGCATTTTTCCCCACGGCCTTCAGGCTCAGCCCGAAATGAGTCCCCCTGAGGAGCACGTACACGAGCATGATCGCCAGGACCGCGATGAGAAGCGCGGAGGGGCTCAGCCGCGACTGCGCGGAGAGCGTGGGCAGCCAGAGCGACGGGGCAAACGGCACGGTCCCGGACATCGAGGCCACCCCCGGACGTTTCCACGGTCCGAAGATCAGCCAGAGGTTCAGGGCAGAGGCGACGAAGTTCAAGCCGAGCCCGCCGAAGATCTCGTTCACGCCACCGAAAGTCTTCAGGGCACCGGCGAGCAAAGCCCAGAGGGCGCCGCCGGCCATTCCCGCGATGATGCTCATCGCGATGATGAGAGAAGGATCCACCCCGCTGGTCTGCAGGCCCCGAAGCATCCAGGTCGTGAAGATCGCGCCGAGGGTGATCTGACCTTCGATGCCGATGTTCCACAGGCCCGCCGTGAAGGTGATCAACAGACCCGCCGTGACGAGCAGCAGCGGCACCCAGGAGACGAGCACGTTCGCGGCGACCTCCCAGGAACCCGCTGCGCCCAGCACGATATTGGCGTAGGCGGCAAGGGGAGGCGCTTTTGCGGCGAGCAGGACCAGGGTCGTGAGGAACACCGCCAGGACGATCGCGGCTGCGGAGAGAAGTACGTTCGACGATCGGGTGCTAGCCATGCGCTGCCGCCCCCGCCAGCGCGTCCCATCCCTTCCCGCCGATCAACCCGCCCAGCAGTTCCACGGAGAGACCGGCCGCGGGAAGGGGAGGGGAGACGCGACCGGAAAAGAATGCGAGCACCCTGTCGCCGTATTGCAGCACCTCGTCGAGATCGGAGGAGATGAACACGATCGCCGTCCCCTGGGCGCAGCGCTCGCGAAGCTTGCTCCAAATGTAGAGCGTGGATTCGATGTCCAGCCCGCGCGTGGGGTGCTCGAGCAGGATCAGGGAGAGCGGTTCTTTGAGCAGCGCCAGCAGCATGCGCTGCTGGTTGCCTCCCGAGAGGGACTCGACGTGGTGGGATGGCGCACCCTTGATGTTGTAGGTGCGGATCCTGTCTTCCGCGACGTCCGCAGCCAGGCGACGGTCGATGAAGATGCCGCCGGCCCCTTCCGAGAGGACGAAGTGATCGGCCAGGCTGAGCCCGGCCACGAGGCCTTGTTCCAGCCGGGCCGCCGGCAGGTAGGCGACCCCGTGCTTCATGTAGGCATGGTACGAGAGGCCCGTGACGTCCCTGTCCCCCAGAATCACGCGTCCCGACACGGGCCGGGTAAGTCCGGCGCAGGCGGAAAGAAGCACCGATTGGCCCGAGCCTTCCATGCCGGCGAGGCCGATGACCTCTCCTGCGCGGGCCTCGAAGCTGACGTCGGTGATCTGCAGGCGCAGCGCCTCCAATGAGATGCCGCGAAGAGACAGAATCGGCTTGCCCGGAGCAAGCGATTTCCTGCCCGTGAAGGCGACGTCCCGTGTGAACATCATGCGCACAAGGGACTTCGTTTCATACGGAGGAACAGCGGTTCCCACAAGCTCACCTTGTCGCAGCACCGCCACGCGGGAGCACAGCAGCTCCACGTCCTCCAGCTTGTGGGAGACGAAGACGATCGTCATTCCCTGCGCGGCGAGCTTCTGAAGGGTCGCGAAAAGTTTCTCTTTCTGCGGCTGGCTGATGCCGGTGGTCGGCTCGTCCAGGATCAGGGCCTGTGCGCCGAACCACAGGAGGCGCAGGATCTCCAGCTGCTGTCTCTCACCCACGGTCAGCGTGTCGACATACGCATCCGCATCGAGGCTGAAGTCGAACTGCGCCGCGAGCTGCCGGAACTCGCGCGCCGCTTTCCGCCGATCCGGGAAAATCGCCCCGTTTCTGCCCAGGATGAAATTGTCCAGGATCTTCATGGGTGGGAAGTCGAGTGGATCCTGGTGGAGCATCCCCACGCCCAGTCGGATCGCATCCGCCGGCGAATGGATGACGATCCTGCTCCCGTCCATGACGATGTCGCCGGAATCCGGCAGGATGAAGCCGGAGAGGATCTTCATGAGCGTGCTCTTGCCGGCGCCGTTCTCCCCGAGGATGCCCTGGATGGAGGCGGGCGGGATGAGCAGCGATATCCCCGCGTTCGCGTGCACTGAGCCGAAGGTCTTCCTGATGTCGCGCAGCTCGATCTGCATGGGGTTTCAAAAGCAAGGGGCGAGACGAATCGTGTCTCGCCCCCGGGTATTCTGACGCGAAAAACCAATTACTTCGAGACGCTCTGTCCCTGCATGCCCTTTAGGAGCTGGGGCAGGTACCAGACCTGCTGATCCGTGGCCGCGGTGCCGCTGGCCAGGTACTCGGTGCCGTCCTGGAGGGAGATCTGTCCCGTCCACAGCTTCAGGCCACCGGCGAGCTCCGTCACGAACTTGTCCACGCCGGCCGACGCAGCGGGCGAAAGGGCCCCCCCCTTGTTGAATCCAACCGCGCCGCTGTCGGGATCGTTGATGTTCTTCCAGTCGGGGCCGTTCCACTCGAAGTGGGAGACAAAGGTTCCCGCCATGGCTGCCTTCGCGGCCGTGGCGTACGAAGGGCCCCAGTTGAAATACGGAACTCCGAGGTTGACGTTCGGCGCCTGTTCATTCGCCTTGGCGTAGTCATAGGCGACCGCCCACACCTTCTTGCCCTTGGCAGCGTACTTCACCGCCTCCGTGACGGCCTCTGTTGTGTCGATTCCGGAGACCACCACGTCGTACCCGGTATTGAAGAACTGATCCGCTACCTGGGAGGGATCGGAAGTGACGCCGGGAATGTTGAACCAGAACCCGATCCAGGTGACCTTGAATTTCAGCTTTGCAGGGTCCTTTTTCAGGTAGTTGGTCCACGCGTAGCGCGCGCCGAGGTACACGGAGGAGGCAAGGCGGCGGGTTTCGTCATTGATCAGAGGCCCGAGGTAGCCGATCTGGCCGGTCTGCGTAGTGAGCGCGGCGGCGACGCCGGCGATCATCTTACCGAACTCCATTCGGCCCATGATGTTCACCATGTTGGGCAGTTCCTGATAGTTCTTGCCATCTTTCCAGACCTGGCTTCCCGAGCTCATGATGACGAAGATGTCCTTGTGCGCCTGGGCGAACTTCACCGCCTCATCGCTCATGTCGTCCGAGCTGAAGATGATGAACTTCGCTCCTTGGGCGACGAGGCTTTCCGCGAGCTGGGACACCGTGGTGCCCGGCCTGTCGGATGAGTTGGCCTTGTCGATATAGACCATCTTGGTGCCGGGGACCTTGCTCGTGACATACTGCACGGCGTCGTAGTTGGCCTGGCTCCAACCCTGGTCATTGTAGGGACCCACCAGCACGAGGCCGATGGTCAGAGACTTGCCGGCCGCCTTCATGGCCCCCGCCGGTGCGGGAGCGCCCTTGTTGCAGCCCGCCAGCGCAAGAGCGACGATCGCAACCAGCAGGGCGAGCTTCCGAATACTCCTCATGTTTCTCCTCCTTATTGCCAAGTTGTGCATCCCCTGCCCCGAAGTGCTCAACGCTTCAGCCGAAGGAGTGCACCGCTTGTATTCGCAGACGCGGGGAGTATACAACTGCGGACCCACCGCTACAAGCGCCCGCGTGAAAGCGAGTGCATTCGCGTCGTCCGTTCCCTGCCTACGGGCTCGCTTCCGTGCATCCCCTTCCGCGCTTGCGCGGAGTTGCACTCGCTCGCCCTCGCCCTCCATGGCTAGGGCCTCGTGCGCTTCCTGTCTCTCGGGAACAGCGTGGCTTCCTTCACGCTGGAAAGCCCCAGGATCTTCTGGGTGAGCCGTTCCATGCCGATCGCGAAACCTCCATGGGGCGGGCACCCGTACTTGAAGATCGTGAGGTAGTCGCTCAAGCCCTCGGGCTTCAGGTCGAAGGTCTGCAGGTTTTGCAATAGCATGTCGTAGCGGTTGATCCGGATGCTTCCGGATGTCACCTCGAGCCCGCGGAAGAGCAGGTCGAAGGATTTCGTCCGGTTGTTCTCAGCGGGGAATGTGTAGAAGGGACGGGACTTGCGCGGGTAGGCATAGACGAAGGCGGCCTCCACACCCGCGGTTTTCATGGCCCACTCGCATAGGGCCCGCTCTCCCTCAGGGGTGATCTCGTAGACCTTTTTCCCCGTCTCCTTCGTGACGATCTCCTTGGCCTCGTCGTGGGAAACGCGGGGGATGCGCGCGCACGCGTCAGGATCCGGCACCGTGGCCTTCCAGGTGTCCAGCTCGCGCTGGTTGGTCTCCCGGATGCCTCGAAAGATCGCAGCCAGGATTCCCACCTCGAGGTCCATCAGGTCCTGCTCGCTCTCGATGAACGCCATCTCGACGTCCAGGGAGACGAACTCATTGATGTGCCGGGGAGTGTCATGCTTCTCGGCCCGGTAGGCCGGTCCGATCTCGAACACACGCTCGAGCCCCGAAGCGATCAGGGCCTGCTTGTAAATCTGCGGGGACTGGGTCAGATAGACCTTCGAATCGAAGTATTCCACGGCGAACAGGCCGGTCCCGCCCTCCGTGCCCGTCCCGATGAGCTTCGACGTCTTGATCTCGGTAAAGCCTTCGCGGCGCAGGTGCTCGGCGAAGCAGCGGAGGATCGTGGACTGCACGCGGAAGATGGACAGGATCGCGGGATTGCGGAGGGAAATCATCCTGTTGTCGAGGATCGCCTCGAGAGAGGTCTTCCCCGGGTCCTGGTTCACGGGAAAGGGCAGATCCAGCGCAGCCGCCGAGATGACCTCCATGTTCTTCACGCGTACCTCGATGCCGCCGGGCGCCTTCTCGTTGGCGGAGACGACACCCTCGGCGCGGATAACGCTTTCCGGAGTCACATCGGGCTTCGCATCGAAGACGAGCTGGCCGATGCCGCTCCTGTCCCGCAGGAGGACGAAGGAGACGCCGCCCAGGTCCCGGACCCGATGCACCCATCCGCAGAGGGTGACCGTGGAGCCCGCGAGCCCCGTCAGCTCAGCGACAAGCGTCCGCATTCCCCTGCTCCATTCTCGCGCGCAGCTCCTCCGGCGTGTCGGAGAAGGCCGAGCACGCGACCAGCTTCGTCCACGCGGACTCGGTCGCCAGGGGCCCCATGGGGATGGCACCCTCGCGCCACAGCTCGTGCGCGGTGGCATAGCGCGAAAGGTCCACGATCCCTTCCTGCTGGGACGTGCAGAAGAAGCTCACGCCCTTCTCCCGGGCCGCAAGGAGCGCCCGGCGGAGGGAATACGGGGAGTCGCGGAGGTTCGCCGTGCCCGTGTCGTACAGCTCCAGGACGAAGTTCCGCACTCCGCGATCCATGAGATCGATGATGTGATCGGCACGCATGCCGGGGTAGACGCGGAGAATCAGGGTCGAGTTGATGGCTGCCTCCAGCCGGGACTTCAACGATTCCCGGTCCGTGCCCAGGGCCAGCTCGTCGAACAGCGGAGCCCCCGCATGGCAGGGCCTGCTCATGTTCCAGTTGCGAAACCCGTCCGCCGCCATGCGCTCGAACTTCAGGTTCACCGGCGAGAGGACCCGGCCGCCGAACACCACGTAGACGCCCGGCGCGCTCTCGGCGGCGACCTGGATCGCCTTGCGCAGGGTAGGGATGGCGTCGCTGCCCTCGCGTCCCGCGGGCTGGAGGGAGGCGGCGAACACGATAGGCACCGGAGGACGGGGAAAGAGCCAGAAGACCAGTGATGCCGTATAGGCCAGGGTGTCGGTCCCGTGCGTGACGACGATGCCGGAGGCCCGGCCGCCGCGCAGGCGCTCGTCGAGCCCCAGCAGCAGCCGCGCCCAGTCCAGTGGCGTGATCTCCTCGCTCAGGATCCTGCCGAGCTCTCCCTCCTCGAAAGCGATCGTCCGCGGGAGAGTGCCCTCCGCCTCCAGGAGACTCACGATTTGCGCCGGGTCCCCCGGGATAACCTCTCCCTGCTCGGATTCCGTTCCCACGATTGCTCCGCCGAGGGCAAGGATCTGGATGACGGACACGGCGAGCTTCTTCTTGACGAGGGACTGCACGAGGGCGGGATCCGCCCTGCCCGAGGTCTCGCGCATGATCTCGCCGATGAGGAAAGTCGTCGGCTTGTTGTCGCCCGAGCGGATGGATGAGACCGCGGCAGGGTGGGCTGCCATCACCTTCTCGATGAACCCACCCAGGACACCGGGATCCGTGATCTGCTCCCACCCTTTTTCGCGGATGATCTCCCCCGGATCCTTGTTCTCCGCGAAGACAGCCTCCACGACCGACTTCGCAATCCGGCCGTGGATCCGCTTCTGCGCCAGGAGGGTGAGCATCTCGGCCAGGCGTGCCGGCGTGAGCGGGCTGTCCGCCAGCGCCGCACCCGTGCGGTTGAGAAGCTTCTTCACGTCGGAGGCCAGCCACAGCGCGGCGCTGCGGGGCTCCGCGCCGAGCTCAATGGCCTTTTCGTAGTAGTCGGCTGTCGCCTTTTCTTCACAGAGGAAATCGGCCTGGTCCTCCGAGAGCTGGAAGGTCTCGATGAACCTGCGCTTGCGCGCCTCCGGCATCTCCACGAGGGAATGTTCGACGTTTCTCAGGAACACCGCGTCCGGCGCAAAGGGCGGCAGGTCGGGCTCGGGGAAATAGCGGTAATCCGAGGAGCTTTCCTTCGTGCGCATGCTCTCGGTGACATCCCGGTTCTCATTCCACAGCCGGGTCTCCTGTGTCACGCCCCCGCCGCGCTCGAGGATCTCCGTCTGCCGCTCGATCTCGAAGCTCACCGCCTTGCGCACGAACTTGAAGGAGTTGAGGTTCTTCACCTCCACCTTGCTCCCCAGCCCCTTGCCCTCCGGGTTCACCGACACGTTGGCATCGCAGCGCAGCGATCCCTCTTCCATGTTGCCGTCGCACACGCCGAGGTAGCGCACCAGCCGGCGGAGCTGCATGAGGAATACCTCCGCCTCCTCGCCCACTTCCATGTCGGGCTGCGTGACGATCTCCAGCAGGGGCGTGCCCGTGCGGTTGAAATCCAGGAGGGTGATGTCTCCGGCGTGGATCATCTTCCCGGCATCTTCCTCCAGATGGACCTCGCGGATGCGCACCCGCTTCCTGCGCTTGCGCAGCTCGATTTCGACCCAGCCGTCCGTGCCCAGGGGGGAGCGGAACTGCGAGATCTGATAGTTCTTCGGAAGGTCGGGGTAGAAATAGTTCTTCCGCTCGAAGAGTCCCGAAGGGGCAAGCGTGCAGTTCAACGCCCGCGCCACGACGCAGCCCATGCGTATGGCCTCCGCGTTCAAGGTGGGGAGCACCCCGGGGTAGCCCATGCACACTGGACAGATGTTGGTGTTCGGCGCATCACCGAATGCGGCCCTGCATCCGCAGAAAACCTTCGTGCGGGTGAGAAGCTGTGTGTGCACCTCCAGGCCGAGGAACGACGCGTACACGCTACCTCCATCCCGCCGGGAATCCCGGTGCGTCAGGTGACGGGAACACCTTCTCGACTTGGCGGCAGGCAGCGAAGAGCAGCTCCTCGGCAAATGGCGGCGCGAGGAACTGCATGCCGATGGGAAGGCCCGCCTCGACGGCGGCCGGAAACGACATGGCGGGAAGCCCCGCGAGGTTGGCGGCGCACGTGAAGATGTCGGCCAGTTTCTGGGAAAACGGATCGGATTCGGCGCTTCCCCGCTCGAAGGGCGGGACGGGATACACCGGCATGAGAACGAGGTCGACGCCCTCGAATGCCCTCTGGAAGTCCATCCTGATCGCGGTGCGGATCTTCTGCGCGCGCAGGTAGTACTCGTCCTGGAAACCGGACCTCAGCACGTAGGTGCCAAGGAGTATGCGCAGCTTCACCTCGGGGCCCAGGCCCTCTGTCCGGGAGGCGACCGTCATGGCTTCCGGCGTGTCCGCGCGCGCCGTGCGATGGCCGTACCGCACGCCGTCGAACCGGGCGAGATTGGCGCTCGCCTCGGCCGTGGCGATCACGTAGTAGGAGGAGACGACGTGGTCGAGGGTCGGGAAGGAGACCTCTCGGACGTCATGTCCGAGCCCGCGGAGGAGCACGCGCGTTTTTTCAAGGGTCTTCTTCACGTCGGCGTGCATCGGCACCTCGGCACATTCGCGGGGCACGCCGATCCTCCAGGGCCCCTTTTTCAGGAGGGGAGGCTGCCAGGGCAGAGAGGAATGATCGCGAGGGTCCTGTCCGCGGATGAGGGAGAAGACTCTCTCGGTCAGGTCGACGGTCTTGGCCATCACGCCAATTCCCTCCAGAGACGATGCATAGGCCACAAGGCCGAAGCGGGAAACCGCGCCCCATGTCGGCTTCAGTCCGTAGACGCCGCAGAACGCCGCCGGCTGACGGACCGACCCCCCCGTGTCGCTTCCCAGGCCGAAAGCCGCCTGTCCGGCGGCCACGGCCGCAGCGGAGCCGCCGCTGGACCCTCCCGGGACCCGGCGGAGATCCCAGGGATTCCTCGTTTCCATGAGAGCCGAGTTTTCCGTGGAGGAGCCCATCCCGAACTCGTCGAGGTTGGTCTTCCCCGCTACGACTCCACCCGCTTTCTGAAGCTTCTCGATGACCGTGGCAGAGTACGGGGAGACAAAATCCTGCAGCATCCGTGAACCGCAGGTGAGCCGGAAACCGCGGACGGCGATGTTGTCTTTGACCGCGAAAGGCACTCCCGCAAGCGGCCCTTCAGGAGAGGAATCTGCGCTGCCGAGTGCGGGGTCGAACTGGAGGAATGTGCCCAGGTCTTTTTGGCGAGCCTCGACGAACGCCTTCCACTTCTGCGCTGATTTGCCGGTAGTCGCCACGCCATCCCAGTCCATTGTCCCTCCGCCCCGCCGCGTTGTGCCGTCTGGGCTCAGAGCACGTTCGGAATGACGATGAACCGCTCCTCGTGCTCGGGAGCGTTCTCCAGCAGGATGTCGCTGACCTCGGCGGGTTTTTCCACGTCCTCCCGCAGCCTGTTTTCCTTCAACAGCGCATGCGTGGTGGGCGCCAGTCCCTGGACGTCGATCTCCTTCATGTGCGAGAAGTGGGCCAGCATCCGTTCCACCGCCGTGCCCAGCTTCTCCTGCTCCACGTCGGAGAGCATCAATCGAGCCATGCGCGCCGTGACTTCGATCTCGGAGGCGTCCATGGACGTAGTTAATCCGGCGCTTCCTCACGTGTCAAGGAGACCGACTCTGGCGACACGCCGCCGCTTGACCCGGCGTCTGGCTGTTCGTACATTGGGAATTGGAGCAGTTTACCTCCGCAATCACTGTTCGGATCCCGTCGCGTCGTCAAGTGCAGTTTTTCGCGTATTTTTTCGCCCCATTAGCATATTTGCGTTTGACGCCGAGCACTGGCATGGTACAATACTGCGCGCAAAAACGAGGGACGTGAGTGGTAAAGAAGGATTTCCCAAAGATTCATTTCTATGATCAGGATCTTGTATCGCTCTATGACGAAACGTGGCACTTGATCAAGGACTATTGGAAGAAAGGGACCTCGCAGAACGGCCTGCACGGCAGGTTTTTCGCTCATCCTGACAGCACGCGGATCAACCAGTTCGATACCTGCTTCTCCTCGTTTTTCCTCGTCTACTCCAACCGGATCTATCCCGTGATGTCGGGCCTGGACAACTTCTATGCCAAGCAGGAGGAGTCCGGCGCCATCCGCGGAGAATACCGGGAATCTGACGGAAAGCCGGTCCGCTCGAGGGACAATCCCAAGGGCGTGCTGCCGCCGCTTTTCGCCTGGGCGGAGTTCAACATCTACCACAAGCTCGGGGTGAAGAAGCGGATCCGCGAGGTGCTGCCGGTCCTGGAAAAGTACTACAAGTGGATCGAGCAGAACTTCAAGACCGAAAACGGCCTGTACTCCGTTCCGCTGGCCGCTACAATGATGGAGAACTCCCCGCGGGACGGCATGGCCTACCCGATCGATTTCAACTCTCAGATGGCGCTCGCCGCCTTCTACATATCCGAGCTCGCGGACATCATCAACGACAAGGAAACCAACTACACCTACAAGAAGGCATACTTCTCGCTGAAGACCAAGATCAACGCGCTCATGTGGGACGAGCGGGAAGGCTTCTACTATGACCTGGACGCATCCGGGAAGCGCCTCAAGGTCAAGACGATCGCCTCCTTCTGGCCCCTGATCGCGGAAATCCCCAATGAGGCGCGCGGCGAGCGGCTGATCGAGCACCTGGTGGATCCCCACGAGTTCGGAATCGAGAACCCCTTTCCCACCCTTGCCGTCAAGGACAAGCACTTCGACGCACAGGGCTTCGGCTACCGCGGTTCCGTCTATCCGCCCTTGAACTACATGGTGATCAAGGGCCTGGAGAAGTACAAACGGCACGACCTGGCGCGCGAGTTCGCCATCCGTCACCTCTACCATGTTCTGGACGGTCTCTACACGAGCACGGGAAAGAAGGGTTCCCTCTACGAGGCCTACGCTCCCCATACCGAAGGCCCGGCGAGGTGGCCCGGGAAGAAGGGATTCCCTCGGACGATGTTTGTGCCCTACACGGCCCTGACGACCATCTCCCTCATGCTGGAAAACATCATCGGCCTGGACATCTCGCTCCCCCGCAAGACGGTGGACTGGACGATCCCCACGCTCGAAGCGATGGGCATCGGCGATCTCGCATTGAAGCGGAACCTCATCTCGATCCTCAGCGCAAAGAGCAACCGGGGATGGGAAGTGCACCTGGAGAGCGAGAAGCTGTACTACCTGACAATCGACCTGTTCGGCGCCCGCAGCAAAACCCTCCCCATCCCGTCGGGCAAGTGCTCCCTGCTCGTAGACAAGTTGTAGACATGGGTGGCGGAGTCGGCCGAAAGGCCGACTCTAGAATCTAGAACGCGCTGCGGCCTCTGAACGAACGCGCGAGGGTCTGCTTGTCCGCAAACTCCAGGTCCCCGCCGACCGGAAGGCCGAAGGCGATCCGCGAAACCCTCGCGCCCGTGTCTTTCAGGGCTTTCACCAGATACAAGGCGGTGGTTTCGCCCTCGACGGTGGGATTCGTGGCGAGGATGACTTCCCGTATACCGCCTTTCGAAACTCTTTCCACTAGGCTGGCGATTCGAAGGTTGTCCGGACCCACGCCGTCGATCGGCGAGATGGCACCCATGAGCACATGGTAGAGGCCCCGGTGCTCATGGATCGATTCGATGGTAAGAACGTCGCGCGCCTCTTCGACAACGCAGATCGACGTCCTGTCGCGATGGGAATCCGTGCAGATCCCACAGGGGTCCACATCGGTGTAAGTTCCGCACACGCTGCAGGCATGGATGGTCTGGCGCAGCTGGGCGAGGTCCTCCGCAAGGGCGCGCACAATGGTCTCGTCTGCCCGCAGGAGATAGTAGGCGATGCGGGAGGCGCTCTTCCTCCCCAGGCCGGGCAGGCGGGCGAGGTTCCCGACCAGCCTCTCGAGGGCGTTCATGCCTAAAACCCGAGCATCCCCGGCGGCAGGCCAAGCATGCCCGTGGCCTGCGAGACTTCGTCCCTGATCTTCTCCTTGAGCCGCTCAAGGGCATCGGTCATCGCGGCGAGGACGAGGTCCTGCAGCATCGGGATGTCGCGGGGATCCACGGCCTCGGCGGCGATCGACACCTTCTCCACGAGCATCTGGCCGTTCATGTCGACGGTGACGAGGCCTCCGCCCGCCGAGCCGGTGACTCGCACCGACTTCAGCTTTTCCTGGATTTCCCCCACGCGGGACTGCAGGCCCTGGAGCTGCTTGAACATCTCAAACGGATTGGTCGCCATGACCTTCCCCTTTCACGATCTCGCCGCGGAACACCTTTTTCACCAGTTCGACCCTTTGGTCGACCCGCTCGGTCTCTGTCTTTGCCTCGCGGTAGGAAAGACGAAGCCTCGTTACGCCGGGGAGGAGAGGCGAGATCCGGGCGGTGAGCATTTCACGGTCCTTCTGCACGATCTCTCCCTGGAACCTGTCCCGCACCGAAAAAGTGAGGACGAGATCCTCCCCGTCCTGGGCGGCCGCTTCCGCCTTTTCCAGGGCGGAAGCGAGTGCCGGCTTCTCCCGCCGGAGCGCTTGGACGACTTTCCGCAGAGCAAGCAGCGGATCGACCGTCTTTTCCCTCTCCCGGGACGAGCCCGGAAGTGACTGCGGAGCCGTTTTCGCCCCGGGCACGGCAAGAAGCTGCCCCTTCATCTCTTTCAATGCGTCGCGGACCTCCGACGGCGTGATGAGTGAATCGAGCTGGGCGAACCTGGTCAACAGCAGTTCCAGCTCAAAGCGCTGATTCAGGGAAAAACGGAGGTTCCTGTAGAGGGTGAGGAGCATCTCGATGGCTTTCTCGATCTGCGACGCGGTCATCGAATCCAGGACCTCCCGATCGAAGTCCTGCGGCGAATAGCCCAGCAGGGTGTCCTTGGAGATGCCGCTCTTCAGGAACAGGAGATTGCGGAAATACTCGGCGAGGTTCGCCACGAACTGCTCAATGGAGACGCCCGTGGCGAGGATCGCATCCGTGCGCTCCAGCACCTTCCCCGCATCCCCGGCACGGAAGAGCCGGGCGAAGTCGTTGAGCTCGTCGATCCCGAGCACGCCGAGCTTCTCGCGAATCCGATCCAGTGTGAGCGCGCCCTCCGCGAAGGACACGACCTGGTCGAGGAGCGTGTACGCATCGCGCAAGGACCCTGTGGCCTCCTTGGCGATCCAGATCAGGGCGCGGTCCTCGGCCTCGACGCCCAGCTCGGCCGCAGCCTCGAGCAGCTTCCCCTTGATCTCGCCGGTGGAGATCATGCGGAAATTGTACTGCTGGCAGCGGGATCGGATGGTGGCGGGAACCTTGTGCACCTCGGTCGTCGCAAAGATGAACACAATATACGGAGGCGGCTCCTCGATCGTCTTCAACAGGGCGTTGAACGCGCTGTTGGAGAGCATGTGCACTTCGTCGATGATATAGACCTTGTAGCGGGCGGCGTTGGGAGCAAAGAGAACTTCATCGCGGATCTCCCGCACGTCATTGACGCTGGTGTTGGAGGCGCCGTCGATCTCGATCACGTCCAGGGACGCGCCGCGAGCGATCTCGCGGCAGCTCGCACAGGCTCCACAGGGAGTGTCAGTCGGCCCCTTTTCGCAGTTCAGGGAGCGGGCGAGGATGCGGGCAACGGAGGTCTTGCCGACCCCCCGCGGTCCGGCAAAGAGGTAGGCGTGGGCGATGCGGCCCTGCCGGATGGCGTTGGTGAGCGTCGCGGTCACGAACTCCTGGCCGACGAGCTCGGCGAAGGTCTGTGGCCGCTTGCGGGTGGCGGTGACTTCGTACGACATGGCGGCGGCCTCCACGCGCGGACTTGCGCGGTCACGAGAGCACGAAAAAGCAACCCCCCCGGCTCCACTCAAGCCGATTACGGCTCATGAACACGCTGCTTACCGCTGCTCCCTTCCGGGCCTGACGGGGTTGGGCAGCAGCCCATAGCGTATGACCTGAATATCAACGCCAAGGGGGTTGTACGGAGAGAGTGGGATTCGAACCCACGGTACCCTTACGAGTACACACGCCTTCCAAGCGTGCACCTTCGGCCTCTCGGTCATCTCTCCAGGACCCAGATCATCGCCGGGCCGGGTTACTGAAAAAGATCTCGCGGAGAGAGTGGGATTCGAACCCACGGAGCCGCAAGCGGCTCAACGGTTTTCGAGACCGCCCGATTCGACCGCTCTCGCATCTCTCCCCTACACATCCGCTGTCGCGGGGTTGGATGCGTCGAGGCCGGCACGACCGACCGCTGACCTGCATCCCTCCGTCCGCTCCGTGCCCAAGAGGATTCGAACCTCCGACCTTTAGATCCGCAGTCTAATGCTCTATCCAGGCTGAGCTATGGGCACATACCCGCCGCGCCTTCCGTGCATCCCTGCACTCGGCGCGGCTCGCCGTCCAACTCCGCGGAGCACCGCGGGAGGGCTACGGAGAGGGGGGGATTCGAACCCCCGGTACCCTTTCGAGGTACAACGCCTTAGCAGGGCGCCCGATTCGGCCACTCTCGCACCTCTCCAGTTCTCGCCTCCCCGTGGGGGCAGGCGAAGGCTTGCCTCGGAAATCCCCTCGACTTTGCTCGTGCGAGTGAAACCAGGGGCGGGGGAACTTGAGCGGAGAGGGAGGGATTCGAACCCCCGGAACCGCGGAGCGGCTCAACGGTTTTCAAGACCGCCTCCTTCGACCACTCGGACACCTCTCCCGAGCACAAAAAACGCGCCCGCCGCAGAAAGCTCCTGGCTCAAAGCGGCAGCGCATTTTTTCGCTCTCCTCGCATCGTTCACTATACCCATCGACCGGAGCTTTGTCAACAAAACCGCCCTTTTCGGAGCAATTCTCCTCATGGATCGGGCCGCGATGATCAGGAGACGAACACGCGGCTGCCCCGAACGCCAGTTCTATTTCAGGATCTGCAGGATCCTCTCCAGGTCATCCGCGGAGAAGTAGGAGATCTGTATCTTCCCCTTGCTGGCAGAGCCTTTCACTTCGACCTTCGTGCCGAGTTTCTCGATGAGTCTCTGTTCCAGGTCACGAATGTCGGGCCCTGCCCGCCTGTTCGACCCCGGTGCGGTCCGACTTTCGGTGTGCGCGCCTTTTTTCCCCCTGTTCAGCGCGCCGGCCATTTCCTCGGCCTCACGCACCGAGATACCCTTGTCCACGATGCGGCGCAGAAGAACCTGTTGGTCGGAGACGTTTACCAGCATCAGGAGCGCTCTCGCGTGGCCCGGGCTGATCGTGCCCTTATCCAGGGCGGACTGGGCGTCCTCGGGCAGCTTCAGCAGGCGGATCGTGTTCGCGACCGTCGAGCGGTCCTTGCCCACCTTCTGCGCGACCTGCTCCTGGCTGAGGCTGGCGATTTCCATCAGCCGCTTGTAGGCGTGCGCCTCCTCGATGGGCGAGAGGTCTTCCCTCTGCACGTTCTCGATGAGGGCAATCTCCAGCTTCTCCTCGGCAGTGAACTGGCGCACAACGACGGGAATTCTCTCCAGCCCCGCCAGCCGCGCCGCACGGACCCGGCGTTCTCCGGCCACGATGACATAGCCTCCTCCGTCGTCGGCCTCCGCCAGGACGGGTTGGAGCACTCCCTTTTCCCTGATGGAATCGGCAAGCTCGCGGAGCGCCGACTCCTTGAAATCGTGACGGGGCTGTTCGGGATTCGGCCTGAGGTCGGCAAGAGCTACCTCTGCAATAGACGAAGCCTCCGCGTGCCGGTCACCGCCGAGGAGCGCATCGATACCCTTGCCGAGGGCTTTCTTAGACATTGAGGAGTACCTCCTCTGCCAGCTTCTGGTAGCTGCGGGCACCGATGCATTCCGGGTCGTACTGGTTGATCGGCTTGGCGAAGGACGGAGCCTCGCTCAGCCGCACGTTGCGGGGAATAATCGTGCGGAAAACCTTTTCCTTGAAATAGCCGGTGACCTCCTGGACCACGTCGTGCGCCAGGCGCGTGCGGGTGTCATACATCGTGAACAGGATGCCGCCGATCTTCAGCTCCTTGTTGAGCGCCCTCTGCACCCTGTTCACCGTCTTCAGCAGGAGGCTCAAGCCCTCCAGAGCGAAATACTCGCACTGGAGGGGGATGATCACGAAATCCGCCGCGACCAGGCCGTTCAACGTCAGCAGGCCGAGGGAAGGAGGGCAGTCGATGAAGACGTAGTCATAGCCGCCGGCCAGGGGCAGGAGCGACCGTTTGAGGAAATATTCCCGTTCCTGCTGGTCGACCAGCTCCACCGAGGCGCCCGTGAGATCGATGCTGGAGGCGATGATGAACAGGTTGGGGACCGAGCAGGTCTGAGTGGCGGCCTCGGCAGACGCTTTGCCCATGATCACGTCATAGATCCCCGGCGGGTCTCTCTTTGCGCCGACCGAGCTCGTCGTGTTGCTCTGGGGATCGAAATCGACGAGGAGCACGCGCTTTCCCGCCTCCGCGAGGTATGCGCCGAGATTCACGGCTGTGGTGGTCTTGCCCACGCCGCCCTTCTGGTTGGCGAAAACGACGATCTTCCCCATCGCATGAGGAATATCCCATTTTTCTCCTGGTAGCAATAGACGGTGACCTTTGTTTCCCAAACGGGCGTTGGGGTAATTCACGCCGCTCATCGAAAAAAAAGCAGAAGGACTTGCGCGGTACCGGCAGTTGCGCTATACCAGAGGCCATTCCGTACGACGGTTGAGACATCCTTGGGAGGGGAAAGAACGTGTTCGTGTCCATAAAAAAGCGTAACGGGAGTATTGTCCCTTTTCGGGCAGACAAGATCACCACCGCCATCGCCCGTGCAGGCAGAGCGACTGATGAGTTCGACGAAGAGGCCTCGGGGAGGCTGACTCTTCGCGTGCTCAACCTGGCGCAGCAGGCTCTCCCCGGCAGCATACCATCTGTCGAGCAGATCCAGGACATCGTGGAGGAAGTTCTCATCTCCTCACAGTTCAGGGCGACAGCGAAGGCCTACATCATCTACCGCGAGCAGCATGCCCGGATCCGGGAGATCGTGTCGCGCGCAGACGTCGACCTCATCGACAAGTACCTGGACCGCGCCGACTGGCAGGTCAATGAGAACTCCAACATGGCCTACTCTCTCCAGGGGCTGAACAACTACGTCTCCTCGGAGATCAGCAAGATCTACTGGCTGAACAAGATCTATCCCCCCGAGATCCGCCTGGCGCATACGGATGGGGACTTCCATATTCACGACCTGGGCATCCTCTCAGTCTATTGCGTCGGATGGGACCTCGATGACCTGCTCCTGCAGGGGTTCAAGGGAGCGCCGGGAAAAGTGGAGAGCAAGCCCGCGAAGCACCTGCGAAGCGCCCTCGGTCAGGTGGTGAACTTCTTCTATACCCTCCAGGGTGAGGCTGCCGGCGCACAGGCCTTCTCGCATTTCGACACGCTGCTCTCGCCGTTCATCCGATTCGACCGTCTGGACTTCGACGGAGTAAAGCAGGCTCTGCAGGAGTTCGTATTCAACATCAATGTCCCCACCCGTGTGGGGTTCCAGACTCCTTTCACCAACATTACGCTGGACCTCAAGGTCCCCGCGCACATGTCAGACATCCCGGTCATCCTCGGCGGCGAATACCTCACGAATACATACTCGGAGTTCCAGGAGGAAATGGCGGTCTTCAACCGCGCCTTCCTGGAAGTGCTCTCAGAAGGAGACGCCAAGGGCAGGGTGTTCACCTTCCCTATCCCGACCTACAACATCACCAATGAATTCCCCTGGGACGATCCTGCTCTGGACGTTCTCTGGCGGGTGACGGCGCGATACGGCATCCCCTACTTCTCCAATTTCGTGAACTCCGACATGTCCCCCGAAGATACCCGGTCCATGTGCTGCAGGTTGAGGCTCGACCTCCGCGGTCTGCCGGGACAACGAGCCCTTGAGAAGCGCGGGGGAGGGCTGTTCGGCGCGAATCCGCTCACGGGATCCATTGGGGTGGTGACGATCAACATGCCGCGCCTGGGTTACCTCTCCTCGGACGAGGGAGAGTTCCTCAGCAGGCTCGCGGAGCTGATGGATCTCGCACGCGATTCACTCGAGATCAAGAGGAAGATGCTGGAGCGCTTCACTGAGAACGATCTCTACCCGTACACTCGGCATTATCTCCGCAGGGTGCGTGAGCGCTTCGGCCAGTACTGGAAGAATCACTTCTCCACGATCGGACTTGTGGGACTGAACGAGGCCTGCCTGAACCTGTTGGGCACAAACGTGGGATCTCCTTCGGGGCAGCTTTTCGCGCTGCGTGTCCTGGACTTCATGAGGGAGAAACTTGTCACCTTCCAGGAGCAGACGGGCAGCAACTACAATCTCGAAGCTACGCCTGCGGAAGGGACCTCGTACCGGCTCGCGAGGATCGATGCGGAGAAGTTCCCCGGGATCAGGTCGGGGAACGATGCGGCCTCGGGAGGCCGACCCTTCTACACGAACTCCTCACAGCTGCCGGTGCAGTACTCCGACGACATATTCGAGGTCCTCGATCTCCAGGACGAGCTTCAAACGAAATACACGGGCGGAACGGTCGTGCACCTCTTTGTCGGCGAAGAGATCGTGGACACGCGCAACGTAAAGAAGCTGGTGAAGCTCATCTGCGAACGCTACCACCTGCCCTACTTCACCGTGACACCGACCTTCAGCGTATGCCCGACGCATGGCTACCTCTCGGGAAAACAAGAGTCCTGTCCCCATTGCGGCGCCGCGGCCGAGGTGTACTCCCGCGTCGTCGGATACCTGCGCCCCGTGAATCAATGGAACGAGGGGAAGGTGGAGGAGTTCAAGGTGCGAAAGACCTTCAGGCTCGCCTGAGCCGGGGACTGCCCGCGCAACTTCGATGGTCATCGGCGGCCTTCAGAGATTCTCACTCTCGGATTTCCCCGGCTTCATCTCCGCCATTGTGTTCACGCGAGGCTGCGGCTTCCGCTGCCCCTACTGTCACAATCCCGAGCTCGTCGAACCCTCCCGGTATGCCGAGGAATTCCCATTGAACGAGGTCAAGGAATTCCTTCTCTCCCGCAGGGGACGGCTCCAGGGCGTTGTCGTCACGGGTGGAGAGCCAACCCTGCACGGCGACCTTCCTGCGTTTCTCGATGAGCTGAAGCACATGGGTTTTGCGGTGAAGCTGGACACGAACGGCACGAATCCGCTCATGCTTCAACAGATCGTGGAGGAAGGGCTCGTCGACTTCATCGCCATGGACATCAAGGCACCCCTGCCGCTCTATCCGGATATTGTGAGGACTCCGGTAAAGACGACCGAAATCCTGCAGAGCATCGGATTGATAATGGCATCCGGCCCCCCCCACGAGTTCAGGACAACCTGCGTGGATTCGCTGCTCTCGACAGGCGACCTGCTCGCCATTGCGCAGCATGTGCAGGGATGCGATCGGTACGTTCTTCAGTCATTCCGCGGCGGAAATGTGCTGGATCCATCATTGGACGCCGAACTCCCGCCGGATGAGACTCGACTCGGCGAAATCATCGAAGCGTTGTCGGCCTCGGGCCTCACGGTCGAGGCACGCTGAAGAAACGCTATCCCAGAACGACCTGCTCCGCGGTCACGATGATGTTGTGCAGCTCCGCCGGGGTCGTCGCGTCCTCCAGCCTCCCCTCCAGAAAATCACTCTCGAATATTCCGGCAATGTGCGAGAGAAGGATCTGGTGGATGCGCGGAGTATCGGCAGGAGTGAGGAGGATGAACAGCAGGTTGATGTCCTCGCCCGGTACGGGTGCCGGGATGGGATTCTTCATGCGGGCGACTATGACCATGGGCTGGGCAAGACGGGACAAGCGGGCGTGGGGGATGGCGAGCCGCTTGCCCACGTAGCTGCTCCCGAGCCGCTCCCTGTCCACGATGGACAGCATGATCGCATCGCGCGAAACCGGGAGATCCTGGACGCTGATGTGCTGGAGAGCGTTTCGAGTGGCGCTCTGGATGCTGGTGCCCTCGACATTCAGGAGCGTGTGCTCGGTCGTCAGCAGATCGGCAAGACGGATGGTCGGCTCGGTCGGGTATTCCTCCTCCACGGTGCCGATGACCTCCTCTATGGCGTCTTCAAGGGTGATGATGCCGCTCCATCGCCCGTCCTCCGCAAAGACCAGTGCCATGTGCGCGGCCTTCCTCTGCATCTCCGAGAGCCTCTGTTCCAGGGGGTCCTGCTCGCGAAAGCTGAGACAGGGCCGGACAAAGCTCAACAGCGTGTCGGTGGACTTTCCCGCATGCTCCGCGAGGAGCAGGTCTTTCACGTGCACATAGCCCAGAGGCATTTCCGGGTCATCGCCCAGAAGAGGATACCGGGAAAAGCGGCATTCGGCGATCACGCTCTCATTCTGCGCCCGCGTGTTTCCCACGCTGAGGGACCGCACGAGCCTGCGCGCGCGCATCGCGTTTCGAACGGTCAGGCTGCCCATGTCCAGCACGTTTTCGATGTGCAGGAGCCGTCGGAACGAGAGCATGCCGCTTGACTGTGACTGGTCGAGGATGATCCTGATCTCCTCCTCCGAATGAGCCGCGTGGTTAGTGACCGGGGGAAGCCGGAAGATCCGCAGGATGGCATTCACCGTTGTGTTGAGCAGAAGGATCGGGAGGATGAAAATGTAGCGGAAAACAACCATGGGGAAAGCCGTGCGCAGCGCCGACTTCTCCGTGCTCCGGATTGCCACGGATTTCGGGACCAGCTCGCCAATCACGATATGGAGAAAGGACACCAGCAGATACGCGAGGGCAACGGAGATGCTGTGCGCGGTAACGCCCGCTGCAAGGCCGGACAATCCGATGCGCCTGACAAGGGGAAAAATGAGACTGGCAAATGCCGGCTCCCCGACGAACCCCAGACCGATGCTCGCCAGGGTGATGCCCACCTGGCAGACGGAGAGATACTCGTCCAGGTGCGCCTGGATGCGCTCGAGCGTCTTCGCACGTCTGTTCCCCGCCTCGGCAAGCGCCTCAACCTGCGTGGGCCTCACTTTCACTGCGGCGAACTCGGCCAACACGAAAAATGCGTTCAACAAAATGAGCAGGATGGCCAGAACGAGGTAGATCCACACCACCATGATAGTCCTCTGGGAGCTCGCTCCCGAACCCGATTCAGATTAGACTGCTTTTCCCCAGGATGTGAAAGGCGAGAATCGAGGCCGCTCGAAAGGACTCCAGACAGGATGTTTCACGTGAAACATCCTGAAACCAGCCCGCTGAGACACCGCTACTGAACCCGGTACCCCAATCCTTGACGTCGCTCCTGATGTTTCACGTGAAACATCATTCTCCCGCCGGGGTCTCTTCCCCGGAGCCTTCTGTCGCAGGTGTCTCCGTCCCCGGGGCGTCTGTCCCCACAGCTTCAGGGGTCTGCTCTTCCTTCACCACCCGGGCGACCCCGACGACGACATCGGGTTTTGTAATGTTGACGATCCGCACACCCATGGCTGTCTTCCCCAGGGTCGCCACCTCGGCGAGGCGCAGCTTGAGGGTATTGCCCTGGGAGGTGATGCAGACCAGGTCATCCTTGTCGTTCACGGACAGCACACCGATCACCTCTCCCGTCTTTTCGGTGGCCCGATAGCAGATCTGACCCCTCGTGCCCCTGCCATGAGGAGAGAAATTGTCGTATTCCGTGCGCTTGCCGTACCCGAACTGGCTCACCAGGAGCATCTGCTCGCCCTTTCGGACCATCGCGACCCCGGCCAGCTCGTCCTTGTCCGAGAGGCGGATGCCCTGGACCCCGTGAGAGGCCCGGCCCATGGCACGGACGGCTTCTTCCCTAAATCTCAGGGCATTACCCTTCCGGGTGACCAGGACGACCTCATCCTTCCCCGTGGTAAGGAGTGCGGTCACCAGGCTGTCTCCCTGGTCCAGCTTGATTGCCACGATGCCCCTGGTCCTGGCGTTGGTGAAGTCGGAGATCGCCACCTTCTTGACGACGCCCTGGCGCGTTGCCATGAGCACGAAACGCTCGTCGGTGAAATTGCGCAGGCTTACTATTGCGGTGATCTCCTCCTCGCTGCCGAGTGAGAGAAGGACCTTGATGCTCTGGCCCTTTGCCTGACGACTGCTTTCGGGGATCTCATGCACCTTCACCCAGTAGGCCTTGCCCTGGTTTGTGATGAAGAGCACGTAGTCATGGGTGGAAGCCACGAAGAACTGTTCGATGAAGTCGTCCTCTTTCAGGAGAGCCGATGAGGACCCCTTCCCCCCTCTTCCCTGCCGGCGATATGCGGTCACAGGGATCCGCTTGATGTAGCCCCGGTTGGAGATGAGGATAACCATATCCTCTTCCGCGATGAGGTCTTCTATGTTGATCTGCTCGGCTTCCTCTTCGATGATCTCGGTCCGCCTTTCGTCGCCGAACTTGTTCGAGATCTCCTCCGTTTCTTCCTTCACTACTCCCAGGATCTTCAGATCGCTTGAAAGCAGGTCCCTCAGGTGTTCGATGAGGGCACGGACCTCGGCGAGCTCATCATTGACCTTCTGCACCTCCAGGCTGGTGAGCCGCTGCAAGCGCATGTCAAGAATTGCCTGGGCCTGCCTCTCCGAGAAGGTGAAGCGCGCGATCAGGTTCAGCCGGGCCGCCTCGGTGTTCTCCGATTTTTTGATGATGGCGATCACTTCGTCGATATTCTCGAGGGCGATCTTCAGGCCCTCGAGAATGTGGGCGCGTTCCTCGGCCTTTGCGAGATCGAACCGTGTCCGCCGGGTCACCACTTCCTTGCGGTGGGCGATGAAGTACCCCAGCATCTGCTTCAGCGAGAGCGTCTTCGGAAGTCCACCCACGAGGGCGAGGTTGTTCACACCGAATGCCGTCTGGAGCTGGGTGTGGGCAAAGAGCTGGTTGAGGATGACTTTCGGGGAGATCCCCCTCCTCAGGTCGATGACGATCCTCATCCCGTGCCGGTCGGACTCGTCGTTCAAGTCGACGATTCCGTCGATCTTTCTCTCTTTCACCAGGTCGGCGATTCGCACGATCAAGGCGGATTTGTTGACCTGGTAGGGGATCTCGGTGACGATGATCGAGTCCTTGCCCTGGCTCGAGCTCTCCACGGTCACCTTTGCCCGGACGACCACCCTGCCCCTCCCTGTCAGGTAGGCGTCACGAATCCCTTTCCGCCCCAGGATGATGCCCCCCGTGGGGAAGTCCGGGCCACGCACGAGCTTCATCACATCCTCGTCGGAGGCCTCGGGTGTGTCGATCAGCTTCACAATCGCCGCGCAGATCTCGCGCAGGTTCTGAGGAGGGATGTTCGTCGCCATCCCCACCGCAATGCCGCTGGATCCGTTGGCAAGCAGGAAAGGAAAGGCGGCCGGCAGCACAAGTGGTTCGGTCTGGGAGCCGTCATAGTTTGGGCCGAAATCGACGGTGTCCTTGTTGATGTCGCGAAGCATCGCCTCCGCGATCCAGTTCATCCGCGCTTCGGTGTACCTCACCGCCGCAGGGGGATCTCCGTCGATGGAGCCGAAGTTGCCCTGGCCGTCCACCACGGGGTAGCGCATGTTGAAGTCTTGAGCCAGGCGCACGAGTGAATCGTAGATGGCGATGTCCCCATGCGGGTGGTACTTCCCGAGAACATCGCCGGTGATGCGAGCGCACTTCTTGTACGGCCGGTCGGCGTGCAGCCCCATCTCGTTCATGCCGTAGAGGATCCGCCGATGGACGGGCTTCAGACCGTCACGCACATCCGGGAGCGCGCGGGAAACGATGACGGACATCGCGTAGTTCAGGTACGAGGTCTTCACCTCTTCCTCGATGGGAAGGGAGATGGTCCGGGATTTCACGTCAGCCACGATTGATTCTCCCTGGGCGGCAGATCACACGTCGAGGTTTGTCACAGCCAGCGCATTGTCCTCGATGAACTTTCTCCTGGGTTCCACGTTTTCTCCCATCAGCGTGGTGAAGATCTCTTCGGCCTCCACCCCGTCCTCGAGCTTCACATGGATGATGCTTCGCTTCTCCGGGTTCATCGTCGTCTCCCAGAGCTGCTCCGGGTTCATCTCGCCCAGGCCCTTGTAGCGCTGGATCGACACGTCGCTCTCGTTCTTGCCATTGCGCTTCAGCACGTCGTCCTTCTCGGTGTCGTCATACGCGTAGATCACCTGCTTGCCCATCTCGATCTTGTACAGAGGGGGCATGGCGATGTAGATGTGCCCGTGCTCGAGCAGCTCGCGCATGTAGCGGAAAAAGAACGTGAGAAGGAGAGTGCGGATGTGCGAGCCGTCCACGTCCGCATCTGCCATGATAATGATCTTCCCGTACCGCAGCTTGGAGATCTCGAATTGCGTCCCCACCCCAGTCCCGAGCGCCGAGATGATGGGAAAGAGCTTGTCGTTGGTGAGGACCTTGTCGATGCGGGTCTTCTCCACGTTCAGCATCTTTCCCCAGAGCGGGAGGATTGCCTGGAAGACCCTGTCCCTGCCCTGCTTCGCGCTGCCTCCGGCCGAGTCACCTTCCACGATGTACAGCTCGCACTTCGCCGGGTCATCCTCCGAGCAGTCGGCAAGCTTGCCGGGCAGCCCGCTGTTCTCCAGGAGCCCCTTCTTGCGGGTGAGCTCCCGTGCCTTGCGCGCCGCCTCCCTCGCCTTGGCAGCCATGATGGACTTGTCGAGAATCTTCTTGACGACGTCGGGGTTCTCGTCGAAGAAGAGGGAAAGCCGGTCATAGGTGAGACTCTCGACGATGCCCTTCACGTCGGAGTTGCCCAGCCGCGCCTTGGTCTGACCCTCGAACTGGGGCTCGGGGACCTTCACCGAGACGACGGCGGTCATCCCCTCCCGCACGTCCTCCCCGCTGAGATTCTCTTCCAGCTTCTTGGAGAGGTTGAGCTTTTTCAGGTAGTCGTTCAGGCACCGGGTGAGGGCGCTCTTGAACCCGATGAGGTGGGTCCCGCCTTCGCGCGTGTTGATGTTGTTCGCGAATGTGAAAATCGTCTCATTGTACCCGTCGTTGTACTGGAGGCCGACCTCGACGCGCGTGTGGTCGCGTTCGCTGTCGAAGTACACCGGTTCCTGGTGGATAAGCTCCTTATTCTTGTTCAGGAATTCGATGAAGGACTTCACGCCGCCGTCGAAGTGGAAGATGTGGCTTTTCTGGGGCAGAACCCGATCGTCTGTCACCGCGATCTGGATACCCTTGGTGAGAAAGGCGAGCTCCCGCAGGCGGTTGGAGAGCACGTCGAAGCTGAACTCGATATCCTCGAAGATCTGCTTGTCAGGCTTGAACCGGGTCATGGTTCCGTGCCGGGCGGTATCTCCGGTGATCGTCACGGGTTTTTCCGGGACCCCGCGCACGTAGCGTTGGAAATGGACTTTCCCCTCTCGGTGAACCTCCACCTCGCACCACTCGGAGAGCGCATTCACAACCGAGGCGCCGACCCCGTGAAGCCCGCCCGAGACCTTGTACGTATTCTTGTCGAACTTCCCACCGGCATTGAGCTTGGTCATCACGACCTCGAGGGCGCTGACCTTCTCAGTCGGATGCACGTCGATGGGGATTCCGCGGCCGTCGTCCTCCACGAGGACCACGTTGCCCTTCAAAAGCTGGACGGAGATGGACGTGCAGGCGCCCACGAGCGCCTCATCGATGGAATTGTCCACGATCTCGAACACGAGCTGGTGAAGGCCGTCCAGGCTGGTCGAGCCGACGTACATGCTGGGCCGTTTTCGGACGTGCTCCAGACCCTTGAGGACTTGTATATTATGTGCGCTATAGGTTTCGTGCATGGGAAAC
>Ga0187850_10000841_pt1 | contig 37339 bp, 34 predicted proteins | sample June2016WEW_4_15_FD_132436 | JGI IMG/M metagenome (GOLD analysis project Ga0187850, IMG submission 132436) | Peatland microbial communities from SPRUCE experiment site at the Marcell Experimental Forest, Minnesota, USA - June2016WEW_4_150 | ecosystem: Environmental > Terrestrial > Soil >...
GGATCGCGCCAACAAGACGGCTGCGGCGGCGAACGTTCGCTCGCTCATCCCCAGCGTCGAGTCGTACAACGCCGACAACGTCCCCTCGGGCACCAACGATCCGGACATGACCGGCGCCCCCGGTCTCTGCGGCACCGCCAGCAGCACCGACTCCGGCTACGCCGGCATGTGCCTCGCCGAGCTCAGGGGCAGCTACGACCAGGCGATCCCGACCACCGACTACGTCAACGACAGCGGCACCGGCAGCGACGCCACCGGCGTCACGGCCACCGTCGTTCCAACCGCGACGCACTACTGCGTCTACTCGCAGGTCGGCAACTGGTACGCGTGGAAGCTGAACCCGGCCGGCGCGATCCAGCAGACCACTGACCCCGCGGCGGTCTGCGCGTCGTGATCTCGAGCCTCTGTGTCGACCGCGAAGGGGGCACGGCTAGCCGCGCCCCCTTCGCGGCATCAAGGAGCTAAAGCGCGTGTCATTTCTTCCCGATAAGGAGAGGGAGATGCTTCGCCAGATCGGCCGTTTCGTTTCGCGCATTCAGCGCCGCCTCGAGGGCGAGGAGGGCTTCACGCTCGTCGAGCTCATGATCGTCCTCCTGATCTTCGGGATCCTCCTGACGATCGCCGTGCCGTCCTATCTCAGCCTCGAGGACCGGGCCAACAAGACGGCCGCCAAGCAGGACATCGCGCAGGCGATGCGCGCAGTCAACGCGTACGCCAACGACAATTTCCCCGACAGTGTCGCCGATCCGGACCCGTCGATCAGCACGACGGACAACGGCTACGAGAACATCTCGCTGACCGCGCTCGCGACGAAGTACGACGCCTCGATCTCGGCGGTCGCCGGCGCGCCGTTCGTCCTCAACCCGGCCGGCTACGCAGGCAGCTCCGTGACCGACTTCTGCCTGACGGCGGCCGTCGGCCGCTGGGTCGCGGTGGAGCACGGCCCGGGCGGCGGCATCTCGGTCGGGACGCTGTTCACCCCCGGAACCTGCTCCGTCAGCTGAGGTCCGTCGTCCGGGCCGACGAGGAAGACCGTGAACCTCAGCGTCAGCCCGCAGATCAGGATCCTCGCCCTCATCGGGCTGGTCCTCGCGGCGACGCTCGGCGCCGGCTCGCTCATGCTCGGCCGCTCCCACTCCTCCCCGAGCGCCACGCAGACGCCCGTGCGCACGCACCGGACGGCGACGATCATCGTGCACCACGCGGCCACGCCCGCGAAGGCGAAGCCGGCCAAGGCGGCTCCGAAGGCCGCGACGAAGCAGAAGGCGCACGCCGTCACCGCGGCGAAGCCCGCCACGCATACGAAGACGCCCGCTAAGACTGCGGCCAAGCACGCCACGCACACGAAGACACAGGCGAAGACCGCGGCCAAGCACGCCACGCACACGAAGACACAGGCGAAGACCGCGGCCAAGCACGCCCCCGTGCACCGAGGCAACCTCGTGGACGCGAACCTGCCCCAGCCTCTCCAGTGGCAGCTCTCGCAGCACAAGATCGTCGTCGTCAGCCTCTACGACTCGCAGGCGAACGTCGACGCGATCTCGGTCGCCGAGGCGCACGCAGGCGCCGTGGAGGCCGGCGCAGGGTTCCTGCTCGTCAACGTCCTCGACGACTCGCTCGCGGGCCTGCTGACCGGCATCCTGCCGGGCGGCGGCCTCCTCCCCGACCCAGGCGTGCTGATCTACCGGGCTCCGGGAACGCTCGCCCTGCGCATCGACGGCTTCGCCGACCGGGACACGGTCGCGCAGGCCGCCGCCGACGCCCTCGCAGGCCAGACCGGCCCCACACCGGACGCATCCACCACCGGGTGAGCGCCGTCGCCCCTCAGACGGACGCCACCCTGCTGTTCGTCCGGCACGCGAAGAAGGACGGCCGCTCGGTGACGATCCTGCGCGCGTTCGACTTCGGTTCGCACTGCATCGTCGAGGCGGAGGTCTTCCCGCTCGGCGCCCGCTCGGCCGACACGGTCCGCCCCGGCCCGTACAAGTTCGCCACCGCCGCGCAGGCCACCGCCTTCGTCACCGAAGCGGTCGAGAGCCTGATGTACCTCGGCTGCGACGTGTACGCCGAGTAGCGCGCGGAACAGGTAGGGCAGGCGGACGCCGGCCTCTCAGAGGGCGACGCGCGCGAGCTCTTCGATCGACGTGAGCCCCGCCGAGACCTTCGCCATGCCGTCGTCCCAGAGGGTGCGCATGCCGGTCGACAGCGCTGCGCGTTCGATCTCCTCGCGCGATGCCTTCGCGGCGGCGAGCGTCGCCATGTCCTCGGTCATCGTCAGCAGCTGGAAGACGCCGATCCGGCCCTTGTAGCCGGTCTGGTTGCAGCGAGGGCAGCCGCGCTTGCGGTAGAAGGCCATCCCGTCGCTCGCGGCCGCGACGTCCGGCGAGACGCGTGCGGCGAGCAGCTCGTCCACGGACGGGTTGTACATCTCGCAGCAGTGCGAACAGAGCTTGCGGGCGAGGCGCTGGGCGAGCACGCCGGTCACTGCGGCGCCGGTGAGGAACGGCTCGACGCCCATCTCGTTGAGGCGCGTCAGCGCGCTCGGGGCGTCGTTCGTGTGCAGCGTCGAGAGCACGAGGTGGCCGGTGAGGGCGGCCTCGACTGAGATCTTGGCCGTCTCGCCGTCGCGGATCTCGCCCACCATCACCACGTCTGGGTCCGAGCGCAGGATCGAGCGCAGCGCCGCCGCGAAGGTGAGGCCGGCGCGCGGGTTGATCTGCACCTGGTTGATCCCCGAGAGCCGGTACTCGACCGGGTCCTCGACCGTGATGATGTTGATCTCCGGACGGCTGATCTGGCTCAGGCAGGCAAACAGCGTCGTCGACTTACCGGAGCCGGTCGGGCCGGTGACGAGCAGCGCTCCGGTCGGCCGCAGGATGAGCTCCGAGATCGCCTCGCGCATCTTTTCGGCGAGCCCGAGCTCGGTGAGCGTCGGCGGCCTCTTCGACTTGTCGAGGAGACGCATGACGATCGACTCGCCTTCGACGGTCGGCAGCGTCGCGACGCGGACGTCGAGCGTGCGCCCCGCCGCCGCCGCGTTGACCGAGATGCGGCCGTCCTGCGGCTTGCGCCGCTCGGCGATGTCGAGCTTCGCGAGCACCTTGAGACGGGTCGTGACGCCGTTCGCCATCCGCTTCGGGATGCGCTGCATCTCCTGGAGGACGCCGTCGATGCGGAACCGCACGACGAGAGAGTCCTCCTGCGGCTCGAAGTGCACGTCGGAGGCGCCGTCCTCGGCGGCCTGGTAGAGCACGGAGTTGACCAGGCGGACGAGCGGGACGTCCGAGACGCCGTCCTCGGCCTCGAGGTCGGTCGCCTCCTCGAGCTCGACCTCGAACCCTTCCTCGGCGATCTCGACGACCGCCCGCGCGCCGGAGGCCCCCGACGCGCGCACGAGCTTGCGGATGGCAGCGACGATGTCGTCGCGCGCCGCGACGCCGAGCTCGAGCTGGTGCCGGGTTGCGAGCCGGAGCTCGTCGATGCCGTGGAGGTTTCCGGGATCGGCGATCGCGACGCGAACGGTGTCTCCCTCGAAGGCGTACGGGATCGCAGCGACGCGCTCGAGCACGTGGAAGGGCACGAGCCTCGCGGCCTCCTCGTCGACGGTGATCAGCGCGAGATCGACGAGGGGGAGCTGGTGGCGCCCCGCGAGCATGCGGGCGATGCCCTCGTCCGAGGCGATGCCCTCCTGGACGAGCGTCTTCGCCAGCGAGAATCCCGTCTGCTGGGCCCTGCCGCGCGCGAGGGCGAGCTTGTCCGCCGGCACGAGGTTCGTCGCAGCGAGCAGGTCGACGACGAGCTCGGCGGACTCGTTGACGGCGATCGTCGGCGCTACGGGCGTGCCGGGTTGGCCCGTGCTCGGGCTGCGAAGCGACGGGATCTCGATGTCCCGGTCGCTCACCGGTGCGATCTGGAAGCGGCTGTCACGTTCGATCCCTCGAACGAGTTATCGGCATCGACCGCCCGATGCCTTAGAGGTCGAATCAGAATGACGCCTGTGCCATCTGGCCGCGCTGGGCGGCGCGATGCGGTGTCCTCAGTCGCGCCCGTAGCTACAGCTACGAGCGCTCCCTGCGTCCTTGCCTCGCACTCGCCCATCACGACCAGCCGACGAGCATCATTCTGATTCGACCTCTTAGACCCCGGATCGAGAGCCGGGACCGGCGGCCGGCCGCAGCGCTGCAGCGCTACCCGGTCTGCGGACCGGGGACGACCTCGAAGGCCTGGGCGTTGTTGACGTCGCCGTACTTCTGGCCGTTGACGAGCTGGCTCAGCGACGGGAACGGGTAGTACGTCGGCCAGCCGTCGGACTCGTACGGCAGCGAGATCGTGTTGCAGATCACGGGGCCGCTGAGCTGGAACCGCTCGTGGATCAGGCAATCGCCCTGGGAGGAGACGACGCCCTGGAAGCCCGACGCGGGATGGCTGCCGTTGCACGTCGCGCCCGGGAGCAGGTTGCTGCAGTTCGAACCGCCCTGGTCGTACTCGGAGTCCTTGGCGGCGTAGAGCACGAGGTAGTTCTTCTTCGGGTCCCAGCTCGACATGTTGCCGATGCAGCTCGTCGTGCCCGTTCCGCCGGCGCACACCAGCGCGTCGAACTCGACCGCACCGGCCGCGTAGATGATCCCGCGGCCCGAGTAGTGGACGACCTCGCCGTCGTTGTCGAAGCGAACGTCGCCGTCGTAGAAGATCGTGCCCTTGATGGTCAACACGTGCGTCTGGTAGTTCCACCCGATCTCGCCCACGGTCACGCCGTTCTCGACGAACACGCAGTCATAGCTCTTCGTCAACGGGGCCATGTCGAGGGCTGGGTCGTCGTTGAACACGAGGCTGTCGTTCGACGTCGTCGAGTTGTCGTTGTCGAACTTCATGGGCGACATGTTGTTGTTCGAGTTCGTGCAGAAGTGCTTCGGGCCCGGCTCCGCGTTCAGGAACCAGTACTCGAAGTCGGGGTGGGGCATGGTGAGATCGGTGTTGTCGTTCGGCGCCGTGTTCTCGATCGTGGTCGCGTAGACGTGGTCGGCCGACGAGCACGGGTTGTGCGCCGGCTGTCCGTTGTACGTGCAGGTGCCGCCGATCTGCGCGTCGAGGATCGGCGTGGTGGGGGTGCCGATGCCGTTCGTGTCGTCGTTGTAGGTGACCGTGATCGAGACGTAGTCGATCGAGGCGGTGGCGCTCGCGGCCGCGACGTTCTTCGCCGCGAAGCGAAGGCCGAAGTTTGACGCGTTCAGGTCGGCGGCCGTCCACGTCGTGCCCCAGAGATCGGCTGAGCCGCCGTAGTTGACGGCGGTCGCGGAGGTGCTCCACGTGGTGGCCGACGCCTTGTTGCTTCCGACCGGGGCACCCGCCTTGAGCAGCTGGACGGTGCTGTCCTGCAGCGCGCCGTTCGAGCCGACCGTCGTGTTGGTGAACACCGGCTTGGGCGAAGATCCGCCGGTGAGGCTGTTCGAATACTGCGACATCAGCGTGACGGCCTTCGACGCGTCCGAGCCCTGGAACGTGCAGACGATGGCGGTGGGGAGATTGCCGCCCGAGCACACCACGTTGCCGCTGCCGTAGATCGAAACGAGGTCGGTTTGCACCGTCGAGGCGCTCGCGTTGTACGCGATCGAGGTCGACGTGGTGGCGCTGCCACCGGGCGGAGTCCCGCTGAGCTTGAACGAGCCGCCTGTCGGAGTACCGCTCGTCGAGATCGTCTGCACGGCGTTGCAGCACGCGCTCGCCATCTTCTCGACCGAGACGGCGATCCCCAGGATCTTCGCGCCGGGCGCGATCGCGAAGCCGAAGCCGGTCGAATCCTGGTTCGCACCCGTGGAGGCGGCGGCGATGACGTTGGTCGCGTAGACGCTGTTGTTCGAGTAGACGTTCGTCGGGTTCGTCCAGCCCGCCCCCGCGCTCGGGTAGTGGACGCTGGTCGTGACCACCGGGCCGGTGATCGAGACGTTGCCGCCGACGTCGATGCTCGTGCCCGCGCCGGTGAGGCTGCCGCCGTTGATCAAGCAGAGGGGGCCCCTCGTGGCGATGTTGGTCGGCATCGAGACCGTGTCGATCGTCAGACATTGCGAGTCGTCGTCCTGGTAGAAGCGGCTCCACGAGCCGAGATTGCCCCCGTCCACGAGTCCGTGCACGGCCACCGACTGCCTGAGGATGCGCTTGCGGGTCAGGTCGGTGCGGTTCAGCTGGGAGGTGGAGGCGCCCGCGGTGCCCGTCGACGTGACCGTCCAGACCACCTCGTTGCTGCCGTCCGGATTGGTCTGGGTGATCGCGGTACCGGCGTACGTCACGGAGCCGCCGTAGTTCGGGTACGCCACCGTCGTCGACGGCAGCAGCGTGGTGTCCGTCGGATCCCCGGACTCGAGAATAGACATGGCGTCGTTCAGTCCCGCCTCGGCGAGCTGGTAGGCGCCGACCGCCGACTGGTCGCTGTAGGAGGAGTGGAGCTGGCTCGTCGTGTAGACGGCGACCGAGCCGCCGAGCGTCCCGAGGGCGAGCAGCGTGATCAGGGCGAGCAGCAGCGAGATCCCGTGCTCGTCGGCAACCGCCCGCGAGAGCGGGTTGCGAAAGCGGAAGAGACGGTGGATACGCCTGCCCAAGGATGTCACCGCAGATTGCCTCCGATTTCGCTGGCCAGCGCACGGAGGAGCTGCTCCTAGTCAATCGGCGGCGTGCTCTGGACGGTCGCTCCCTCGTTCGGGTAAACGGGAGAGTCGCGACCGGCCGTCCTAGCCGGTCTCCGAGCCGAGGTCGATCTCGAAGTGCGTCGCGGTGGACGTGTCCCCGTACTTCTCCCCGTCGGTGAGGTTGCCCGTCGAGGGGAAGGTGTAGAAGGTCGGGTTGATGCCGCTCTCGTTGGGGAGCGAGATCGTGTTGCAGATGACGGGCCCGCTGTCCTGGAAGTTCTGGTGGATCAGGCAGTCGGCGGTCGAGTAGAGGACGCCCTGGAAGGCGCCCGGCAGGTAGCCATTGTAGCACGTGGGCGGCGTGTTCCCGCTGCAGGTCGTGTGGCCCTGGTCGTACTCGTTGTCGTGCTCGGACATGAGGACCATCAAGTTGTTCGTCGGGTTCCAGGTCGACATGTTGGTGAGGCAGCTCGCCGAATCCGTCGTCGCGGTCCCGCCGGCGCAGACGACCGCGTCGATCTCGTCGTTCCCGGAGGACATCAGGGTCGCACGGCCCTTGTAGTTGACGACCTCGCCGTCGGTGTCGAAGCGGAAGCTGCCGTCGACGTAGACCGTGCCCTTGATGGTGAGAATGTGGGTGCTGCTGTTCCAGGAGAGCTCGCCGAGGAGCGTGCCTCCCGTGGGCGGTTGCGACCAGACCTGGCAGGTGTAGCTGCTGCCGGCCGGCGCCATCTCGCCGTTGACGGTGAGGCTGTCATTGGGCCCCGTGGTGGTGCTCGCGTCGTTGTCGAAGAAGGTGGTCGACAGGCCGGGACTGGGGTTCGTGCAGAAGTGCTTGGGACCCGGCATCGCGTTCGCCCACCAGTAGTTGAAGTCGACCTGCGGCATCGAGAGGGCGGGGTTCGAGCTCGCCGAGGTGGTCGTGATCGTGTTCGCGTAGACGTGGTCGGCCGAGGTGCACGGCGTGTGTGCCGCGCCGCCGTTGTAGGTGCACGTGCTGCCGATGTTCGCCTGGGCGATCGGCGTGCTGGACGTGCCGATGCCGTTCGTGTCGTTCGTGTACTGGATCGTGACCGAGATGTAGTCGAGCGAGGCGGTGTAGGACGTTGTCGAGGAGTTGTTGTGGACGGCGAAGCGGACGCCGAAGCCGGCGTTGTCGATGTCGGACGCCGTCCAGGTCGTGCCCCAGAGATCGGACGTGCTCCCGTAGGCTGCGGTGCCGTTGGAGGTGCCGTAGGTCGTGCCGGTGACCGCCTCGTTGTTCCCAACCGGGGAGCCGGCCTTGAGCAGGGAGACGGTGAGGTCCCTCAAGTTGCCCGACGAGCTCGCCTTGCGCACGATCGAGACGGAGATTCCCTTGATGACCGCGGTCGCCGGGAGCGCGAAGCCGTAGCCGGTCACGTCCTCATTGGCGCTGCTCGCGCTCTTGGCGATGGATGTCGTCGCGTACTGGCTGTCGCTCGCATAGACGTTCGTCGGGCTCGTCCAGCCCGCCGTCGCGGCACTCGGCGACTTCGCGCCGCTCGAGGTGGCCGGGCCGGTGATCGTGACGGTTCCTCCGACGTCGACGACCGTGTTCGCGCCCGTGATGGCGCCGGTGTTGAGAAGGCAGAGGTTGCCTTTGGTCGCGACGTTCGTCACGAACGTCTCCGTATCGATCGTCAGGCACGGCGTGGTGGCGTTCTGGTAGAAGCGGCTCCAGGAGCTGCCGCTCGCCCCGTCGTTGAGGCCGCGAACGACAGCCGTCTCCGTGAGCTGACGCTTGCGGGTCAGGTTCGACGAGGAGCCCGCCGTACCCTTCGACGTGATCGTCCACGTGACTTCGTCGTTCGCGCTGACAGCGGTGCCGGAGTACGTGACGGACCCGCCGTAGGCGCTGTAGGCGACCGTCGTCGACGGGAGCAGCGTCGAGGTGGTCGGATTCACCGACGGATCCTCGAGGCGGGAGACCGCGTCGTTCAGCCCGGCCTCGGCGAGCTGGTAGGCGTTCACGGACGACTGATCCATGTATGACGCGTGCAGGTCGTTCGTCGTGTAGACGGCGACCGAGGTTGTGAGCGTCCCCAGGACGAGGAGCGTCAGGAGCGCGAGGAGCAGCGAGATCCCGCGCTCGTCGGAGATCGCCCGCGAGAGCAGCCCGCGAAGACGAGAGGAGTGGAAGAAACGGCTGTCCGGGCAGGTCATCGCAGAATGGACTCCCATGTGCGTGCCTGCCCACGGAGGAACTACCTGGTCAATCGGCGGCGTGCTCTGGACAGTCGCTCCCTCGTTCGGGTAAACGAGCGAGCCGGAACGGGCTATCTGCCGATGCTCCAGTAGGCGTGGAACAGGGGGTGACCGGCGAAGAGGGCGACCACCGAGCCGAGCGCGAGGAACGGCCCGAACGCGATCCGCATCTTCCGGCCGGCGCTCCCGTGACGCACGAGCAGGTAGATCCCCGGCACGAGCGCAGCGACCATGCCGAGCATCAGCGCGACCGATACCGTGCGGCCGAGGGCGGCGCCCATGAGCAGCGCGAGCTTCACGTCGCCCATGCCCATCCCCTTCGGATAGGCGAGCGCGGCGGCGAAGAGGAACCCGGAGGCGCCGACGGCGCCGAGCACCCACTCGGGGCTGGGGTGGAGCGCCGTCTGCGCCGCGAGGACGATCGCAGCGGCCGGCAGCACGATCCGGTTCGGGATGACCCGGTACGCAAGGTCGGTCGCGGACACTGCGACGAGCGCGAGACAGAAGAACGCGGCGACCGCCGCCGAGCCGGTCAGCCCGAACTTCCAGACGCAACCCGCGACGAGCAGCGCGGTGACGAGCTCCACCGCCGGATACCGGAACGGGATCCTTGCGCCGCAGGCGCGGCAGCGACCGCGCAGGAGGAGCCAGGACAGGAGCGGGATGTTGTCGTGCCACGCGATCTCGTGTCCACAGCTCATGCAGGCGGAGCCGGGACTGACGATCGACCGCCGCAGCGGCACCCGCGCCGCGACGACGTTCAGGAAGCTGCCGAGGGCGAGCCCCGGAGCGAGCGCGAAGGCGGCGAAAGCGAGGGGCACGGCTCAGCTCAACTTGATCAGGGGCGGGTAGCACGGCAGGTTGAGCACAGTGCCGTTGAGGTCGGCGAAGGGGCACTCGCCGGCGTAGCAGACCGTGTTGTCGGTCGTCGAGCAGTACGTCGTCGCGTTGGCCGTCGTGTAGACGGAGTTCCGGAGCGTGAGCGGCTCGCTGACCTTGTACGGGGCTCCGGTGGTTGTGCTTGATCCGATGCGGGCGACGCTGATCGTGGCGACGAACGTCTCGAGCTGCTCCACGGTGATCGCTGCGTTCATCGTGAAGACGACGCTCGAGGTCAGATTGTCCGCCACGAGCTTCCCGTTGACCTTGGTACAGGTGCCGTCGCTCGCGGTCGAGCGATAGAGCGCGTATTGCGTGCTGATGGTCGGGCTCGTCAGCGCGCACCAGATGACCTTCGGATACGAGGTGCCGGAGGAGCCGACGGCGCCGCACATGGAGATGTCCAATCCGGTGCCGTTCGGCACGCCCGCGAGCACCACCTCCGAGCCGCTGAGGAGGACGTTAGCGGCGCAGGAACTGTGTGCGTCGATGCGCATCGCGTCGATTGCGAGGCGGGCGGTCTGCTGCCCCTGGAAGCGGCTGTCGAGGCTGGCCTCGCTGTGTATGCCGGCGACGAACACGGTCGTGATCCCGGCGAGGACCACGCCGAGGATGATGCAGACCGTGACCATCTCGATCAATGTGAAGCCGCGCTCCTCCCGCAACTTGATCACGGCTTCGTCTTCGCGTTGACGTAGCTCAGGGCCTGCGCCGCGGCGCCGGCGCTCTTCGAGCCGATCTGCCAGAGGCTCTGGGCATGCGTGTCGACCGCCACCAGCGTCTGCAGCGCCTGGCCGCCGTGCCACCAGCCGAGCTTGGCTCCGGTGACGATCCACGCGTTCTGGTAGAGCCAGTAGTCGACGTTCGCCGTCGTCCGCTGCGGGTGCGCGTCGAGCCAGCGGGCGAGGGCCTGCGCGCGGTCCGGCAGCGGCATCTCGTTCAGCGGCTCCTTCTTGGCGCCGGGCACGACGAACGCGGGCGGGCGGCTCTTGGGCCATGCCGCCGAGGACTTCGCGGATGTCGCCGGCGTCGCCGTCTTGGCGGTGGTCGCCGTCTTCGCGGACTTCGCGGATGTCGCCGGCGTCGCCGTCTTGGCGGTGGTCGCGGTCTTCGCCGTCTTCGCTGTCTTCGCGGACGTCGCCGCGGCCGGCGTGGCCGTCGTCGCGGTCGTCGCCGTCTTCGCCGGCCCGAGCGGGGCTGCGAGGTCGGCGGACTCGAGCGGCGTCGCGGCGTAGGGCGACTCGTCCTCGGCCTCTCCCGGCTGGCCGTAGGGGTCGTTGCGCTTGAGGGTGAGCGTCACGAGCGGCGCGCCGGTGTCCACGACGCGCGTGCCCGGCGCCGGCGACTGGCCGACGACCGTGTTGGCGGCGAAGCCGCGCACAGAACCGGAGACCTTCCAGGCGAACCCGGCGTCTTCGAGCGTCCCTTTCGCGAAGACGAACGCCTCCTGGCGAACGTCGGGGACGACGAGCGGCGCCACGGGCGTGGGCGTCGTCACCGCAGGCACGCTGCCGACCTGGGGCAGGCCCTGCCCTGCCGCCCAGGTCACGCCCGCCGTGGCGAGGATGCCGAGGCCGACGATCGCAGCGACACGCGGAACGATCCCAGCCGCAATCCGGTGGAGATCCATCCCTCCAGATGTCGGCAGCAGGCGCCTCATACTCAAGACCCCGCGCGGCTGAAGAGGACGACCGGCTTCGATGCGACCGAGGGAACGACCGCGAAGACGGGCGCGTCGACGGTGAACGCAGGGGCCGTGTCGGCGGCGGCCATGAACCGCAGCGGCTGGGTCGACGTCTCCTGCGCGGGGACATCCGACCAGCTGAACGCCGTGCCGGCGAAGCCCTCGAACCACGCTTCCCGCTGCGGCCACTGGGTCGCCGGCTGGAGCTGGAGGTGGAGATGCGGGCCGGTGGCGTCGCCCGTCGAGCCGACGAGCCCGACCGGCTCGCCGCCGGTGACCGAGACGCCGGGCGTGATCGCCGGCTCGAGGTAGGCGAGGTGGCAGTACGTCCAGACCTGGCCGTCGAAGGTCTGCATCGTCAGGCCGATACCGCACGTCGGGTCGGGGACGGTCCAGGCCCGCAGAATCGTCCCGTCGGCGAGCGCGTACACCGGCGAGCCGGCCGGCGCCGCGATGTCCACGGCCGGGTAGTCGTGATGGATGTGGGCCGCGGAGACGAGGCCGGGGCCGCCGCCGACGGGGAACACGTAGCCGCCGGAATACGACGGCGCTCCGAGGAGCGGCGCGGCGGCGGCGGCGAACGAGACGGGCGCCGCAGCCTGCCTGGCCTGCGAGAGCTGTCCCTGAGCTGTGGCGAGCGCGGACGACGCGCGTGCGGCGCGGGTCTCCGCGGCGCCCGCCCGCTGCGCCGCGAGGCCGGCCTGCTGCTGGTCGTCGAGCCTGGTCGAGAGCAGCGGGGCGGCGTCGGCGCGCCGCAGCCAGAGCGCCTGGAGCCGCCGCGCCGCGCGGGCGCGGGCGTGCGCCGCGAGCAGCCGGCTGCTCGCCGCTGCGACCGAGCTCTCGGCGGCGTCGAGACTCACCTGCAGCCGGTCGAGCGAGAAGGCGGTCGTGTCGTTCTGGCCGTAGAGATCGGCGAGCCCGAGCACCTCGTTCACGTACCAGTCGGCGTGGTTGTAGGCGTAGACCGCGCGCGGCAGGTCGTTCGCGCCGCCGGCCGCTGCGAGGTAGCGGGCCGCCGAGAAGATCGCGTCATCGGGGTTCCACGGGTCGGCCACGCCGTCGCCGTTCGCGTCGATCCCCCACGAGAGCCAGGTGGAGGGCATGAACTGCATCCAGCCGATCGCGCCGGCGGAGCTGGGGCCCATGTTGCGGCCGAAGTTCGACTCGACCTCGTTGATCGCGGCGAGCACCTGCCAGGGGATCCCGTACGCAGCGCCGGCGCGCTGCCAGAGGCCGAGCAGCTGCGGGTACGAGAGCTGGAGCTCGAACGCGGGCGGTGTCGAGAGCGACGCCGGCACGGCGACGGCGCCGGGGAGGGTCGGCTCGTCGAAGCTCGGGAGGACGAGCGGCGCCGCCAGGCCGACGTCCGCGCCCTGCGGCGTCGGGACGACCGCGAACACGTCTGCGCGGGCGGTGCCGGCGAGCGCCGCGAGCGCGAGCGTCAGCGCGATCGGGACGAGGCGGCGCATCTGCTCATCCGGCCGGGACGACCCGCAGGCCCTCGTCGCTCGGCCGCAGGGCGGCCGCCGCCTGCTCCTGCTCCGCAGCGCGACCCGCAGCCTCGGCCGCGGACGCGTCGGCGTGGCGCTTCAGCTTGGCCGCCTGCTCGAGCGCGACGAGGAAGTCGTGCCGGTTCGTGGCCGCGTTCGCCGCGGTTTCACGGTCGACCTTGCCCGAGAGCACGAGCTCGATCAGCGCCTGCATGAACGTCTGCATCTGGAAGAACTCGCCCTCGGCGACGGCGTCGGTGATCTCGTCCGCTCGCGCCTCGCGGATCAGGTCGGCGATGCGGGCGTTCATCACCATCACCTCGACGGCGGCGACGCGGCCGCCGTCCACCTTCGGCAGGAGGCGCTGGCTGATCACGCCCTTGAGGACGCCGGCCATGATCGAGCGGATCACTTCCTGCTTCTCCGGCGGGAAGAACTCGATCATGCGGCCGACCGTCTCCGCGGCGTCGATCGTGTGCAGCGTCGAGAGCACGAGGTGGCCGGATTCCGCGGCCTGGAGCGCCGTCTGCGCGGTCTCCGCGTCGCGCAGCTCGCCGATCAGGATGATGTCGGGGTCCTGGCGCAGCGCCCGGCGCAGCGCCTGGTCGAACGACTCGGTGTCCAGTCCGACCTCGCGCTGGTTGACGATGCAGCCGTGGTCGGAATGGAGGATCTCGATCGGGTCTTCGATCGTGATGATGTGTTGGCGCCGTGTCCGGTTGATGAAGTCGATCATCGCGGCGAGCGTCGTCGTCTTTCCGGAGCCGGTTGCGCCCGTGCAGAGGATCAGGCCGCGGTGCTCCTCTGCGAGCCTCTGAACCCCCGGCGGCAGGTTCAGCTGCTCGAAGCTCGGCACGGTCTTCGGGATGACGCGGAACGCGAATGAGATGGCGCCGCGCTGCCGGTATGCGTTGACGCGGAAGCGCGGCAGGTCTTCGTCCTGGTAGGCGATGTCGAGGTCGCCGGACTCGTGGAACTGGCGGAGCCGCTCCGGCGCGCGTGCGCCGACGATGTTGAGCACCGAGTCGAGATCGCTCTCGCCGAGGTGCTGCGCGCCCTCGAGAAGCCCGAGCTCGCCGTCGCACCGGAGAATCGGCGGCTGGCCGAGCTTGAGGTGGACATCGCTGGCGCCGAACTCTACGGCGCGCCTGAGCAGACCGTTCAGATCCATGCGGCTCGACTGTGGGATCGGCTGCGGGCGCCGGGAGCTTTAGCGGACTTCCAGCGCTCGCACGCCGTCCGGGCTACCGGCCGAGCGCCGCTGCGCCGACGGCGTGCGCGAGCGGCAGCCACGCCCGCGGTGCGCGCGCGAGCGCCCAAGCGAGAGGGAGCGTGAACTCCGACTGGAGCAGGAGCGGGACCGCAGCCGGTGGGATGCGGCGCAGCCGGCGGATATTCGCGTCCCAACCGGCGTCATCGAGGCGTGCGAGCCGGCGGTTGAGCGCGTGGCCGAGACGCAGGCGACGCCCGAACTCGGCGCGAAAGCCGCTCTCATAGGACAGGAGCGCGGCGGCGCTCGCATCACCCGCGGCGACCGCACGCGCTGCGACGTGGCCGGCAAGGTCCCCCGCCGCGAGGCTGAGCCGGATTCCCTCGCCCGCCACGAGCGTCGCCTGACACGCCGCGTCGCCGACCGCCAGCACACCGTCACCGACGAGCCGGTCGGGCAGCCGCTCCGCCGGGACGAGACCGACATGGTGCTCGACGATCTCCGCACCCGAGAGGTCGACGCCGATCGCCGCTGAGTCGTCGACGAGCGCGTCGAGGTGCTGCTTCGGATCCTGCCTCGTGTCGGAGTGATGGAGCCCGACGCCGACTCGGACGCGGCCGTCTCCCCACGGAAAGACCCAGCCGTAGCCGGTCGGCGCGTGTCGCTCGCCGACGACGACCACGACCTCGTCCTGCCGGCATCGCGGCGCGTGAAGCTCGTACTCGTAGCCGACGCCGAAGCGGGAGAATCCTGGGTGGAGGCCGACGAGCTTCGAGACCGCGGCGCGATAACCCGAGGCGTCGATGACGACGCCTGCGCGGACGCGTCGCGCGGCTCCTCGCCCGGTGAGCTCGGCGCCGCACGTCCGGCGGCCTTCCACGATCGGCGCGACGAACCGGACGCCCGTCTCGACCCGGGCCCCGGATTCAGCGGCACGATCGGCGAGCCACCGGTACGTCCCCCGGACGTCGATGACGCAGAGCGGCGGCGACGAGAACTCGAAGTCCGCCTCCTCGCGGCTGGACACGAATCGCGCGCGCGAAACTGGGTGCCAGAGCCGGCGCGGGATCCGCCAGCGTGACATCGTCTCGAACGACGTCGCGCCGCTCGTGTGAACGGGGTGGCCGATCGACGACCGCCGCTCGACGAGAAGCACGCTCGCTCCTTCCACCGCTGCGGCGGCCGCCGCCGCGAGCCCCGCGGGACCGCCGCCGACGACGAGCACGTCGACTTCCTCAGCGCGCGCCGCCACCGCCGCCTACTACGAGGATCTTCAGAACGAACGTCACAGCCGGCAGAACCGCCTGCAGCACGAGGCCGACGCTCGCCGCGACCGCACCCGACGCGTGCACCCACGTCTCGTCGGACGCCACATCGCGTACAGCGGCCTCTAGCTCGTTGCGACGACGCCGGTTCGACACGTCGTGCATTCGCGCGAGCAGCGGCTCCAAGCGCTCACGCCGGAGCCGCTCAAGCGCGTGATGGATGAGAAGCTGCGACGCGACAAAGAGCTGGACGCCGAGCAGCCCGAGAACGATCACGATGATCAGCGCGCCGACGTCGAAGCTCCGGGGCCCGAGCGCACTGACGATCGCGACGGCGCCGCTGGTCCATGCGGCTCCGGTGACGACGCCGAACCACGCGACCTGTCGCATCCCTTCGCGGACCGTCACGACGGACCGCACGAGCGGAAGCTTGCGGTCCCGGACGAGGTGCCAGACAAGGCAGGCGTACTTGAGCGAGCCGACGACGTTCGGCACGAGCGCGAGCACGATCGGGATCGACCACAGCGCGAGCACGAGCTCTTTTCCGGTGAGGTGCGTCCCCCGCGACCAGTCGGCGGGGAAGCTCGGAAGCCCCCAGAGCGGCGGCAGCCCGTCGAACCGGTCGAAGACGAAGAGGTACAGGAACACGAGGGCAATCAGCGCGAACGACGGCGGGCCCGGGGCCTGCTGGAGCCTCCGTCTCCAGGTGGTCCTGAACTCGACCCAGCGCTCGTCGTCCGGCGAGAGGCGAAACGCGTGAACGGCCTCGTCGAACCACCATGGGAGATGCCGAACCGACCAGACGTACCAGAACGCGCTCCACGCAACTCCGCCAGCCCCGACGTAGACGCAGCGCGCCCGCAGGTACAGCCCGCCGAAGCCATCGAGGTGCGAGACGAGCCACGTGACGAGGAAGGCACAGCCGGCGAGCGTCAGCGCACCCGCCGCGATGAGCGCGTCGCCGCGGACGGTGTGGTTCGCAACAAGCTTCTTGAGCCGGCCGCTCTCGCGGAGCACCCGCAGCCAGTCGAAGGCGTTGAAGACCGCCCACCGAAGGAGCGCTCGCAGCTTCGACACCTCCGCGAGCGACCCTGTCCGTTCCACGGCGGCGAAGCCTATAGCCGGCCCGCTGCATCGGCCAAGGACGGGCAAGCCGTCTCGAAGCCGCCGGTGCCAGCCCGGCGCGCGAGCGCGTAGATCGCGCGTACCACCGCCTGCTCCAAGCCATGAGCCTCGCCCGGGCTGCTGACCCGGCCGAGCAGGAGCTTCTCCAGTACGTGCCACGTCAGCGGCAACCGGGAGAGCGCGAACGTCGCGCGAGGGAACCGGTCGAACGCAGCCTTCGCGCTCCAGCCGGCCGCCGTCAGCGGTGCGATCCAGCGTACGACCGCCGCCTCGTACGGCTCCAGCCCTCGGGCACGCCCGTGGAGCACGTCCAGCGCCGCCTCGGCGGCGAGCTTCGCCGACAGGACCGCCTCGTACATGCCGTCGCCGGAGAAGGGATCGACGAGCCCTGCCGCGTCCCCGAGCACAGCGGCCGTGCCTACCGCCACATGGACGTCCGCCCTGCGCATCGGTAGTCGATACCCGCGAAGCTCCTCGACCGCCGCAGGGTCGATACCGTGCTCGCGGCACAGGCGTTCGAGGTGCTCGCGGAGACGCGGCCCCTGGCTCCGCCACCCGTAGACGCCGACGTTGACATGGTCGGCCTTCGGGAAGATCCAGCCGTAGCCACCCGGAACCGCGGCGACCTCGCACACCATGCAGCCGCGGTAGCGCTCGCTGCGGACCGCGCGGCGCGGGACGTTCCCCTCCAGTGCGACGCAATGGACAAGGTCGCCCGCGAGACCGAGCGCACGCGCGGCCCTTCCATTGCAGCCGTCGGCGGCGAGCACGACGCGTGCGGCGACGTCGGCGCCGTCCACGGCAACCCCGTCGGGCCGGACGTCGGTGACCCAGACACCCTCGCGCACCTCCGCGCCGGCCTCAGACGCACGCTCAAGCAGGAAATGATCAAGCCGCCGTCGCTGCGTCATGAACGCGATCGGCTCTCGAGCGCTCCGGCGGAGGCTACGCCCGTAGCGGAGCCGGAGCTCCATTCCGGTGACCCTGTCTTCAACAACGGGGTCAATCGAGAACGGCATTAGCCGGGCAGCGCGCCCGGTCACGCCGCCGCCGCAAGGCTTGTCGCGCGGGAACGTCGCCTTGTCCACAAGCAGAACGCGCGCGCCGGCCCTGGCGAGCCGGTAGGCGGCGGTCGAGCCGGCGGGGCCGGCACCGACGATCGCGACATCGTACGCGCTCACGGGCCAACGCTACAGGGCCAAAGCTACAATGGCCGCCCCACCGGGGGTGTGCCCGAGCGGCCAAAGGGAACGGGCTGTAAACCCGTCGGCTCAGCCTACGGAGGTTCGAATCCTCCCGCCCCCATTCTTCATCACCCTCATCGTCATCATCGCTTCTGACGCGTGTGGAACTGCGTCGCGATGACGCCTACACCAACTCCTTCCATGAAATCGGCTCCGCGTCAGGGACGGCCGTCGCGAGCGCCTGAGCCGCGAAGAGCGTTGCCCAGGTGTTGAGGTGGATGTCCGGAGAGTCTGGCTGGTACACGATCGCCAGCCCCCGCTCGTCACCCCGCGCGACTTCGATCAGCCGTGTAAGGGCGCGATCGACCGCGCAGGAGCGCAAGCCGAGGGCCAGCGCAAGGCGAACCGCTTGCGCAGTCACGTCGGACTGCTCGCGGGCAGTGCCGCGTTGCTTTCCGTTTGCCACTGATCGCGGCAGCCCGCCCTGCTCGAGTTGATGCGTGAAGGCCCACTCGGTGGCCATCCTGGCGCGTTCGAGCGCGTCCTCGTCGTGGGCGGCGCTTCCCCAGATCCACAGCCCTTCGGCCGCGTACAGATGCGGGTGAAGCATCGTCGGCGTCTCGTCTTCGTCTGTCCCCATGCGCCCGTCGGCGGCCTGGAGGCGTTTGATGGTCTCGATCAGCCGGGCGGCAACGCGCTTGTCCGTTCCGTCTGCGAGTTCGTCGGCGAGCAGGAATGCTTGAACGAGCTTCGCAAGGTGCGGAACTCCGCGGCTCGACCAGCTCGCGCGCTCGGGCTGGGGACCGCGCCGAGCGACCGGCGAGATCGACTGGGTGGGGCGCGTCTCATCTCGGAGGAAGCTGACGAGATGACGGCCGGTCTCGAGGTAGCGCTCGACCTCGGTGCGACGCCCGAAGGACAAGAGCCCGGCCGCGATCATCCCGATGTCGAACAGGTAGACAGCGTCGTTGTCCCACCCGTCCCTGGCGGCAAGCTTGCCTGTTCGCACTCGTTCGGTCAGCCAATCTGCTGCGCGCTGTCCTGCGGAGCGTTCCCGTTCTGAGAGGGACACCTGGCCTGCCAGGTAGGTCAACGCGTAGCCGCTGATCTCCGGGTAGTCGTAGGAGCGGCGGCCGTTGGCGAGGTCGAACCAGGCGACAAACGCCCCGCTCTCGCTTTGACATGCCCCTGAGGAGACCCATGCCCGCAGCCCAGCGGACGTCGCGGCGAGCACCTCAGGATCGTGCGCCAGGATCGTCCCGGTCGTCAGACGAGTGCTCACGGAGGGTGTCGGCGATCCGGCGTGCTGCGTGACCGTCGCCGTACGAGTCGGTCACGCAGGCCATACGCTCGTAGAGGACGGGGTCGGTGAGAAGTCTCGTCGCCCACGTCTCGAGAACGTGTTCGTCGGTGCCTACGAGGAGCGCCGTCCCAGCGGCGATGCCTTCAGGGCGCTCGGTCTTCTCCCGGATCACGAGCACGGGCTTTCCCATCGCGGTCGCCTCTTCCTGCAGTCCGCCCGAGTCGGTGATCACGAAATGACTCCGCTGCAGCAGCCAGATCATCGGCTGGTAGTCGAGCGGCGCAACCAGCGTGATGTTCGGGATTCCGGAGAGCAGGTCGCGCACGGGGTGGCGGACGTTCGGATTCGGATGGACCGGACACACGATCTGGACGTCCTCGTGGCGGCCCGCGATTGCGATCAACGCGCGGCAAAGCTCCCCGAGCGCCTGCCGCGAGGTTTCCCTTCGGTGCATTGTCGCGACGACCAGGCGCTTGCCTTGGAGCGGGATCTCGGCCAGGAGCGTTCCGCTCGGCTCGAACGGGATCGCCGACACGAGCCGGAGCGCATCGATCACCGTGTTGCCTGTAACGATCACTTGGTCCCTCGCGACTCCCTCCCGGTAGAGGTTGTCTGCGCTGGCGGCGGTCGGCGCGAAATGCAGATCGGCGACGACGCCGGCCACCCTGCGGTTCATCTCCTCCGGCCAAGGATCGCGGGGGTCAAAGGTCCGCAGTCCTGCCTCGACGTGGGCGACGCGACAACCGTGGTGGAAGGCGCCCAGCCCTCCCGCCATCGTCGTCGTCGTATCCCCCTGGACCAGCACCCAGTCGGGCTCCTCCCTCGCGAGAACGTGCCGCAGCCCCGCGAGAACAGCAAGGGTTACGTCCGTGGGCGACTGGTCGTGGGTCATGACAGCGAGGTCGTGGTCGGGCCGGATCTCGAATAGATCGAGCATCTGGTCGAGCAGCTCACGATGCTGCCCGGTGACGCAGACCCGCGAATCGAAGCTGTCCTGCCGCTGCTCGAGCTCCCTGATCACCGGCGCAAGCTTGATCGCCTCTGGCCGGGTGCCGAAGACGGTTAGAACCTTGATCATCGCGGGTGCTCGCTGACGGTCGACGTATCCCACAAGGCGTTTTGGGGGGCGGCCGCCGCCGGAGTCGGACCGCCGCTGAGTGATCCTCTCATCTCCGGCATCGAGGTCAATCCTCGGTAGATGGCGAGCAGCCGGCGCGCCAACCGGTCCCAGGAGTACCGCTCGAGGGCGCGCGCTCGAGCAGCCTCGCCCAAGCTCCGACGCCTAGGCTCGTCTTGCAGGAGAGAAACCAACGCCTCCGCGAGCGCGTCCGCGTCTCCAGGCGGGACGGTGATCCCGCTTTCGGGCGACATCACCTGCGCGTAGCCGGGGATGTCCGAAGCCACCGCGGGCGTCGCGCAGCCGAACGCCCGGGCAAGCACCATCCCGAAGGACTCGCGCCCGAGCGAGGGCGCTGCCAACGCCTTTGCCCTTCCGAGCTCGGCCGTCAGCGGTTCACCGACGAGGACGCCGAGCAGGTCGACCCCCTCCGCTGACAGGCCCCGCCGCGCTATCAGCAGCCGCACGGATTGCGGATCGGCCCCGACCAGTCGCAGCCGTGCGCCCGTCCGCCTGCGCACTTCCGGCCAGGCGCGCAGCAGGACCTCGAGCCCCTTGCGGGGATCATTGCGCCCGATGAAGACAACCGTGTTCTGGCGCCCGCCGGGATCGGCCTTCGCCGGGATCGTGATCCCGTTCGGGATGATCTCGTAGTCGCCCGGCAGGTGGCGGACCGCTGCGGACCGCGCCAGCTCCGAGACCGCGATCCGGTAGTCAACCCTCTCCATCAGGAAGCCCCACAGCGGAAGCGCCGCTCTCGCCCAACGCGATTCACCCGTCGCATGCCACGTCGCGACGATCGGGCAGCGGGCAAACGCAAGGGCCGCGACGCAGATCGCGGGCGTCATCGGCTCATGAACATGGATCACGTCGAAGCGCTCCTGCTCGAGCAGCCGCCGGATCCGAAGCGTCGCCAGCGGGGTCAGCGCGACGTGCGCACGCGAGCCGTTGGCGGGCACCGTCAACGTGGTGCCAACCGAGACGACCCTGCCAGGGCGCAGATCACGACGAGGGGCATCCGGGTGAAACAGCCGAGACACACCTCCCGGCGGATCATCCCCGATGATCACCCTCGTCTCCAGGCCCAACGCCTCGAGCGCCTCAGCTTGGCCCTCGGCATGCTCACCGACGCCGCCCAAGTACGACCACGAGAAGGGAACTACGATCCCGACCTTCATCGCGACGACTCTACTCTCCGGCCTTCCGTCTCAAGCGCGCTGCAGAACGATCGAGCTAACCTTCGAACGGGCGCAGACATCACATGCCGACCCATCTGGTGTAGCGCACCGCAGCCGACGCTAACGTCGAAGCCGTGACCTCACCTTCCCTCAGTCATCGCCACGGTCGCTACGTCCATAGCCACCCACATGCGGGGTCCCACCGGCACGTGTTCGCGCCATGGACGTCGAGTGCGCTTGGCCGCCTGCCGCACGAGCACGAGCTCGAGCACGGACACGGCCGCAACCATGAGCACGGCCGCGGCCATTCCCATGGCCTCGTCGACCCATCGATCGTCCGGTCGCGCGAAGGAGTTAAGGCGGTCTCGCTGAGCCTTGCGCTGCTGGGCGCAGCCGCGCTCGTTCAGGTCGTGATCTTCGTCCTCTCCGGTTCGGTTGCGTTGCTCGCGGACCTGATCCACAACTTCGGTGATGCGCTGACGGCGGTACCGCTCGGAATCGCCTTCTTCTTGCGCAGCTTCCGGGGCGAGAAGCTCGCCGGGTTCGCGGTCGTGCTCGCGATCTTCGTCTCCGCGTGCGTGGCGTTGTACGAGACGATCCAACGGTTGATCCACCCGCAGCAGCTGTCGCATCTGTGGGTGCTCGCAGCCGCCGGGATCGTCGGGTTCGTCGGTAACGAGCTGGCCGCGCAGGTGCGGCTGCGGGCAGGCACACGGTTGTCGAGTCCGGCGCTGATCGCCGATGGCAACCATGCGCGGATCGACGGCTTCGTTTCGCTCGGCGTCGTCGCGAGCGCGGCCGTCGTCGCACTCGGGGCCCGGATCGGCGACCCGATCATCGGTCTGCTGATCACGCTCGTGATCCTCAAGATCACGTGGGACTCGTGGCGGACCGTGTCGACGACGGAGCCGGGCGAGCTCATCGAGCAGCACGAGCACTAAGCGGCGGAGCTCGGCCCTCCAGGGTGCTCGCCGTCGACCTCGACGTTGCGGAAGAGGATGTAGAGGCCGACGTCGTACACGCTCTTGAGCGCGCCGGCGATCACGAACGGCGCGCCCAGGGCACCGCGGAGCGCGGCGCCGGCGAGGAGCGGCGCGACCGGCCGGGTCAGGTAGCGCGCGGTGTTGGTGTAGGCGGCGGCCGCGGTGCGCTCGCTCGGCTCGACGACGGCGACGACGTAGGCCTGCCGGGTCGGCACGTCCGCCTGCGAGAGGAGGAAGCGAGCGAGCAGAAGCGCGATCGCGGTCGGCAGGTTCGGGGCGAAGGCGACCGCGGCAAGCAGCACGTTCGACGGCAGATGGGTGAAGACCATCGTCCGCAGCAGCCCGATCCTGCCGGCGAGCCGGACGGCGCCCTGGAAGGAGAGCGCCTGGAGGATGCCGATCGCGAAGAAGACGACCGCGAGCGTGTGCGGCGAGGCGCCGTACTTGCGCACGAACAGGTAGGCGATGAACGTCTGCGGGACGAAGCCGCCCCCGAAGCTGTCGAGCGCGAACAGCGCCGACAGACGCATCACGATTCCCCGGGAACGATGCAGCGGCGGCAGCGGCTCCGCCCCGAGCTCCTCGCCCCGCTCGACCGCGGGCGAGAGCCTGGCGGCTGCGAGCAGTCCGGCTGCCGCCGCGGCCGGGTAGGCGAGCAGCCACCGCGGCGACGAGCCGACGAGCGCGATCAGCGCGCCGCACGAGCCGGCGAGCGTCGCGACGGTGTTGTAGGTGCCGAAGAGCCGGGTGGAGTCGCCGCCGGCGTGGGGCAGCATCGCCTGCTCGAGCGAGGTGAACGGCCCCGACTCGACGACGTCGGTCGAGACGGTCCCGGTCAGGCCGGCGAGGATCAACGCGGGCAGCCAGCTCGTCAGCGCGAAAGCGGTGCCGGCGGCGGCCATCACGACGAACAGGAGCCGATAGGAGCGGCGGCGCCCGAAGCGGTCGCCGTAGCGGGCGATCAACACCGAGACGGCCGCTATCCCGGCGAGAAGGCCGGCGAGGACGGCGCCGACGGCTGCGCCCGAGAGGCCGCGGCGCGCGAGGGTGACGCCAATCAGCACCGAACCGAGGCCGTAGGCGACGGCTCGCGCGCCCTGCGCGGCGACGATCCGGCGAGCGTCCGGGCTCAGCCGCGTTCCTCCCAGACCGCCGCGCCGCCGCTTCCCGGACAGAAGACGTAGAGGCAGCGGTCGACTGGATCCCAGCCGCAGGTGTGCGCCCCTTCCTCGGTCGCGAGCGTCTCCAGCTGTTGGAGCCGCTCGCTGTCGAAGCTGCAAATGACCCCTGGTTCGCCGATCGCTACGTACAGTCGCTGCAACACGGGGTCGAGCATCACGACGTCGGGTACGCCCGGCAGCTTCAGGGTCGCGATGATCTCGCCGCTGTCGCGGTCGAGGACGACGAGGTCGCCGCCGTCGGCTGCGCAGAAGAGCCGGCCGGCATCGAGCCACAGTCCGTGAGGGCCCGCGCTCGGCACCTCGAGAGCGCGCTCGATCATGGCGGACTCGCAGCTGATGACCACGATCTGTGCCGGCTTCTGGATGTTGGCGTAGACGACGTCTCGCTGCGGGTCGTACACGGCCCAGCGCGGCCGGCCCGGCAGCGGTAGCTCCGCGATCACGCGCAGCGAGTCCAGGTCTACGACCGAGGCGGTGCAGCTCTCGCCCAGCGGCTCACCGAGGTTGAAGCTGTAGAGGCGGCGCCGCTGCCGGTCGTAGGCGAGCCCGTTCGGATGCGGCCCGACCTCCGTCTGTCCGAGCAGCTGCTCGTCCGAGCAGCGGAAGACGCTGACGCGGGCGGCGCCGCGGTCGCTCGAGAAGAGCAGATCGTGCTCCTCGTCGATCAAGACGCCGGCGACGCCGGGCAGCTCCGCGGGAAGGGCACGCAGGTAGGCGCGAGCCTCGCAGTCGAGCACGTCGATCCGCTCGGCGCCTGTGTGGGCGACGTACATCCGCCCGGCGTCACGGCAGACGTCGGCGTGGTCGAAGCCGGGCTTGGCACCTGGCGGGATCGGGATGAAGCCGGCGCGGACGAGCGCCACGTCAGACGTTCCCTCCGGCGCCGGCGACCTCGTTCTTGCACCAGGCGTAGAGCGCGTCATAGACCGGAAGCGAGAGCTCGAGCTGGCGGCGGTCGCCCAGGTTCAGCAGGTGGAACCCCTCGGCGACCGCGAGCAAGCCGCGCGACTGGGGCGTCGCATCGCGATCGGCGGCGACATCGGCGCCGTGCACGATCCGGGCGAGCAGCTGGAGCGCCGGGTCGTCGAGCCCGTATTCCTCAAGGAGTACCTCGAACGAGCAGAGCCCGTCGCGGTGTGTGTACTCCGCGCCCGGCGCGTCGTAGGAGTGCGCGCCCTCACGCTCGGCAACCTGAAGCACCTCGCCGGCCGGAACGTAGAGGAACTCCGCCTCTGGGTCGATGAAGTTCTTGATCAGCCACGGACAGGCGATCCGGTCAGTCTTCGGTCGTTCGCGCGTCACCCACTTCATCTCCTGCTCCTTTCACCGTGATAGGCGCTGCGGCCCCACCCGCGCCCGATGTCGTCCGATGATTGTCGCAGACCCCCATTTACAAATCTGGCGACAAACTCGTAAACTACTGGCAGGGGATCAGCGGCCGACGTGCAACGCAAGGAGCTCGACGAGCGGCGGCGCAATCCACCCGGGGTCCACCTGATCGAAGCCGCCGTTGAGCGGTCGATGCCGGATCGGCGGCAGCGGTTAGCGCGGCGTCGAGTGGCGCTCGGTGTCCCGCTCGCCGCCGAGCACTCTGGCCGCGGCCTCTCTCGCGCTGCCCGTCTCACCGAGCCGCACGGCGAGCCCCATCTTCTCGAGCATGTGCGTCATGCCGGCGCCCATGTGATGTGCGGCCACGGCCTCGACCCCGTGCTCGCGCAGGAACCGGGCGACGCGGGCGTGGTGCGAGCCCTCGGTCCCGGCGTCGTGGAGGCTGCCCCAGCCGACGTCGAACTCCTGCCAGTCGTCGATTCCGTCCTGGCTCACAGTCGCGACCGCGACCCGGTCCGCCCGGCCCCAGCGCGGGTCGAGCAGGCCCTCTACGGTGACGGGAACGCAGACGATGATCTCGGAGCGCCCGGACATCAATAGGTGATCACCTTATCCGCCCAGAGCGTCCAGTCGGTCAATTTTTCGAGCGTCGAACGGCGAGCGCCGTCGACGAGCTGTGCGTCGTCGATGGCGCGGGCATCGGGCTGGCCAATCCAACGCTGGACCGAAGACTGCTTGTGTCGTAATATGAGTTACAAGTAGGGCGTTTGCGAGGGTTCTACTTCCGCCCACGCTTGGTCTCGGGCCGGTCAAGCAGGCCTTTAAGGTTTTCAGGAGGGTTCGAAAGACGTCCTCTCAGGTCCATCCGTTGTTCTAAACACAACGATATTGCTGCTCACGGGCACCTTTCACTGTCCAGTCGCCTGACGACCTAGCTGCTCTTGTTCAAACCCTGTCTGCTCCATACCCTCGGTTTCCAGGGGGAACCCGAACGACCAAAGTGTCACGTATGAACGCCGACCTGTGAGCGGGTTCGTGTCTCTCAGCTCCCTCAAAGAGATAGCTGCGTCGCTTCGGAGACGAGGGGGAGCGCACTCGCGGTGAAGCGAACGTGCGCACGAGGCCGGTCGAACCGGCGATCAGGCGTATCGCTGTGGCAGCCGCCTCCGGGCGGATGCCGCCCGTGCGACGAGCGGGAGCCCCACCCCCGGCACGCACAGCCGCGCGGACCGCGTCGTCGAGCCGTAGTACGCCGCCTCGTCGATCCGGACGCGCACGAGCGTTAAGGCGATTTTAAGGTCGGTCGCCGCGATTTTTAGGGGGCGCTTAGGGGGCCGGTCTTTGCGTTGGCGGCATGGATCTCGTCCAGCATGCGATCTCGCGCGCGCGGCCGGCCGGTGCCCCGAAGGCACCGCTCTTGCCGCTTGTCGTGTGCATCGCGAGCGCGGCGGCCGGCCTCGGCTTGGAGGTTCTCTTCCGGCTCCATGGAAGTTCGCTGGTTGTTGCGCCGCTCCTTTTGGCGTTCCTGGGGCTCGTGTTGGCGGCGCAGCGCTGGGAGGAGCGCCGCCGTGCGTGCGCTGCGGCCGACGAGTGGATCATGCGGGGCTATGAGAGCCGGGCCTCGCGGCTCGGCTGGCGGGTCGAGGAGCTGACGTCGCGGCGTGAGCGCAGGCTGCTCGGCGGCTCGGTGCGCGGGATCGTCCCTGAGCTTGCGGCCGGGCGCCTGCCGGGCGCCTCGCCGCTCAACCGGGTCGCGCTGCGTCCGTTCCGTGCCGAGCTGATCGCGCTTGCGGACAGCCTCGATGACCTCGGGCGGCCGGTCTCGGCAGCCGGGATCCTCGGCGTGCGGCGCCTGCTCACCGAGCCCGGCAGCGTCCTCTACGCGCGGCCCTATTTCGACGAGCGGCCGCGCAACATCGGCGCCGAGCTCGGCGCGATTCTCGACCGCCTGGAGGTGCGTCGCTGATGTACGACCTCGCTGCGATCGCGATCGGACTCGCGTGCTTCGGGGTGGCCTTCGTGGTCCTCTACGTGCTGGACCGCGTCTGATGTCGGCCGCCGACGCTTTCGGCCTGGCCGTCTCGCTGGCCGTCCTCGTCTATCTCGTCTACGCGCTGTTTCGCGGGGAGCGGTTCTAGGTGAGCGGGCAGGGGATCGCCCAGATTCTCGTCTACGCGGCCGTTCTGGTTGCTCTTGGCTATCCGCTCGGCCTGTACATGGCCCGCGTCTACGGCGACGGGTTCTTGCTCGGTGGCGACGGTTCCCTTCCCGGCGGGGCGTTCGGCTGGCTGCGGGCGACCGAGCGCGGCTTCTACCGGCTCGTGCGCACGGATGCGAAGAAGGAGCAGGGCTGGAAGAGCTACGGCAAGACGGTGCTGATCTTCAGCCTCGTCTTTTCCGGCGTGCTCTACGGGATCCAGCGGTTGCAGGGTCACCTGTTCTTGAATCCGGACCATTTGAAGGCCGTGCCGCCGCATCTGGCGCTGAACACGACGGCCAGCTTCATCACGAACACGAACTGGCAGTACTACGGCGGCGAGACGACGATGTCGTACCTGACCCAGATGGCCGGGCTTGCGGTGCAGAACTTCGTCTCGGCCGCGGTGGGGATGGCGGTGCTCGCCGCGGTCGTGCGCGGGGTTGCCCGGCGGTCGGCGGGGACGCTCGGCAATTTCTGGGTTGACCTGTACCGGTCGCTCGTCTACATCCTGCTGCCGCTCTGCCTCGTCGTGAGTGCGCTTCTGATCTGGCAGGGCGTGCCGGAGACGTTCCACGCGCACGCGACGGCGACGACGCTGCAGGGCGCGCAGCAGTCGATCGCGCGCGGCCCGGCGGCCTCGCAGATCTCGATGAAGCAGCTGGGGACGAACGGCGGCGGCTTCTACAACTCGAACTCGGCCGTCCCGTTCGAAAATCCGACCGGGCTCTCCAACTTCATCGAGATGCTGTCGCTCCTGCTGATTCCCGCGGGGCAGGTGTTCATGTTCGGGAAGATGGTGCTCGCCCGCCGGCACGCCTGGATGGTGTTCGCGGCAATGTTCGCGGTGTTCGTGATCGGTGTCGCGATCAACCTGCCGTCCGAGCAGCACGGCTCGGCGGTGCTGCGCGCCTCCGGCGTGAACATCACCCAGGGGAACGGCCAGAGCGGCGGCAACATGGCCGACAAGGAGGTCCGCTTCGGCCAGGCCGCGTCGACGAACTGGACCGTGGCGACGAGTGACGCCTCGAACGGCTCGGTCAACAGCGGCTTCGACGCCCAGACACCCGCCGGCGGCGCCGTGCCGCTCGTGAACCTGTTCCTCGGCGAGGTGATCTTCGGCGGGGTCGGCTCCGGCCTGTACGGGATGTTCTTCTACATCCTGATCGCCGTCTTCATCGCCGGGCTGATGGTGGGCCGGACGCCGGAGTGGCTCGGCAAGAAGATCGAGGCGCGGGAGATCAAGCTGGCGGCGCTCGGAGCCCTGTTCGTGCCGACGATGGTGCTGACGATGACGGCGGTCGCGATCGTGACGAAGTCGGGGCTCGCCTCGGTCTTCAACCACGGCGTGCACGGCTTCACCGAGACCCTCTACGCCTACGACTCGCAGTCGAACAACAACGGCAGCGCCTTCGCCGGCTACGGGCTGACGAGCTTCTCGGCTTCCTTCGGCACGGTCGCGCTCGAGCTCGGGCGCTGGGTGCCGATGATGGCGGCGCTCGCACTCGGCGGCTCGCTCGCCAAGAAGAAGATCGTGCCGGCCTCTGCGGGGACGTTCCGCACTGACGGCCCGACGTTCGTCGTGCTGCTCGTCGCGGTGATCGCGCTCACCGCCGGTCTGATGATCCTGCCCGCGCTGACGCTCGGGCCGATCGTGGAAGGGCTGATGCACTGATGCGCAACCTGGTCAGTTCCGTGCTCGCCATCGTCGTCGTCACCGCCGTGTTCGGTTTCGCCTATCCGGCCCTGATGACCGGCTTCGCCTCCGTCGCGTTCCCGCACCAGGCCGGCGGCAGCCTGATCAAGGTGAACGGCAAGGTTGTCGGCTCCAAGCTCGCGGCGCAGGCGTTCACGAGCACCAAGTACTTCCACGAGCGGCCGTCCGCGACCTCGCCCGCCTACAACGCGGCAGGTACGACGTTCGCGAACCTCGGCCCGACGAGCCCCGTTCTCGCGAAGAACGTCCATGCCGCGGCGCAGGCGATCCTCAAGCTCGAGGGCCCGTACAACCCGGGGCTGACGATCCATCAGATCCCCGTCGACGCTGTCACGACGTCCGGCTCCGGGATCGATCCCGACATCTCGCCGGCGTACGCCGCGCTGCAGTCGCGCCGCGTGGCCGCGGTGCGGCATCTGCCGCTGGCGACCGTGCAGAAGCTGATCTCGCAGAACACCGACGGTCGCTCCTGGGGCTTCTTCGGTGAGCCGGGCGTGAACGTGCTTGAGCTCAACATCGCTCTCGACAAGCTGGGAGGCAAGTAGTTCATGGCGCGCCAGAGCGCAAGCGTCTTCTCGCGCGAGCTCGCGCTCGCCGCGGTCCGCGACTCGTTCCCGAAGCTCGATCCGCGCAGTCAGGTGCGCAATCCGGTGATGTTCATCGTCGAGATCGGCAGCGTGATCACGACGGTGATCTTCTTCCTCGACCTCGCGCGGGGACGGCATGGACAGCTCTGGTTCGTCGGCGTCATCTCGGTCTGGCTGTGGCTGACGGTGCTCTTTGCGAACTTCGCGGAGGCGATCGCCGAGGGGCGCGGCAAGGCGCAGGCCGACGCGTTGCGCGCAACGCGCACGACCACGACCGCGTTCCGCCGGATCGACGGCGGCCGGACCGAGGAGGTGGCGGCGTCAGAGCTCCAGAAGGGCGACATCGTTGTGGTCGAGGCCGGGATGGCCATCCCGGCCGACGGCGAGATCGTCGAGGGCGTCGGCTCGGTCGACGAGTCGGCGATCACCGGCGAGTCGGCGCCGGTGATCCGCGAGGCGGGCGGCGACCGCTCGGCGGTCACCGGCGGCACGAAGCTGCTCTCGGACCGGCTCGTGATCGAAGTGACCCAGGAGCCGGGGAAGTCGTTCCTCGACCGGATGATCGCGCTCGTCGAGGGCGCCGAGCGGCGGAAGACGCCGAACGAGATCGCGCTCAACATCCTGCTCGCCGGCCTGACGATCACCTTCCTGGCCGCGGTCGTGACGCTGCGCCCCTATGCGCTCTATGCGGGCACGGCGACCTCGGAGACGGTGCTGATCGCGCTCCTCGTCGCGCTCATCCCGACGACGATCGGCGCGCTGCTCTCGGCGATCGGCATCGCCGGCATGGACCGGCTCGTGCAGCGCAACGTGCTCGCGATGTCGGGCCGCGCCGTCGAGGCTTCCGGCGACGTCGACGTGCTGCTGCTCGACAAGACCGGCACGATCACCCTCGGCAATCGCCAGGCGGCCGAGTTCCTGCCCGTCAGCGGCGTCGAGGAGCGCGAGCTCGCCGAGGTGGCGCAGCTTGCCTCGCTCGCCGACGAAACCCCGGAGGGCCGCTCGATCGTCGTGCTGGCGAAGGAGCGCTTCAATCTGCGCGAGCGCGAGCTCGGCGAGCACGAGTTCGTCCCCTTCAGCGCGACGACGCGCATGAGCGGCGTCAACACCAACGGCACGCTGATCCGCAAGGGAGCAGCCGACGCCGTCAAGGCGTTCATCGCCGAGCAGGGTGGCCGTGCCCCGGCCGAGATCGATGCTGCTGTCCAGCGCGTCGCCGAGCAGGGCGGCACGCCGCTCGTCGTCGCCCGGGACAACTGGGCGCTCGGCGTTGTCCATCTGAAGGACATCGTCAAGGGCGGCATGCGCGAGCGCTTCGACGAGCTGCGCAAGATGGGCATCCGCACGGTGATGATCACCGGCGACAACCCCGTCACCGCGGCCGTGATCGCGCAGGAGGCCGGCGTCGACGACTTCCTCGCCGAGGCCACCCCCGAGACGAAGATGGCGCTGATCAAGGAGGAGCAAGCCAAGGGGCGCATGGTCGCCATGACCGGCGACGGCACCAATGACGCGCCCGCGCTCGCTCAGGCGGACGTCGGCGTCGCCATGAACACCGGCACCACCGCCGCGAAGGAGGCCGGCAACATGGTCGACCTCGACTCCAACCCGACGAAGCTGATCGAGATCGTCGAGGTCGGCAAGCAACTCCTGATCACGCGCGGCGCGCTGACAACGTTCTCCATCGCGAACGACGTCGCGAAGTACTTCGCCATCCTGCCGGCCATGTTCGCCTTCACTTATGCGACGAAGCCGGGCCGTCGCGGACCGTTGAACTCGCTCAACATCATGCATCTCGGCGACCCGAAGAGCGCGATCGTCTCCGCGATCATCTTCAACGCGCTCATCATCGTGGCGCTGATCCCGCTTGCGCTCAAGGGCGTCCGCTACCGCGCGATCGGCGCGACGGCCCTGCTGCGGCGCAACCTCGGCATCTACGGGCTCGGCGGCGTCATCCTCCCGTTCATCGGGATCAAGCTGATCGACCTGATCGTCCACAACCTCCTCGGAGCGTGACCTCACGGCCCGCGGCAGGTACCGCATCCTGCTCGGGATGGCCGCCGGCGTCGGCAAGACCTACCGCATGCTCCAGGAGGGCAAGCAGGCGCACGAGGAAGGGCGAGACGTCGTGATCGGCTATCTGGAGCCACACGACCGTCCCGACACGGCGGTGCTCGCCGAGGGGCTCGAGGAGGTGCCGCGACTGCGAGCAGAACATGGGAATCTCGAGCTCGCGGAGATGGACGTCGATGCGGTGATGCGGCGCGCACCCGAGCTCGCCCTGATCGACGAGCTCGCGCACACGAACGCGCCCGGCATGCGCAACGAGAAGCGCTACCAGGACATCGACGAAATCCTCGACGCGGGCATCGACGTCATCTCCACCGTCAACATCCAGCACCTGGAAAGCCTCAACGACGAGATCGCCGAGCTCACCGAGGTGCGCGTGCGCGAGACGTTCCCGGACCGGATCCTCGAGGAGGCAGACGAGGTCGTGCTCGTCGACCTCACCCCGGAGGCGCTGCAGGAGCGCCTCCGGGCCGGCAAGGTGTATCCCAAGGAGCGCGCCGAGGTCGCGCTCCAGAACTTCTTCCGCGCCGACAACCTCTCCGCGCTGCGCGAGCTCGCCCTGCGCGAGGTCGCAGAAGACGTCGAGGCCCGCCGGCAGCCGACCGTGCTCGACGCGCTCAGCCAGCACGCGGTCGGCGAGCGCCTGCTGGCGCTGATCGAGCCGCAGCCAAAGTCGCAGCGCGTTCTCCGTCGTGCCTGGCGCTCCGCCCAGCGGCTCGGCGCCGAGATCGACGCGCTCTGGGTACGACCTCCCGGGCGGCAGGCCACCGGTGAGGAGGCAACACAACTGGCCGCGCTTCGGCGGCTGGCCAGCATTCTCGGCGTTCACTTCCTGGAAGAGGAAGGCGACGACCTTGTCGCAACCGTCCGCCGCGTCGCCGACGAACGCGGCTGCACCTACATCTTCGTCGGCACACCCGACGAGCGCCGCCGCGTCGAGATCCTGCGCGGCTCGCTGCTCTCGCGGATGGTCCGCGAGCTCCCGGGGATCGACATCCGCGTCGTCACCAACCGCGCCGACCGCGCCGAGGCCCAGCCGTGATCGCAGTCGTCATCACCCTGGCCGTGCTCGTGGTCGTGCTCGCGGCGGCGCTCGCCTACCGCAGCCGACCGCCACGCTCACTGCGATCGCCGCGCACCGCCCGGCGCATCCTCGTCCCCTTCACCGGCGACCTCGACCCCACCGTCCTCAACGCCGCGATCCGGATCGCCCACGCCGAACAAGCAGTCCTGGTTCCGGCATACCTGCTGATCGTGCCGCTCGAGTACGCGCCGGACTCGCCCCTCAAGAAGGAAGTCGCCGTCGCAATGCCCGTGCTCGAAGCCGTCGAGCACGCCGCCCTACGCGCCGGCGTCCCCGTCGACGCACGAATCGAAAAAGGACGCACTCCAACCCACGCCCTCGGCCGTCTCTGGCAGGTCGAACAGTTCGACCGCATCATCGCCCCCGCCCAAGCAGAACACCACCCAGGACTCTCACCCAAAGACCTCACCTGGATCCTCACCCACGCCCCAGCCGAAACCCTCGTCCTACGCCCAAACCCAAACAAGCCTGTAGGGAAGGAGTGACGTTCGCCGGCAAGGCGTTCGGGATCGCCTTCTTAGCGGCCGTGCTTGTCCACCTCCACCTGCTCGCCCGCATGGCAAGCGAGTGCGTGGAGAGGGGCTTGAAGGCACACGGCGCAGCAAGAAGCGGCGTACGTGAAGCACCCTGGTTTGCATGGAGGCCCTCGGGTTCAGGCGTTGCTCCTCGCTACCCGCCCCGACCCGACGACGTGCTCACCGCAAGAGGCGGTAATGGCCGTGGCGAGTGCGGACGAATAGCGGTTTCGGACCTTTGGAGCGTGTCAGCAAGTAGTCGGCGACTGACTGGAACGACACGGTTCCACCCAAGATCCGCTCCACCTGCGCATGGATGTCCCTCAGGCGCATCTCGGAATCGGTCTGAGCCAGAACGGCCAAGATCGTTCCGCTGACCGAGCCAAATTTGCGGCGTCCGTCTGGCCAGCCGGCTCTCGGCTTCCTCCTCCTGTGCCCTACTTGGTGCGCTGTATCACTTATGAGAGAATGAATTATGGTTTCAAAGTGATGGTTTGAAAGACCTCCACTCAGGACCATTGCCTCGTTTTCCAGGAGTAACGGAAACAACCAAAATGCCAGGTATGAACCCCGACCCTTCTAGCCGGGTTCCTGGCCGTCGGCTTCGACCGACGGCCGTTCCTCGGCCCAAATCGTGCCGCCTTGGGCGTCGATGAGGCCTTTTGCGATTGCGAGACCGAGGCCGCTACCGGCGGTCGAACGTGACTTGACCGCACGCCAGAAGCGGTCGAACACGCGGCTTGGTGTCTTCCGGATTGATCCCCGGGCCGGTGTCCTCAATTAGACGGTCGGCGTCGTGATCAGAGTGAACGCGATGCGAGCGCCCCCGTCTTCGCGTCGGCGTGCATGTCGAACATCACCCATCCGGACGCGAGCACCGTTCCAAGCGGAAGCACGACTGCGAGGAGCGCGAGGCCTGCTAATGGAAGGAGCATCATGAGTAATGGCGCAGAAGTCGCGGTAACGTCCGGAGAGATCCTCAGGCAGCAGGTGGGTGGTTGGTTGCCGAGCGACCAACGCGCGCTCGACGCGTGGGTCGCGAGCCTGACCAGGAAGGTCGAGCTCGCTGAGCCGGCTGAGCTCCATCCCGTCATCCTCGAGTTCCAGGAGCTGATCGCGACCGACCCAATCGTGCGCATGTACATGGAACAGATGCTCACCCAGGTGCCGAAGAGCGGGCAGTACCGGCAGCATCACCTGACGAGCATCGAGCAGATGCTCACCCTGATCAACTGGGTGCTGACCGAGGGCCCGGCGTACGACGACACGAGCATGGTTGCGTGTCCCCTGGACTCGATTCTGGACTGGGCGGTATGCACACCAGCCGGGTTCGCCGCGTTTCGCATGGATTCGGTCAACGCGATGTTCAAGAAGATCCTCGACGTCTGGTGCGAGTTCCTGAGCGGGCCCGATTCGCTCTACGTGTTAAACGACGGCCCGAGCGGTTGGAAGAGCCCAGCCGCCGCCAAGGCGATCGGGATCGAGCAGTACCAATACGACCCGCAGGACGAGCACTGGGGCTTCAAGTCATGGAACGACTTCTTCGCCAGACGCTTCAAGGAGGGCCAGCGTCCCGTCGCCGATCCTGACGACAACAAGGTGATCGTGAGCGCGTGCGAGTCCACGCCGTACCGGATCGGCCTCAACGCGAAGAAGCACGAGAAGTTCTGGCTGAAGGGGCAGCCGTACTCGCTCCAGGACATGCTCGCGAACGACGAGACGGTAGACGAGTTCGTCGGCGGAACGATCTACCAGGCATTCCTCAGCGCCCTCAACTACCACCGCTGGCACAGCCCCGTATCCGGCACGATCAAGAAGGCATTCGTGAAGGGTGGCACCTACTTCTCCGGAGCCGATGTCGAGGGTGAGGATCCGGCCATGCCCACTGACTCGCAGGGCTACATCGCACATGTCGCAACACGGGCGCTCTTCTTCATCGAGGCCGACGACCCCGGAATCGGGTTGATGTGCTTCAGCGCAATCGGAATGGATGAGGTCTCCTCATGCATCATCGGCCCGGACATCACACCCGGCACCCACGTACAAAAGGGACAGGACATCGGCCACTTCCAGTTCGGCGGCTCCACCCACTGCCTGATATTCCGGCCGGGAGTAATCAGGGACTTCGCGATCGGCGCGATCCCGCAGCCCACCAGCCCGAACCCACCGCTCGTGCAGGTCAACACGAAGATCGCGACCGCCAACTAGCCAAGTCACGAGACGCTTCACCTAGGAGCAGGACGGGGGCTGGAGGGCGGAAGCGGGAAGTGGTAGCCTCTCGGTTGGCGGTGCCGTAATCATCGGTACTGCGGAGTGCTCGCCGGGTTTCAAGGCATGTGGCCCGGCGAAATGTCCTCCCACAGGCGTTGCGGGTTGGAGCAGGTTGCGGCCGACCCTATGCAGCGTGGTCGGCGATCACGCCTCGACCACCGGAGGAGACATGGCTGTAGCACCCGCACTGCCGTTCCACAAGCGCGGGCGCGCGGGCCCACCTGCTTCTCGCCGCCGCGTTCGAGTCCGCTCACCCCTGGAACGCCGAGGGTGTCCAGCCGGTTGAGATCCGCACCCCGCTAGGCAAGGCGGCAAGCCACGTCGCCGCCTCCACGTCCTAGCGCTCAAGCTCGTCCCCAGACAAACCACGAGGAGAGGCGAAATGAACGCAAAGCTCGACAGGGCGATGGGAAAGCTCAAAGAGAAGATTGGTCGGGCAACCGGTGACAAGCACCTGGAAGGCAAAGGCCACCTCGACCAGGCCGAAGGCAAAGCGAAGGAAGCCCTACAAGAAGTGAAAGAGGGCGCCGACGATCTCAGCAGACAGACTTAAGGGGGGCCCTGATGGGTACAGCAGTCAGCCTTGTGGTGATCGCCGCTGGTGCGATCATGGTTTGGGCGGTCACCACGACCGCGTCGGGTTTCAGCATCCACACCGTAGGGATCATCCTGATGGCGGTCGGTGCCGTAGGACTCGTGCTCTCGATCATCTTCTGGTCGAGCTGGGGCGGCTTCGGCGGTTCACGCGCCCGACGTGGCGGCAGCACCACCGTTATCGAACGCTGATCGCGTCTGCAATCCCGACAGATTGAAGAGAAGAGGCATCATGTCGATCTGGCTCGTGATCTTGATCATCGTGCTAGTCGTCCTCGCCTTCGGCGGATTCCGCGTTAGCAGGCGCTAGAAGCATCCCCTCGCGTCGACTGGCAGACAATAGAAGTCGCTTCCACGAGGTCGGGGCCACAAGGTCCCGACCTCGCTGACCGCCAGGCCGACTCCCGATGTGCTCGCCGTAGCGGCCCGCCGCGTAGGCGAGGACGGCGAGCGCCACAACCGGCCAGACGAGCGTCCGGAGGTAGTCGAGCGCGACAGAGCTCTGCAACCGTGCTCGCTGGTCCCGCCGCCCCGCTAGATGCGCCCTCACCGCCCGCCTGTGAACCAGCTACCGAACGAGGGCGGTGAGCTGGGCAAGCAGGTTCTTTCCGCGCTTGCCGCTTGCTGTCCGCACCGGCGGATGGCTAGCGCTGACGATCCTGCACCCGGTCAGCCCGATCTGCACGACCGCATCGCCGCCAATCGGGTAACCGAATGTCGCGACGATCTCGCTTCCGTCGTCGAACGGGCAGTTGACCACCTTCGGCAGCATCGGCAGCGCGTTCAGACCGGCAGCGAGCGCGGCGATCTCGGGGCGGGCCCTGATCAGCCGCGACGACTGCAAGCGGCGCGCGGTCGCGGCCGGGTTGAGGCCGTGGTAGCGGCACAGCAACAGCGAGCGGGCGCCTGCTCGGACGAGACTGCCCGCGGAACCGCCGCTGGGAGCTGCGAGCCTGGGCGCAATCGACGAGCAGCGCGCCAGCCCCTCGCCACTGACCGTAGGAGCAGCCGCAACGACACCGCAGGCGAGCGCGGCCACGACCGAGGCAGTCAACCAGGGCAGCATCCGTTTCATCTCCGCGATGCTGATACGCGACCGAGCCACTCGAACGCCACATGCACCTCTTCTGGTACGCCCTCGTCTACAACCTGATCATCATCTACAACCTCGCTGCTGGGCGCGTCTCGCGCGAGAAGCTCGACTGGCATGATCAGTTCGTGAGCGCCGTCCGGAACGGCGCTTCCGCGGTCGACGCGAACGAGCGGCGGCGCGGTATCTCGGGCGCGGAGAGGGCCGCGAGAAGGGTCCGGCGTGGGTAGCGGCGGAGCACGTCTAGCCCACCGCTAGTAGACGATGGGCTAGGGGACGGTGAGACAGCGGCGCCCCAGGAGCATCATTCCGGAACTCAAAGCCAGGGCTCGGCACGGGCCGGCTTGCTCGAAATCACGGCTCGTGAGATGCTGAGACAGGGCCGTTTAGCAGGTCTTTAAGACTTTCGGGAGGGTTTGAAAGCCGTCCTCTCAGGCCCA
>Ga0187850_10000842_pt1 | contig 37336 bp, 42 predicted proteins | sample June2016WEW_4_15_FD_132436 | JGI IMG/M metagenome (GOLD analysis project Ga0187850, IMG submission 132436) | Peatland microbial communities from SPRUCE experiment site at the Marcell Experimental Forest, Minnesota, USA - June2016WEW_4_150 | ecosystem: Environmental > Terrestrial > Soil >...
TGCTAAACTTTTCTTTGCAGGATGCTCAAGGAAACGCTTTTGATTTGACGGGCAATTCCGGCTTGTTATTCAGGGCTCAGAGAAATGGGATTACTCAATTAAAGTTCTCTAATGCAATGGCTGTCACGGGTTTGCCGACAGCTGGTACTTGTTCGTACACGGTAGGTCAGACCGACTTTGATACAGCGGGAATTTACAACGCAGAAATACAGGTTAGCTTTGGTTCTGAAGTTATTACGTTTTCAAATATTCAGGTCAATGTTTCACCAAAAGTGCCATATTAAAAAATATAGAAATATCACGTATAATTAATCACGCATGGCAAAGAAACACGATATTTTCCCACTTATCTGGAAGTCACAATTTTCGATAACGAAAGAGACTATCGGAGCTCTTATTAAAGAGTTGAACGACGAACTGCGTTATCAATCTACAGTTGTCTTACCAAGAACAGTTGGAATCAATCAACGACAAACTTTAAAGAGTATTCAACAACTTCGCGAACGACGCGATGAGTTAGTAAAGATGTACATAAAGTCGTATGACGACCACCGTCATCCACGTTCTGGCACAGAAATAGATATGCCTTCTGAAGCTGCAGAAGTAACTCCTGACGCAGACAAACACTGGGGCGTTCAAACTGAAGAATCGGTAAGAGCTTCTGTCGGGAAGTCGTTTAGAAAGACTGTGACGACAAAAATGGATGAATTGAAATCTCTTTATCAGAGAGCTTGGGGTTCAACGATGGGACTGCAGGATTTAGAAAAAATGTCAGAGACAGAAGTGGATGAAAACATCGGCGCGCTAAAGGCAATTTTTGACGATTTACGATAATTATGGATTTTAAAACTTTTAAAAAAGCTAGTGAATTAAGAAAGGGAGATGTTATTGTAGCCGGTAAGATTAACGATTCTATTCAGTCAATAAACTACTTGAAATCTAAGACAAATACTGTTATAAAAATAACAGGGAGAACTTTTAATTATAATCTAAGTCCAAATGATAAAGTAGAAATCTATGACGTTGAGAAAGAACTTTCTGTTTTAACCCCGTCGGATTTAGCAAAAATTGATAGAGAACTCATGAAATCTGCTTTGAGAAAGCAGGACAACCCGTTTGCTATTTGCACTGATTCTGTGGGAAACCAGGATTCTGCAAAGTATGAAAGATGTGTTCAACACGTGAAAGCTAAATATGGAAAAGACTGGAACGCAGAACACGAGAACATGAATACTGATTTGATGTCGACGTCTGACCAGAGGATGGATACAGTAAGGCCAGATTTGACAGATGACACGACCTCTGCTGACATGATGGATACGAGAAGGGTAGTAGGCAAAGTTATCGGTTCTAATGCAAAAGACAGAATGGTAAACGAAGCAATAATACTTTTGATGAGAGGCAAATCGTTTGGTCTTTCCGGAAAATCAAAATCGAATGCTTTGCAAGCTTTAAAGACAGTGGACGAAGAAGGGAAATATAAATCTGAATATCCTCAGATGGTTGAATTTATTGTCAACCAATTTAAGGAAGCTAATAAATCTCAACTTCAAAAAGAAGTAATCCAAAAAATTTCTGATGCTCAAATAGAAGCTGACCCAGTTGACGCATATATTAGTGAAGGCGTTGGTTGGGGGCATATACGAGAAGTATTAGAAGACGCGGGATGGTCTGAAAGTGAAATAAAAAGTGTTGAACGAGCAATATACGATTAAGGTCGAAAAAACTAATTTATAAATATTATGGCAAAACTACAACCACACGCAAACCCAAGAGTTCTTCCAATCCTTACAACTAATGTGCATTTATATTCAGTCAAACTTATCAATGACTACGATTATTCGTCTGTACTAATTAGTGCTGACACTGCAGCAGATGCACAGACGAGTGCAGTTGATGAATACCAGAGGCAGACAGGATTGCTTCCGAATAGTGCAATCGTTACTCTGATAAAATAAATGAAGTTCAAAGACGTTTGGAATAGTCTTAAAAAAGAAGACACAAACGATTCCTACGTTATCTCTAGATTCAAAGAGTTAAAAAGCGAAGGACTCGATGGTCTTGAATTAGAAAATATGCTCATCGCTGAGACGGGCCTTTCGAGAGAAAAGATAAGAACAATACTGGCCGTTTCAAAAGACGTAGGAGTAGATTATGCTGGACCGATACCTAAATCAGGGTTGGCTGCACAAGATTTAGAAGGAGATTCTTCATCGACAAAATCTCAAAAACACCCGGTAGCTATCGGTTTCAATGGAGACAAAGTGACAATTTTTTATAAAGATTCTAAAGAACTGATTGACAAAATGAGTGATAACCAATATGACAGTATCGCGGAAGCAATGTATCACAGAGAATATGACAATTTAAATACTCAAGAACAGGAAGAAGTTAGTGAAGCAGTTGAAGCTTTAGGGAAGCAAGCAGAAAAGACTAGCATTCAAAAACACCATTTTGAGAATGAGATTGGAAGTGAAGAAAAGGCTCATGCTCATTATCATGAGTTAGCTGACGAGAATCCCGAACACGGCTCAACATTAGATTCTATGGCTGAGGATGAAGCCGGCCACTCAAGAAAACTGAATGAAATGGAGTTGGAAGAGGAAGGTATAAAAATTGATAGCGAATCAAAAGAAAAATCTCAAGTTCAGAAAGAAGGATGGGATTTTGAACACGGTTCATTTCCGTCAGCGACAGAAGTTTCAAGAGTACTAAGAGAAGCTGGGATTAGAGTTCGAGTTTATCCTAGTTCTTATAAACATCATACTTCAATTGAAATTGACGATAAAGATGCTGGGCGTGCGAAAAAGATTTTAAGAGAGAAGGGTTTGTTAGAGAGTTGGATGAAATCTCAATCTCAAATAGAAAAGGTTCCTATAAGAGGTCCTTCTGTAAAATGCAAGTATTGCGATACAGAAGTTAAAGACGACAAAAAATCTAAAGAAGACCATTTCAAGATTTACCATCCAAGAATGGCAGTGAGTGACATCGATTCTTTGTTTGAAAAAGACATAAGAAATTATGGACAAAAAGTCAGTGCGGGAAATATCGTAGGAGCCAAAAAAGATACTAGTTCTTCTGAATACGATTTAGATGCAGACATGAATAATGTCAATACGATAGGAAATGAAACTCCAGTAGAAGAAACTTCAAATGATTCTAGCAGTCCATATGATATCGATGAGAAATACACGATGACTGGCCCAACTGGTGACACGAAGAAACACGCACAAGCGATAAAATTCGACGGGGAAAAAATTACAATATACTACACTGGTGGGGAAATTAAGAAATGCAGACCTTCTAAAGACATACAAGCAGACATCAGCAAGATTCAAGGTGTGTTGTATTCGGAATACGACCCATTTGAAAAGAAAGTACTATATACAAAGTTAAATCTATTAAGAGAAGAACTTTACGATGCACAAATAGAAGAGAAAAAGTTAGTTGATACGCAAACAAGGAAAGCTATGACATTTATGAAATCTCAAAAAACGCCGTCGTTTAAAGATGTTTGGATGCAGAAAGACTTATCAAATTCAGAAATGGAGAAATTGGTTGATGAGGTTACTGACAGGTTGCAAGACGGGGATTACAACTGGAAGGTAAAAGCAGTCAACTTTTTGAGGAGCAGGAGAAAAGGAATTTCTGAGGCAGAGATAGCCGAAATCTTAGATGCGGTTCAAGAGTCACCGGCTTTTAACGAGTAGAAAAAATATAAATAAACGCTAGTATAATTAATCTTCAAGGCAATAAATGAATACTACTTTTGTAGCAGAAAACGAACCGGGATTTCACTTTGACTTCCTTATTGAAAAAGCATTCGCTCCCGATGTTGAAGATTTAGTAGTCATTGGAGTGGCATCTACTCCAAACATAGACCACGACAAAGAGCGGATGGCTGAGCCCGCTTTGAAAAGGATGGCGAGGATAATCAATGAGAAATCTGTACCGTTGAGAGTAGAACACCAGAAAGGAAACGGTGCAATTGTCGGAGACGTTGATAAAGCTTGGATTGATGACAGAAATAAACTTTGGGTTCAAGCAACATTAGATAAGAACAATCCAGCTGCAATGATGCTACATAGTGCGTTGAAAGCTGGTGCGAAATTAGGATTGTCAGTTGGGGGTCGTGTTAAGAGAGCTGTTCAAGAGTTAAATGAAGGACAGGGTCAATTTATAAGAGCATTCCATGATGTAACTCTTGAAGAGGTTTCGGTTACACCCAGGCCATCGAATTATGACGCTTGGTTGTTAAACAAGAATTACATTGAAAAAGGTCAATCAGTTGACCATTTATATAATTCGCCTCTCTATGATGTTTTCTTATTTGAAAATCCAAAATTTGATTACTTGGCATCGATTGAAAAGTCGATACCAAAAGATGCTTGGAAAAAGGTCGAACCAGAAACTAATAACAATATAGTTATGGACATAAAAAACATAAAAAAGACAGAAACAACTGTAGAAGAGTCAACTAAACCGAAAGAGGAAAAAGCTGGTACGTCTGAGTCTCCTGTAGAACTTTATGAAGGAAAAGACGGACCAACGGCTGGTTTAGCTTCTAAAGCATATGTCGACCAGAAATTCGCAGATTTTTCAAAGACTGTTGCAGACGTTTTCAGAACTGAATTGAAGAAATTCACTGAGGAAGACGCAACTGGAACAACGAGAATGGCGGATGCTCCTCCAGCAGAAGAGCAGCCAGCCGATGACCAGCATCTTCCTGATGACAAAAAGGAAGAGAATCCTGCACAGGAAAGAGCCGTGAAGACTGGTGCTAATGGTTCTGATGAATTGGGTCAGAGAGAAAAGACCCCTGGCGCATCCATAAAGCAGCCAGCACATGACCAAGACAATCCTGACGGTGAGAAAAAAGAGAATCCTGCTCAGGTTAGAACAGTAAAGACAGCTAGAGAATATTTGCGTGACTTGGCTCTTCGAATGAGAAAGGACACTGTAGAAAGTTCAACTTCTCCTACGGCGGAGAATGAAACGAAAGAAAAGGCTGATACTTCTGAGAAGACTCCAGAATGGAATACTGCAGAAGGCAAGAAAGAAGAAAAGGCGGCGACAGAGACTTCTGCTGCAGCGACTTCTGAGGATTTACCTACTGCGCATAAAGCAGAGGACGACTCAGAAGATGATTCGTCTATGGGTCACAAAGAAGCAGATTATAAGCTACCCGAAATAAATCGCAATACTAAGAAACACGCAGATATCGATATGTTAGCTTTTTCGGTAGCAAAGTCAATTGACGATGCAGAAGCGAAATTTGCAAAATCAGGAAAAAGAGTTCCTGGCTTCAGACAGGTTATCGTTGATTTCATTCGTCAAGACTCTGAAATTCAGAAGTCAATCCGCGAGATGATGAGACAGCCGGGCGAAAAGAAATCAGTTATCGTGGGAACGCCTTACGCATTCTTGAAAGATGGAACACGTTTGAGATTAATTCCAGATGACGCTTTCGTTCAGAAGTCATTTGACCCGAAAGCAAACTTCAAAGAAACATATAAGACTTATTTCTCTTCTCAGCAAGACGGGAAAAGATAATTAATTGGTCAAAGATAAAGACCATATAAAACTCAGCTAAAAGAGCTTTGGCCTAAGTCGTGGTCGGTCGACAATCGCCCGTATTGTTAGATTATTCATCAAAACGATACAGGGATAACGAACATATTAGGCGAGTACTTTAACAAAAAACAAATGGATTTTTCTAGAATAGAAAAAGCATTGGATTTGTACGAGAAGAACGTTGACACAACCTTTGCGGGACCTGTTCCTACTTCTCTATTGGCTCGTCAAGAGTTGGAGCAAGCGATTGTTGTCCTATCGGACCGTTTGACTCCATTCCGCGACAGAGTAACGAGAATAAAGGGAGAAGGTTTGGCTCACTTGTGGAACCAGAGAACGCGTTTGGATACTACAGCTCAGGGACCTGCTGGTCTTACTCAGTTGTTTTATGCAGACGGCCAGTTGCCTCCACAGCTGGACCCAGCGTACGTGCAGAAGACTGCAGCTTACAAATACCTCGGCGTGACAGCAGTTATTACGGGCCCGATGATAGCATCAGGTCGTTCATACGCTGACATCGAGGCAGAAATTGCAGAATCTTCTCTTCGCGCTGTCATTCAGAATGAAGAATGGGCTATCTTCAAAGGTTCGAATGCAACTAACTCATTGTCGTTTGACGGCTTTGACGTTCAGTTGGTGACGAACGTTTCGGATTATGCAGCTGCAACTTTAGCGGCGACGGGTGTAACAATCCCGGCGTTTGATAAGTTGATTAAGCTAACAAGAAATCAAGGTGCTAATAGACTTGATGGAATCTATCTTTCATACGGACTACAAAACGTTGTGAATCAGATTGTTTCGTCAGCTGCTAGATACTACATTAACTTGGACGCTGGCGCGAATAACATCGTCGCTGGTGACAATGTGACTTCATACGCTTCGGCGCTTGGTCCTATCCCAGTTATTGGAGATTTCTTCTGCAACGCTGCGCTTCCTTATCCAATTGACCCGACAGGTTCATCTGGTACGCAGGGTAATGCAGTTTCAACTGTTTACTTCTTGCGCCACGATGAGCAGGGTGTTCAGATGGTAGACTTAATGCCTATCGGACGAACAGAATTGGCTAAGATTGCAGACACGATTCGATTCTACATCAATGAGTATACTGTCTTGGCAGTCAAGGCAGAACCTTGGTGCGGAATGCTTATCCATGTGAGTGACCCAGTCGTATAAAGACAATTTAACTTGTGACAGTTGGGTTCGTGCTTTCTTTCCGAGCAAGCAAGAACCCGCTGGAAAAGCTGTCACTGCATCGGAATATAGAAACCATTGGTTGAGAGGGCATAAAGCGCTCTCAAGTCATTCTAGAGGTTTCTAGAAGGTATTAGAAAGAGGTCTAATGACAGACAATGTTATAGTAGTCATCCACCACAATATAGCTAAAAGGATATATTGGCAAGACAAAGATTTGCCAACAAACACTGAAGTTGTGCTATCGTGGTCTGACTATGTTAAGCTTTCAAGATTATTTCTGGTGGATATAAAGAATCCGACAAGAGATTCTTATAACCCCCAACTTTGGAAAAACAAAATATACGGCTTCATCGGAGACGCTGATGCAAGTTCAGGATTTGGAAACTGTTCAGTCAATTTGCTGAGACAGTCTGTTTTGAATGGATATGACGTAAAGTGGATTGGGAGAGGATATGAAGTTCCAGAATTGGCTGCAGTTGCTCAGCAAAAGATTCCTCCCGACATGGGGGTTGTCTGGCATGAACAGCCCGGGCACAAGTGGAGGCAGTCACCTTTTGAAAGAAACATAGGGATTGTTCCATTTGAAACGACTCGAATACCTCCTAGTTGGGTTGACATTATAAATCAATTCAGTGCTCTTTTTGTTCCAAGCAAGCAAAACGTTCAGATGATGTTAGACAGCGGAATAAAAATACCGATTGAATTGATACATTGGGGAGTTAACGAGAAGCAGTTTAAAAAGGTCTCACGCATCTCTGATGATTTCTTTACTTTTGGCACGATGGGTTCTCTTTCAACGAGGAAGGGGACGGATTTATTAGTGAAAGCGTTTAGTTTAGCTTTCCCCATGAGAGACTTTAAAGATGTCAGACTAATCTGTAAAACTTCTTCTAATAGATACGATTTTTCTAGTCGTGACCCAAGAATATTTGTTCAAATGGGAGCAACTGATTTTCAAGACTTGATGAATACTTTTATAAAAAAGATTGATTGTTTTGTGTTTCCGACGAGAGGAGAAGGTTTTGGATTGCCACCTTTAGAAATGGCAGCATGCGGAATTCCCTCTATCGTTACCGGATGGAGCGGACCGTTGGAATATTTCAAACCCGAGATGGGCTGGTTATTAAATTACAAAATGGTAGAAGCTACAAGCTTCAGGGAAAAGATTTACCACGAACCATGCGGGGAATGGGCAGAACCAGACTTTGTTCAATTGATAGACACGATGAGATATGCGTATCATCATAAAGATGAAATAAAACAAAAAGGAGAATTTGCTGCTCAATATGTAGCAGATAATTGGACTTGGGACAAACAAATTCATCTTTACTTTGAGGCGCTCAGCAAACATCTTTGAGGAAAATATAGCTATTTTTCAAGTATAATTTATTTGATATGTCTCAACCTCAAATTCAGTCAGGATGGTGGCAATCTCCAGCTGGTTCTCCGTTAACTCCGACAGGAGCTGCTAAAGTTTCTGAAATTGATAATCCGTATATAACAAAAGACGAGTATATAGAATCTCCAGAAGCTTTTGGCGCGGGAATTACTGCAACGTCACCCGATGGTTTATATCAGAGCGGAATGCTCGATAAGATAATTTTAAGAGCTAGTTCTTTTGTAAACAGGTTTTGCAGAAGATGGTTTGATACTCAGACAATAGATGAGATTCATACTGGATTTACTGTGAAGCCTTTCAACCCAAGGCTTGTTACTGTTGTTTGCAGAAACGCGCCATTGCAAGCAATTAATAGTATTTATATCCAGGTTCTTCAGTGGTTCATTCAGGTTCAGACAACTCCATTACAGGGTAGTTATCTACAAATACAGCCAGATTGGGGAACATATAAAATTGTTCCTCTTTTGAGCACAGCTGGTTCGGGAACTGGTTCTCCAATTCCAGCTGAAATTCTTGATAAAGTGCCTCTTGGTGTTTTATGGACGAATTACACCTTTGGGTTTGGACAGGTAGTAACTGGTTATACGCTATCAAATATAGCTAATCAGCCAGGACAGTACACTACCTACCAAGCAAAAGATTATAACTATAGATTATGGGCGCCAAGTCAACCAGTGAATGTTTATGTTGGTCCCACTTTGGCTCTTCCTTCGGCATACTCTATAGATTATCCGAATGGCATTGTTACTTTTTCGAGTGACTTAGGTTCACCTGCTGTAGTGACTACAGACTTTACGACCAATAACACATTGCCGTATGACATCAAGTATGCAGTTATCAAAATCGTAACGAAACAGATTCTTCAGGGAATGCAAAACCCAATGGGGTTTACTAGTATGAATATAGCTGGCTACAGTGTCAGTTATGGAGATGAATATATGAAAGAGATAAAAGAAATATTGGCTCCGTATAAGAGAAACGCGATAACGATAATTTAATGAGAAAGGGACAAGGCAGCAGTGCAAGTAAAGGGTCACGTGGAAGCAAGGGCTCAAGTAGTAAAGGCTCTAAAGGAAGTAAAGGGAGTCAAGGTAGTTCTGCAAGACGAAGAAAATGAACAAGAACCAAGACTGGATTGAGATGATGAGAAATCTAGAAGACTTATTGGGTACTGTCAAAATGACAGACAGAGAAAGAGAAAAGATTCTTGATTTGTTTATTAACTATGAAAGGAACCACCCAGGGTCAATTGACATAGAATCTTTTAAGTCTTTTGGAGAAAAATTATACAAGTATATTGGTAATCTGTCGGGACCAAAAAGAAAAACTAGAAAGGAAGCTGAAGACGACTTAGAGGATTTAAAAAAACAGGTGTACAGAGACGAGGGAAAAAAAGGAGTTTATTTTAGAGAAGAAAAAGTTGAAGAAAACGAAGATGGTACTTTTCAAGCATATCTTGAAAGTGCTTATTCGGGAAGATAAAAATGATAGCAGCAATTCTTACAGATACAGTAAATGTGACAAGACGTACGACAAATCCGTCGTATGACGCTTTGAATAACCCAGTCTACGGTTCTCCTGATACATGGCCGTTGGCTTATCAAAACGTAAGGGTTAGATTGGCATGGACGGGGAAAGCAATGGAGATTAAAAATACAGGAGAACTTATCTATCCGACAGCTACAATTTACTTACCCAAGAACATATCTGTTTTAGCAGAAGACAGAATCATAACGATTAGTTGTCCAGGGGTAGCAAAGGGAATAGAATACGTGGTAGAAGCAGTATGGCCTGCATACATAATGCATGGAGTTGTGGACCATTTTGAGGGGTCAATACACCTCCCGCTATAAGAATGAAAGAAGAATTTAAACAAAAGAGAAGAGAAAGATTTATCTTAATGAATGAATCTAAAGAATTTCAAGAAAGGAATTCTAAGATAAAGAGGTCTAGATGGAAGAAGATAGAATGTTTAAATTGTCGCAATATATTTGAAGTTAGACCGGGTTGGTTGTGGAGAAAATACTGCTCTCAGAAATGCGCACATTCTGATTTCAAATTGTCTGAAGAAGGAAAGAGACGAATGGTGATTGTTGGTCATAAGTCTGGTGTAACAAGAAAGGAAAGAGGCTCACAAAAAGGTGTCAATCATCCGATGTTCGGCAAGAAAAATCCAGTTGCTGCTTTAAAGATTATAGAAACAATGCAATCTGGGAAAATGAAACGTGTTTTCAATACAAAACCAGAGATAGAAATGAAGAAGATTCTCGATGAATTGAACGAATACAATAAACCTCAGAAGAGAATTCATTCTTTTATGTTTGATTTCTTCATACCTAGAACTCACATGTTGATAGAAATAGACGGCGGATATTGGCATAATCTTCCCAAGACAATAGAAAGAGACAAGCAAAAACAAGAATACTGCGAGGCAAACGGGTATTCTCTATTTAGATTTTCTGACAAGAATTTAATGGAACAGAGAGAAAAAGTCAAATCTATAATGGTTTCTGCTTTATAATATGATTTCTATCTTTAAGACGTTCTGGAAGAACGAAGTCAGGTTTGAAAAGAAACTGACTACTGATGAGTTGGAAACAGTTAGGAGAGACATTCTAAGATTAACGGATATGAATAAGATTTCTAGTCAAATCATAGAATATCTTCAAAACAAATATCCAAAGCTGAAAGAGAAATGGCAAGCTGAAAGAGTGTATTGGACAGAATCAAAGAGGATGGATTCGTCTGATGTCAAAACTGATGCTCAAGAGATTGGATTGGAAAAGTTCATTGTCATGCCGAACACGAATGCTTGTGAATTGTGTATGAAAATAAGCGGTGGCGGAAAGAAAGTTTTTAAACGTGCAGATATGGTCTATAAAGGAAGAGCGTTCCCTCCTTGCCACCCCAACTGTCTATGTATTGTACTACCTTACGTAGAGTGATATGCTTAGACAATGAAAGAAGTCAATTGCAAGAATTGTAGTAAGAAGATATTAAGAACAAATTCTAGAGCTAAGGGGAATTGTTTTTGCGGACATTCTTGTCATTTGTTATACTATTATGACAAATTTCCTAAATGTAAAAAAGTTTTGACTAGAAATTGCAAAGAAGGGATGAGAAAGAAAATAGAAAGAGTAGGCTATTTAGTACCTATAGAAAATAGAAAGTTTGGCGATGATAACTATTCAAGAAATCCAGAATTCCGTAAATGGTTAAGTGAAACTAGGAGAGGCAAGAACAATCCTAATTGGGATAAGCATACTAATTTCTTAGGAGGAAAAACAGAATACAGAGGTTTCGACTGGCGGACTGCAAAGAAAGCATCTAAGCAAAGAGATGATTACAGATGTGTTTCTTGCGGCATGACAGAAGAAGAACATATCGCTAAGTGTGGTCAGGGCTTACAAATAGACCACATAATTCCTTATAAAGTATCAAAAGATAATTCTTTAAATAACCTTCAAACTCTATGTTCTCTCTGTCATGGAAAGAAATGGAAGCATGATTATTATGTCATAAAGGAGGCAGTTTCTCTGGTATAATAGTTATGAATGAACAAGTTGCATAAAACAGTCGATTTATCGCATGCTCTAATTTCTTTTCGTGAAGAATTGGGTCAATTGGACGTACCTCAAAGTGAAAGGGTAAAATATCTGAATCAATTCAAACGATACTTTGAAAATTCATGGGATTACGATTTGACTGTAGCTAGAGTATTCGATGAGATTATGAATAGAACCAGTAGAAGAAAGAAAAGCGCTTTTAAAAACTATTGGAAAAATAACATTTCGAAAGACAATCTTGAAGCTCAAGAAGTAGCTCAACAGATTTATGAAGAAGAGAAAGCAAAGGGAACTGATTGGAAAAGAATATTTTCAAAAATAGTTAAGGCTTTGGTTGTGGGATTGGGGATTTTATTCGTAGAAGCAATAGTTATAGCAAATAGAATAGGAAAAAAATGAAAGGTTCATATAATTTTATAAAAGTCAAAGGTTTAGATAACGCGAAGAAACAAATCGTTCAAGCTCTTTTTGAATCAAGAAAAGAAGTAAAAGACGGAGTAGACCAAGTTATCGACATTGTTTACAGAACAGCAAGAGCAAAGAGACCAATGATACACTTGGTTCGCATAGGAGGAAGAGACGAGAAATACATTGGAAAAAAAATACCTAAAGATTTAAGAGAGGGTTTTAGAACAAGAAGTGTATCTGACCCTGATGCAAAATTCGGTGTACCTGTCAGAACAGGAAGATTAAGAGATAGCATTGAGAAAGAATCTCACTATATTGGGCCAATGTCAGTGAAAGGAAGGGTTTGGTCAGATGAAAAATATGCTAGTTACGTAGAAAGAGGAACTTCAAAAATGTCTCCTAGACCATATATGCGACCGGCATTTGATTTAAACAGGGAAGTCATAAGAAAGATTCTAGGGAATGAAAAGGAATTGGGAGAAACTCAAACAAGATAAAAATGCTTGATGTATTAGAAAAAGAAATAGCATTGATAACGTCAGATTCTACTTTGGCTACTTTCATGAACACGTCTACTCCAAATAGAAAAATCTTTACTGGCCCAGTTGACATAGTAAAAGAAATGCAGGGTACTTTGGGTTTTCCGTTAATGAATCTAATAGCGATATCAGAATCATTCAGAACAATACCTCAGGGAGCAAGAGATTCTAGGATTCAGATAGATATATGGTCAAGAAATTCAGAATTAGAAGTTCAAAACATTTATGAAAGGATACAGACTCTTCTCAATTTTCAAAGTGGTGACATTAACACGTCTCATGTTTTCTGGCAACGTTCGTCGGGAATGTCGTCAGATTATGAAACAGATGTTCGATTATGGCATTGGTCATGTGATTTTGTCGTATGGTCAATATAACTAAAGGTCGTTAAAATCAAAAATAAAACATTAAATGGGAGCATTTACAACAGGAGGAACGCCAGTCAAACAAAGATACGTATTCAATTACGGATACATTGATTTTGGTTCTAACAGACTAAACGCGATTGAAAACGTAACTCTTACATATGAATTCAGTGTTGCAGACATTTACGTTCTTGGTTCAATTATAAGACAAGACATAGCGCGACATACTGCTAAAGTTTCTTTGGAAGGGACAATGAAATCATATTCACCAGAATTGGAAGAACTTGCATTGGGCTCTTCAACCATTTCTACTCCTCAAGAAATAGACCTTCTTGACGGACAGCCAACATTGTTAAATCCAGTCGTAACATTGTTTGACAGGAATGGAAATGAAATTCAATACCAATTCCAGAACGCGATGTTTATCAGCAACAAGTTGACAGCAAAGGCAGAAGATTACGGAATGTGGGACTTTAAGTTAGAAGCAATAACGGTGAAGGAGATTTACACTCCTTAGTTTTGAAACATCGGAATAAAATTGAAAAACAAATGTATGGACGAAAAAGAATTGTTCGAACTTGTCAACCCGCCTTTTCCGATTAAATTCGGAGGGAAGGAATATATGGTAAGAAAAGCTAATTTAGAAAAAGCTGTTCTTTACCAGATAAGAATAAAAGACCTTGTGAAAAACGATGACCCTGCAGTCGATTTAAAGATTGCGGCTTATTGTTTGTACCTTGTTCTAAAAGACGTAGACTCTTCAATAACAGAAGAATATGTCTTGCAAAACGCACCCGGCGATATCGACACAATAAAGTGTATAGAGACGCTGGGTTTTATGAGCCCGCAGAGAAAACTGAGGACGCAAATGGAGAGCAAGAATCTGTAAGTTTTTCTTACAAAAGATTATTTTCTCTAATCTCTGAAAAAACGGGTTGGACTCCTCAGCAAATTTCTAATTTGACTCTGAAACAAATCAGATTATATATTGAAGGATGGGCTTCTGTAACAGAAGAAACAAAGAACTTTGTACCTTCTAAAGAAGACATTCGATTCTTCAATGAAACAGCTGGAATCGAGAGAATATTAAAGAAAGAATAATTAATTTATGGCAGGAGTATCATTTGAAGTTGTGGCATCAATGGACCGTGCAATGGCCACTATTAAAAGTGGCACCCAAAAAATCTCTGGTTGGGTAACGGGTCTAGGAAAAAATAAAGTACCATGGGATGAGATTCTAACGGGCGCTCTTGACCCTGCAGCGGTCATAGGCGAAATAATGACTTTATTCGGTACTGCAGTATTATCAGTTGGTTCTTTTCAAGCTAGTTTACAAAGCGCAAGTACCGAAGGTTCTAATGCATTTAGTTCTAATATGGGACAAATGGGGCAGGCTGCCATTGATATGTCTTCAGCGACTGGCGCTTCATTAAGTAATTCTGCAGACGCTATGGCTAATGCTTCAGCTATGTGGTCAGACCCTTCTATGGCAAATGCTGTAGCAACTTTTTCAGATACTCTTTCGACGATGGGAGGGCAATTCGGAAATGCAGGAGATGACGCAAGATTGATGTCTCGAGTCTTAAAAACTTTTGGGATAACTGATGTTCCTACCGCTAATCAGGCAATGTATGATTTGTATACTGCTGCTAAGAATAGCGGAATGAGTTTTTCTGACTTTGCAAATACAATTGTAAGTACAGGGCCAAGTCTTAAAGCAAACAATATTGATTTACAAGGTGCAGTTGACACTCTGTCTTCTCTAGCGACGCAATCAGGAATGACTGCAGAAACCGCTAAAGCAGCTTTTTCTTCTTTTGCTGCAGATATAGAACCAGGCAATGTTGCGGGAAAAGCTTTACTAAAAACATTAAGTCCTGGAATTGCCAATGCTCTTAAAGATGGAAATATTACTACAGCGATGGCTGATTTGGAAAGAGGCTTTGTGAATGGCGGGCAAAAAGCAGCGATTATTGCACAACAAGCTGGATGGAATGGAGAAGCGATTGCTGCTATGACGGTTGCCGGAAAATCTCATTTAGAAGATTTAGGAAGGGGAGTATCAACACTTACCGATTTACAAGGCAAATTTAGCGGAAAATTTGAGGCGTCTTTAGATGATGTAGGAAAATTAGAAGTTGCTTGGAATAAGTTTCAAGCTCAATTTCTTACTACAATAGGTCCTTTAGGTGACGCAACGATAAAGTTCTTTACAACTATGTTAGATAACGGAACGTCAGTAATGAATGAGATGACGACTGATTGGAAAGGAGCTATTATGGATGTTACTGGGTCGATAATACCCGCTCTTCAACCAATATTTGATAATATAAAAAGTCAATCTCAATCTGCTCTTGCTGAAGCGCAAAATGAAACTACACTAACAACAATATTAAGCAATAAAGCGCTTCAAGGGAGTTTGGGTGGTATTGGAAATATTGGTGGATTAATGGGAGCCGTTGGAAGTAGTTCAGATAAGAATTTAGTGACAGAATTAATAAATGCTTTAAAAACAGGAAGCACGACTAACATGTCCAATATAAGTAATCAGTTAAATATTGGGACAATTAATACACAGAATCAATCTCCGCAACAAATAGAATCTGCTCTTTATGCAGCATTGTATAAAAAATTTCAAAATGGATAAATGGTATACAATTTAGCTCACGTTATAACATTGGATGGTTACAAATATTCTGTAGTTCAAAATACCTACACTCGTACTTGGGTGAGACAGTTTAATACGAACGTTACAGCGGGCGTGGTTCGATTGACGTTCGTTGATAGAGGGCCGGGATTGCAGGATTATAAAATGACTCTTGAATTAAGAAGTTGGCTTTCTAACTCATTACCATATACAAACGGAGTAACACAGACTTGGGACGTTCAATTGGCTAATTTAGAAGCTTCATACGGAAAGATTGCTAAGTCTTTACAATTCATAGATGCTTTCGGAAACGTGCCAGTTGTCCCAGGAACTTCTACTCCCTCTGGTATTTATTTTATTGATTTTCAACAGTCAATAGCAAGTTATTCGACCCCTGATAGACCTTCTGTTATGTGCGTCATCGAATTAGAAAATGCAGCTAATGTTGTAAACTAACGTGAACGCGCCTATTATTGAATTTCGCCAAAATGTTTACCCGTGGTCTACAGTTGCTCCGATAACTTATCAGCAAACAAAAGACTCTCTTACTGGAATTTCTTTTCCTATTTTAGCAGGAGAGAATTCTGATTTTTATAGTTTTAGAATTTATAATAATTTCGGTTTGAATTCAAATATCTCCGATGCTTATAATCTTACCGTCACGACATTTGACAATACTGGAGGTACGGGAACAACACAGTCTGTAGTTTTTCAAGATTGGTTGGTTGTAAAAGAAACTAGAGTAGGAGAAGGCGCCTCTGCACCCGGAGCTACAATCTATGACGTCTTTGCACAAACACCGCTGGCTATAGGAGGAGCAAATAGTGTGTATTTGATACCCGTCGGTTCTAATGCTTCATTGATACCAGAAATAAGAGCGGGAACGAATCACAATGGGTGCGGATTTGCAGAAATCCAATCTTATCTCCAGGTTCCTCCAACTGCTGGTTCTGGAACAATAAACTTTGCTATCGTCGTAAATTACGATTGGAATACCTAAAATGGAAATAGGAAAGAAAATAAAAAAAGAATCAAAAACTCTTATCGAGAGAGGCATTTCTTCCGATTCTTATTTTTATGCAAAGTTTACTGACGGTTCAGAGAGAAAAGAGCATGACACGAATTGGTCAGATTTTTCTGAAAAAAAAGAAGTTGAATTCATGGGAAGAAAAAAAATAGTATATGTCTCAAAACACTCTGTTAAAGAGTTAACGATAAAACACGGAAATCTGGAAACTACTATTGAAGTAGATACTGGAGAAGAGGTTTATCAATCTATAGTGTCTTCATCATTTTTAAGAAATGATAGTATCGTGGAACATAAGATTCTGGGTAGAAAGGTAGGAAAAATAAAAGACGGAAAGGTTATTGAAGAGAGATTTATTGATGGTCGAACGGGAGAAATTATTGGAATGAAGTTCTAAAAACTGTCAATGCCTTCTACTTTATATTTAACAGATACAGCTAATACTAATACTGAGAACTTTACCACAACGGGTTCAGTTACGTCTTGGACTGTCCCTGCTAATGTATTCAATATTACACTAACGATGACTGGGGGTGCCGGTCATGGAGGTGCACAAGGAGGGCAAGTGATTGGAACAGTCGAAGTAGTCCCGGGCACGACCTATTACTGGTATCTAGGAGCAAAAGGTGCAAGTAGTCATGCTGGCGGAATCCTATCTTGGTTCTCTACGCAAAATACTTTTGATACTGCGCACGTCTTGTTTGTTGCGGGTGCTGGTGGTGGTAGCGGTACTGTAGGAGGCGGTGGCGCCGGTGGAGGAACAACAGCTGATGGAGGCAGTAATGGAAGTTATGACGGCGGGACTCAAGCATATGGTGGTGGTGGCGGTACTCCGACAACAGGAGGGGCAGCAGGGCAAGGTCAGGGCCAGTACTTTGTCGGTGGTGCCGGTTCTGCTGGTGCTGGCGGCGGTGGTGGTGGCGGTACTGAGCCTGGAGGTAGTGGTGGAGGCGGATACTACGGTGGCGGTGGTGGTGCTGGAGTCAATGATTGCTATGCTGGTGGTGCCGGTGGTGGTGGAGGTTCTTCGTTTATAACCGCAAACGCATGGAATACTACTAATACTAAAGGTTACAATGCTGGTGCTGGTACTTTATCTATTCAGTATTATTACAGCGGCATTCATGACACACAATCGGAATCAGAAAGCACAAACGCATCAATGTCTTTAAGTACTGGTGTTATTTTTGATTTCGATTCGATTTCAGAAGTTATTTCAGTTTTCGAAGAGAATTTTGCAGAGGGAGGAGTTAACGCAACGGCTAATATCAGCAATTATGCATGGCTATCTTCATCTTTATTATCTGCACAACAATCTAACGCAATTAGGCCGATGGTAAAAGCTTTTATTATAGATGATAATATCTTACCTCAGACGACAATTACAGCGAATTCCATCGGCAATCCGTCTCAAGCAGTTTCTGCTCCAGACGGTTCTATTATAGCGATAGGGAAAGATTCTTCTAATAATCTTTCTTTGTGGAAAATAACTGATGGGACACAGGCTTCGCAATGGAATGCAGCATCTCCGACAAAAGTTTTGGTCGCTAGTGGAGCTTGGAACAGCAATCTAAACTGTTCAGTAGCAGTATCTGGATACATCAACGGAACTTATACTATAGATTTTTCTTTCTTTAAAAATGCAAGTACTCCATACGATTTATATTGGTCACGTTCAATAGACGGCGGAAGTACTTTTAGTGCGCCTGTAACAATATCTCCAACAATATCTTCTTCTTCAAATTATTGTTCTGTCGGCCAACCTTTATATGTCGATTCATCACATACAACGGGAATTGTTTTCTTTTTAAACTCACAGGGCGGCAGGCCAGGGATATCCTACTCTTATTATGACGGTTCTTCTTGGACACAGAACATATTCTTTAGCAATCAGTATTTTAATACTAGTACGACTACTGGAGAGTGGAACATAAATTCGTTAAGCAATGCTTACAATACCATTGACGGAATATATAGAATTGTTTTTAGCGGTTACCACTATATCTTTGAGAACACAACAATGAATTCTTTGTTTTTAGTTGAATTTCAAAAGATAACTTTATCTACAGCGACAGACATACAATCAGTTGCTTATCCAATATTGACTTCATTGGCTCCAGCAACTTCACAAATGGGAGGAACGAATATAACGACATGGGATATACCTCAATTAAACGTCGATTTGAACGGCACTCTATGGGTTACTTTTAGAGGGACAACTGCTTCTGGTATTGAAGAAGATGGGTCTTTTATAAGTAGTTATAATTTTTACTCATCATATTCAACTGATTGGAAACGGTTTACTTATCCAACTCCTTTTGTTTTTTCTGACGGAACTGTTTTTCCGACTTCTGCAACTTCTTTACAAACGTCTTATGTCAATCAAGGATTGAATTATTATTTGGCCGGAAATGCAAACGTTTGGCAGTGGAACCAACATCAAGTAGTAGCTGATGTTTCAGATGACGTATTGTCTTATCAGATTCAAGAACAAGCAAGTGGGCCATCGTCTGTGTCTCTAGATATAGGAAATTCTCCACCCAATGGAAAGTGGTATGGCTCTTCTCCCACTCAAACGGGTTATTCTGCGATTGCGCAAAATAATAAAATCATAATTTATCAGGGATTGTATACGGGAGTTTCAACGAACAATGGCTTTGAATACGTGCCAAGAGATACTTATTATGTCGATTCTATTGTTCAGAATATAAAAAGCAACACGAATGATTTGACCGTGTCGGGCAGAGATTTTTATAAACTTTTAAAAACCACAGTATCAAGATGGCAATATTCATGGAGCGCGTTGGATTACGTTGTTGATACTTTTAATACGGGACTAAACAGTTGGAATCAAGTTTCTGGCTTTTGGTCGACGACGACATTAAACAATAACAATGTGTCTACTTCTTCTCCATATGGTTGGTTCGCACAAGCAGCTCATCCAACAGCGAATGATTCAGTATTAAGCTTAGCAAACGTAGATTTGAAATCATACGGTTCTTGGATGCAAGTAGCTATGACATTACCACAACCAGGTTCTACTGGAGATTACATGGCTGTTTATCCTTTATTTGTTGATTTGAATAATTTTGTAAGGGTCAAGGTATATTCAAATGGTTCGTCGTGGGATGTCACAATAGAAAAGTACGTGCAAGGGGCTAGAATTGATAATGTATCTGTTCTTAGCGGATACAATTTTGGAGCAGCTAGATATATATATGTCGGTTGGAGAATGTATAGTTACAGTCTCTTTGACTTATATTTGACAGAGAACCAATTGACAGATGCTCAATTAGGAGCGATAAACTTAGGAGGATTGGCTTCTTGGAACATTGTTAAAGTTGGATATAATATAAGCGGTTTAACGTCTTACCTCAATAGCGTGTCTACTGTTGCACTGGGAGCTTATGTCGCGGCTCAAAATGTTACTATTCCTCAATTTGCAAATTTTAAATTCATGCAATTAAAGCCTAACAATTCCATAAAGGACGTTGTTAAAAACGTGGGAACTTTAACAGGAATAACTAATTATAAAGTTCAAGATTTATTTGATGAATATATGTTTAATACTTCTTCAACTTGGACGGGAAGTTTTACCAATCAAAATAGAATATTAAATGTCCCAGCTAATAGTTTAGCATTATATAATCAAACGACTCTTCAAAATGGGTCAATAGAATTTGATGCAAAGTTTACGAAAGTGGGTTCACCAACTTCTTCTGGATTTAATTTGATTTTCAGAAGCCAGAGTTCATCATCTGATACAACCAGCTATTATGCGACTATAAGAGACACAGTGATAAGCGGAAATAATTTTTTGAATGCAGAATTTAATTTCAATAATGCTTTCTTTTCTACTTATAACGTTTTACCGATGGCAACAACTGGGACGAATACAGCGAATAATTCAAATCCTCTAAATATAGACGTGACTAAGTGGCATCATTACAAGTTAACATTAAATGGTTCACAGTGGATGTTTTTAGAAATAGACGGAAACATGGTACTTGCTTGGTACGATAATAATAACGACTCAACGTACCCTACTTCTCCGATAACTACAGGAGGATATGTCGGGTTTAGAACTTTTGCAAATACGACGCTGCAAGTGAAAAACTTGACTAGCAATCTTTTCTATCAACAAGTTCAATCATTTTCTATCAATCCCGGAGATGACCCAGAAGACAATATTGACAACGCTAGAATAATACACGGGTACTATTTTTCTGATTTGTTTGGAAGATTTGTTCTAAAACTGTTGTCTCCAAGCGACCCTTCAACATATACGTATAATAATTTGATAACTAAATGGGGCACTCAGAATTCAGATATTGAGTGGGTAAATACTGTCGTCGTCGTTGGTGCAAATGGGATAACAGCTACTGCTACAGACAATGTTTCTTTAGGTTCTACTTTTGCTACTAGAAATTCAGTAGTTGTTGACTATACAATTACTACGTATGTACAAGCTCAACAGAGAGCTTCACAAGTTTTAATACAAGCAAAACAGCAGAGAATACAAAGTAATCCAATACAGACTAATAACTTAGGAGCTCAGCTACTTGATGTATCTACTTTCATAAATACAGATGCCAATCAAAATGGAGCGCTTAGAGTATATAGTCAAACAATAAGTTATGGTGCTAATGGAAATACAGATGAAATCAGTTTAGGTTTAGGTCAGGTGTTATCAAGTTAAAATGATAAACAAATCTTTTAAAACTTTTTATAAGGAGCAGACAGCAAAATTACAACCAGTAATTTCTAGACAGGGTGTTATAACCAAATTGAATATTACTGCTTGGACCGCTGACGTCCAAATTGTGGGAAATAACCAATCTGTTTTGAAAAACGTACCTTTGTCTAGTGCGATACCGATAAATATTTTGGTTGGGGACAAAGTTATATTGGACACTTTACAAGAAAACAGTCCTTCATCTAATACGGGTGGTGTAGTAGTTGCGTATATGTACGGAAGAAAAGCACAGAGTCTCAATAGGGTTAATTCTGGAGTTGCATCTGTACCTGCTAATACGAGTGCTTATCCAGTTGCTCATGGATTGGGAATAACGCCCAATCTTGTTTCAGTAAGCTCTCCAGCAGCTTTTGTTCCCGGCTCGCCGGGGTCAGTGGCAAGTGTTTATTTCAATTCTGCTGATGCTATATATATTTATGTCGACAATTTTTCCGGTGGAGGCTCACGTCCTGCTTATTGGGCAGCAGCTTATATATCTAATTAAGATACTAAAAACCACGAATTTCTCCGTGGTTTTTAATTTCCTCTAGCTCAATTGTTTTTAGCAATTACCACCCTCCGCCAGGAGTTGGCCAAAAAGAGTAAGTTGCATAGGTTTTGTTATAATTCCCGCCATTCAGGAATATATTAAGTCCCATCGGTGAGGGAAGATTACCAACTATTTGGTAAATATTGCTTCCGCGTGTTGAGAAGTAAGCCCATGCACAAGGGTCTATTGTTCTATTCGGCCCAGTAGGACCGCCTTGATGAACAGACGACAGAGGCAAATTGTAATCAGTGTTATACCCGTTGTTAATGGGTTGAGTGAATGATGTTGTTGCATCAGGCCCAGATACAATTGCCTCTTGGATGTCTATAGACGTTAATCCATCCATACCAGTTCCGTGAACTTCAACAGTATATCCAGTACTCAAGTTTCCCACGATGTCTACTTGGTCAAACTGGGGGGCTTGGCCGCACGTTCCCGTTTGTACAGTTGATGCTGGAGTTGTCGTTGTTTCCGGTGTTCCTTGATTAGCGGTTGTCGTGGAAGGCTGAAGTTGGGGTAACAAACTATTCAATTGTTCTAACGTTGAACTACTAGTTGTAGTAGCTGTTTCTCCTGTCGACGTCGAAACTGTTGTCTGAGTCTGAAGAGACTGTAGTTGCTGATACAAAGAAATCACTTGTTTGATTAGAGAGATAAGCACTACTCTTATTTGGTCGTCAGTCAATACTGGACTTGTCGTTTGCGCGTGTACTATGGGAATGCTAACATTAAGCATTACGAATAGTACGAGGGAAACGATGATTTTTTTCATGTTTATTTTTTGATTTATTTCCCGACCTTTAGTTATATAATATACTGTTTTATTGAAAAAGTAAATAGGCTAAATAATATGATGATTATTGATTAAAAAATACTAGTAAAATCTAGTACAATTATACATATGGATAATATACTAGACGAATCTAAGTTAGGCAAAGGTGCTGTACCTGATTATATTTTTCCATGGGATGCAAAATGGGAAGATATAGCAATCGCACGTGGTTCAGCGCCATTCGATTGGACAGCGGGCATAGATATAGAAGCCAATCTGGCTTCTGTTTTAAATAATCCAAGTTTTAAATTACCAGTAAAAAATCAGAATGGGTCTGGTTCTTGTGGGGGACAGGCGTGGTCTCAATATTCTGGAGTGCTTGAGGCTTTTTTTGATAAAACATTTGAAGAACGTTCAGCTAAATATATTTATTCTCAAACATTTGTTTCACCTGATGGCGGGTCGAATGGAAGAGACAATTCAAATATTTGTATAAATCAAGGGGTATCAGTAGAAGTTCTTTGCCCTTCGTATGATAATGGCCAGCCGCCTTCTGAATCATACATGGAAAGACCACAAGATATTACGCAGGTAGCAAGAACAGATGCGTCGACTGATAGAGAATTGTCTGCTGCTGTAGTGAATTCAGAAAATATTGACTCCGTCGCACAAGCTATTAGAGATAACTACGGCTGTGTTCTTGGAGTAGCAGGTACTAATAATGGAACATGGCTTTCTTCTTTCCCTCAACCCCCGAATACGACAGATGTCCTTTGGGGTCATTGGCTATATGCTGGAAAAGCAAAAATGATAGATGGGAAAAAATATATTGGCGTGATAAATTCTTGGGGTGCGGACGTGGGAGAGAATGGTTGGCAGTGGCTCGGAGAAGAATATTTTAATGCAACAGATATTTTCAATGTTTGGACGATGGTATTCAATGAGAAATCATCTATGCAATTTAAACATGACTTCTTAGTAAATCTAAAGATGGGAGATAAGAGTTCTGAAGTATCTTCTTTACAAGAAGCTCTTAAAATAGATGGAGAATTTACTGTCAATCCCACTGGATTTTATGGAGAAATCACCAGGCAATCTGTACTGGCTTTTCAGAAAAAGTATGAGATTAACTCGCAAGGTACAAATGGGACAGTCGTTGGACCTCATACAAGACAAAAATTAAATGAAATATTCAACAAATAAAATGTCTGAAGAAACACAGAGTGACCATGACCGACTGATACGTATTGACCAGAAGGTTTCGGATTTGGTTACAAAAGTAGATGAGATTAAAAATAATAATATCGCTAGAATCAATGCTTTGGAAAAAGACAAAGCAGACCGTGCTGAAGTTCAAGAGTTACAAAAGAAAGTAAATGAAGACATAGAAAAAAGAGTTCTATTTCTAGAAAAGAAAGTGTCAAACTATTTTATCACAATAACAATTTATTCTGCAATTGGAGCAGCGATGGTCGGTCTCATTATTTACCACATTCTGTCGACAACACCAGCATCGATAACACCGTAAAGGTCGTAATTTATTAAAAAACAAATGACATTAAACGAGTTTCTTTTGGGAGGCGGTTTGGCCTTATTGGTGTCGGGATTTACTGAAGTATCTTCTTGGGTTACCAAAAAATTGACGGGTTCTCCATTGGACGGTTTTGCGGCTTTCTTCACAACGGTATTGTTTTCAGGTATAGGAGGTGCTGTATATTTCGCATATACTTCCTTGCCTTCAAACTATCTATTAGCGATGTCAGCTGCGGGAGGTACAATCTTTCTGGGAGCAAGTTTTGTTTTCCAAGTATTAATAAAGAACGTACCAGCTTTGCACGTCGTGCCAGACACGACTGCTACTAAATAAGAGATAAACAATAAAAGCTGGATATATCGTGTCCAGTCTTTTATTATAGCTTATATTGACAGCTTATTAACAGCCCGGGTATTTACAAAAAGAATTTTTCAGGAGTATAATTAATTAAAGTTAATATCGGAATTCGTCTAAAGCTACTAAAAGCTTTTAGTATTTTTAGAGGGAGGACGAACAAAGGGATGATTTATGCGATAGGTAGTGAATTGTCTCCCTGTACATGGAAAACAAAATATGGAAGAGGATTCTTGCAGTTGTTGCTTCCGGGCTTGCAATACTTGCACTATCGTGGTTATTACTTCAGATATTCGGAAAACCGAAAGTTATCAGTATTGTTCCAGTAGCTGAAGCAATTGACTCCCTTGGCAAAGGAGACGTGCCCATTGCGACTTCATCAACAGTCTTCTCCGTTTCCTATTGGCTTGCTTTACAATCTTCCACTTACAATTCATGGTCTTATCCAGATTTTCTAACAGGCGAACCACGTAAAATATTGCCTGACTTGATTCTTTGCGAATCGGGGGGGAATACTGCGGCATTAAATGAATGTGATAAAGACAAGACGGCGAGCTATGGTTTGTTGGAATTCAAACCGCATACGTTGTGGACGGAAGCAATCCACTATGGCTTAATTCCGACAAGTACGCCAGAGTCAGCCTTTAGAGTTAAGGGCAATCCAAAGTTACAGTCGGTTGAGCAAAGAAATAAAGAATTAATTTATAACGCTCAACTTCAAGTTCTCGTAGCAAGTCACATGATAATGGATAATTGGAAAGATGAAAAATTCTGGCTTCAGCAATTCCCGGGATGCTTCAAGATATACAGGAAAAAGTGGAAACTTTAGTAGGTATTTACAATTAGAATCTCTTATGGTAATATCGTGTGAGGCGGTACTAACATAGGAGATTACGCTTTGGCAGCTCATTGGAAATGAGCGTTCCCCTGAAGAGGGAAAGATAATGGTTCGATTCCATTCCGAAGCACTATGGCTTTATTAATATGTGAAAAATGTAAAGCTATAATAGGCCCTCTGGGTGCTGAGATTGACACAGAGGAAATGTTATGCAGAGACTGCGCGATAAAAAAATACGGCCAAGCGTACGTCGATAATGCGGAAAATATGTCAGAAGATATAGAGGAAGAAGGCGATGACTAGTTATTAACATGGGGGGCCTTTACAAAAAAATAATAGCAGTTTAGTATATAATCAGATATTCTAATAGCGTGGCCTCCGGGAGGTGTCGGCACTCCAAACGCTGACTCGATGGGTTCAACTCCTATTCACGCTGCAAAGCAGATGGCTCCACCAGCCACTGCGCCATAAATGGAAAATATGGTAACTCGGTGGCGATGTATTATAGAAGAAGCAAAGAGGAGAGGAAGATGCGACGTGCTGCAAGGAAGCAAGTCATCGACCATACTCTTGACAGAAAACGCTATAATGCATTGCATCCCCGAGGAAATAAAAAAGGCGGTCGGAGAAGAGGAAGTTCTTTTAAAGAATTGGCATATCGTTCAACGGTTAGGACACGGTTCTGATAAGACCGGGAAAATGGTTCAATTCCATTTATGCCAACGCGTCGGTAACACAGTGGTAGTGTGTCTGCCTTCCAAGCAGATTACGTGGGTTCGATTCCCATCCGGTGCTCCGGTATTAGAAATGTTGGAGACGACATGGAAGATACGCGACCTTTACAAAATGCGCAGTTAGTTTAACGGATAGAATTCTTGGCTTCGAACCAAGAGATGAGGGTCCGATTCCTTCACAGCGCACATAAGTAAGTTTGCTGGTTTGGAAAAGACTAAACCAGCCGACAGGGGAGAATCGAAAGATGCTGTCCAATGGAAACTAGGACAGGGTACTGCCTACGGGATGTACTTTCCGGACTCCGACGATTCTTGCTCTGTAAATGCCTCGCTAACTCAATTGGCAGAGTAGCTCCCTCTTAAGGAGAAAGTTGAAGGTCCGAATCCTTCGCGTGGCACAAGGGTGAAGATTGAACGCGGTACAATCTCACCTGGGGGTACCCATTTTTATCGCCTGTGTGCGTCGACCGATTGGTCGATGGCAACAGGCCTTGTCCCTGTCGTTCAATGGACAGGACGTATCTTTCCTAAAGATATAATCGAGGTTCGATTCCTCGTGGGGACACAAGGAAGTTGGGTGTGGTACACGCCAGTACGGTTGGTAGGGATTCCTACCCGTTACGTCACAATCTGGCAACACCAACTTCAATTGCCCTTGTCGTCCAATGGAAAGGACACAAAGCTTCTAACTTTGGAATCAGGGTTCGATTCCTTGCAGGGGTACGTGCTTCTAAAGCACTGGCGGTGTGGGGACGGGTGCAGTAATGTTCTCGTCATTCTCTCCCGGGATAGAAATGTCCCGTTATTGCTCCTTAGCTCGATTGGCAGAGCAGTCGCCTTTTAAGCGAAAAGGTGCGGGTTCGACTCCCGCAGGGGCAACAAAGACGGACAGTGATGAAAGGGCTACTTCGGTAAATCTAAATTGAAACCTTAGATTATTGGTTCGACTCCAATTTCCCCCACATAACGGGGGAAATAAAACCCTTACTACTTTTCTTCCGTTTTTATACCTCGTTAACTCATTGGCAGAGTGGCTGTTCTACACACAGTTCGCAGGGGGTTCGATTCCTCCACGGGGTACATGTTTCTTAATTGAGACATTGGTCGGGTGGTGACCTTCTGTTTAAACACAACGGGCAGTGACGTAACAGTTACTTCGTCAAATGGTATGACAATTCCCATCCAAGGAATTATCGTAGGTTCAATTCCTACAGTAATCAATCTGTTACATATTTTCTCCCGTTATAGGCAATTCGTTCAATGGTTAGGACCGCAATCTTATAAGTTGCGTACATTGGTTCGATTCCAATATTGCCTACAAGGTAATTGAGACCGAAAGGTTATGTAAAAATATCCTACCCATGTTGCAACTATTGGTGGTACGTTCTTATATAATCCACCTGAAGGGAATGGAGACCAATTACCAAGATTCTCCTGTAGGTCAATGGTAGACCGAGCGGCTGTTAACCGCTGAATGTTGGTTCGATTCCAACTGGGAGAGCAAGGTTCTCTGAATCGTAAGTAAGCAGTGTAGTGGTAAGGCGACCGTGTGACGTTCACGGTGTTATGAGGTTTTTGGTTCAGAGAACCGATAATTTCGCGGTGGTGGAACAGTAACCACGTCTGTCTCATAAGCAGAAGAAGAGGGGGCAGCACCCTCCTGCGAAACGCCCTACTAGTTTAGTGGCAGAACTACTCCCTTGTAACGAGTAGACGAAAGTTCGATTCTTTCGTAGGGCTCTGTCCTACCTGATTAGACGACCCGAGGTATGGTAAAGGCATACCTCAAATGCCTTCCTAGTTTAGTGGAAGAACACTGCTTTCGTAAAGCAGGAGCATAGGTTCGATTCCTATGGTTGGCTCTTGGATTTTTACGGCTTTTCCTACCTCTGTACAAGGTTCGAAAGTGGAAAACCGTATTGCGATAGTCGTATATTGGCAGTACGACGCCTTGCCAAGGCGTAAGAGGGAGTTCGATTCTCCTCTATTGCTCCACCGTCCCGAAGGAGCGCAGAAATCGGGAGGGAGGTTCTAGGGTCTTGATGGACGCATTAAGAAAACCGAACCCTATGCGCTCCACGCCGCCATGATGCTAGTGGTAACATGCTTTCATGGTAAGAAAGATTCGCAGGTTCGATTCCTGCTGGTGGCTCAAAGAAAAAGAAGAAGTGAAGAATGGTAAGAATTCTAGATAAAACTTACCGACTTCTTTTTCTAATGCGTTGGTAGTCCGGTAGGGGGCCGGGGCTGTCTGTAAAACAGTTGGTGGCTTAGCCCTCCCGATGGTTCGACTCCATCTCAACGCACAAAGCTATTGGTAATTCGTCGAGGAAAGGTTATTCTTTTCCCCGGCGAAGTACGTGCCGGATTAGCTGTTCGACAACTCAATCAGGGAGAGACGCGTATGAAACGCAGACGGAAGATGATTCAGATGGCGCGACACGACGACCCACAGACCAGCGTCTAGTCGCGAAACCGATGGAGGGGCAGGCGAAGCTTTGCCCCTCCAGATAATGGTGTTACTAGTGTAATTGGCAGCACTCCTCTTTGTGACAGAGTCAGTATGGGTTCGAGTCCCATGTATCACCCCACGGAAATTGGTGTATCAGCTGCACACATGTTTCGGGTACATGTTGGCTGAGTTCAACTCTCAGATTTCCGACCAGGCTATAGTGAAACGGCATCACACGTGTTTTGGGTACACGTTTTCTCGGTTCGAGTCCGAGTAGCTTGACAAGGTTTTCATTTAGCAATGCGGATAGCTTCGAAATGAAAACTGGTTTCCCTTCATCGTTTAACGGCAGGACGTTCCCCTGTCACGGGAAAGGAAGCGGTTCAATTCCGCTTGGAGGGGCAAAGAGATATCGTTGTGTCGGTTTCTTGTCGATGACGGATATCTCTAATGGCATCATCTGCTAGTCTGGACTAGGCAACGCGGTTTTCACCCGCGGAACATCGGTTCGAATCCGATTGGTGCTACTGAGACAAATAGTGAGATGGGTGAGAGGATTAAACCGGTAGTCTTGAAAACTACTAGCCCTTAATTGGACTCAAGCGTTCGAATCGCTTTCTCACTGCACAGAAAAAATCTTGCAGGTTCTGTGGTATAATACAGACATGAAGCTTGTAGGAGCTTGTTCTGGTAAGATGCACGTAAAGTCTTGTGGCAAGAGACACGCGTATTGTCTTATATGTAAACCCAATAGAAAGAATCCCGCAAAGGGAAACAGAAATTGGGGATTTAGAAATCACGATAGATTGGTAAAGGGAGCAGAAACGAAAATAAGAAATGGTTCTGCTGCTGGAGAAAACAATCCGAATTATCGTGGCGGAAAAATCAAACATAGTTTAGTTGGTTGGAATAGAGTTAGAAGACAAGTTTGGGAAAGAGATAAGTTGTGTAGAGTTTGCAATAAACTACCTCATAAAAACAGAAGATTTGATATTCATCATAGAATACCTAGAAGAAAAGGCGGTACAGATTCTTTAGAAAATCTTCTTGGAGTTCATCATGGATGTCACATGAAATTAGAAACTGGAAAAGTGGCCGAGAGGATTAAGGCGGTCGTCCCGAAAACGACTAATCCGCAAGGATTCACAAGTTCGAATCTTGTCTTTTCCGCATGGGCTTGTAATTGGCTTTGATTACGTTCGCCCTTTGATGTTGCGTTACCGACCATGGGAGCTGAGGTCGTTAAACTCGTTCTCAAAAATAAATGCTGAAAAACGCATTACACTTGCAGATTACTTAGGTATTTCTGCGACGCCTTTGCATTTGTCTGCTTACTCGTTTGTATAAGGTGTTATATAAGTAAGCTGGTGGAGCGGCCCGAATCCCCTTACAAGGAAAAGTTGCCAGTTCACAATTGGATATGTAACGTAGAAAATATTAAAGAAGCAATGTAAGACGGCGGTTCAACTCCGCCCAAGTCCACGGATTATTTAAGATGGGTTGACTGAGCGGCTTAAGGTGTCTCTTTGCTAAAGAGAAGGCCCTTCACGGGACCCAGTGGTTCGAATCCACTACCCATCGCTGAATAAATTAAAAAAATAAAAAATGTCAAACGTAACCATTTATTCAACACCAACTTGTTATTTTTGCAAAAAGGCAAAGGAATTTTTCAAGAAAAACAACATACAGTATGACGAGGTGAACGTTTCAGAATCAGAGAAATCTTTAGATGATTTCGTCAAAATGTCTGGAAGTAGAGCTGTCCCAGTTATCGTTATCAATGGAGAACAGTTTCTTGGATATGATGAAGAAGTTTTAAAGAAGAAATTGGCGATATCGACTAAAGGTTAGGTCGGTACCCTCTCAAGGTATAAATATGGGTTCGATTCCCATTATCGCTACTGGGTCGTAACCGCACGCACCGGTGATGGAACTGGGATACATATTCGTCTTAGAAACGAAGTTTTAGGGGTTCGACTCCCCTCTGGTGCACAGAGCTCTCTTGGTGGAATGGTAGACACAAACGCCTCAAAAGCGTTCGTCCGCAAGGGCAGTAGAGGTTCGACTCCTCTAGGGAGCACTATGATACGAAGGTGAGAGGCACGAGTAAAGTTATAGTTGGAGTGCGGTCCGAGTGGAACCTTAAGGTATTTTGACTATAACGTAAGCCCTAAACTCAATATCTCAAATCGTATCAGATTGCCATAGTGGCGGAATGGTATACGCGGAACACTTAAAACGTTCTGGCGAAAGTCATGTGGGTTCGACTCCCACCTATGGTACCGCCTTATCTTTCAATGGATAGGAAATCTCCCTGCGAAGGAGGAAATTGTGGTTCGATTCCACATGGGGCGACGGGCTTGTAGTGATAAAAGTAGCACGGGATACTTGCAATATCTCAGAGGCGGGGCAGTACCGCCCAGGTCCACATGGAATAGTTAAGTCTGGCTGGTAAAATGTACAACGACTTTTATGTCGTGCGTAAAAGGCAGAATAGGCCAGATAGATTATTCCTACTGATGAGAGAATGAAATGGTTCTCTTTCTTTAATTTCAATTCTGCCTTTATTGCCGAATCCTCTAATGGTAGGAGGACAAGCTCTGAACTTGAAAATGGAGGTTCGATTCCTTCTTCGGCAGCTGGAATGCAGGGTCGTCTAGTGGTAGGACCGGAGCCCTTGAAACTCTGTAGCTTGGTTCGAATCCAAGCCCTGCAGCCGTATTGACGTGGTAACCAAGTCTGGCCAGGTGGTTGCCTGCAAAGCAATCTTACGCGGGTTCAAATCCCGCCCACGTCTCAGTGTGATAAGCAACTATTAACTCCCGTAAAAGGGAGTTTTTAGTTTACAAAAATAAGATTATGTTGGTATAATATATATAGCTTGCAGTAACTAACCTCCTTAGAGTAGGTACAAGTAGTACGGGAGCTTCCACGGGGGCTCCCTCTTTTTTTATTAACAAAAAGAAAAATAGGTATATAATCAAAATGGCACCTTGCCAGGGAGATGATGTATGAAAGCTTTCGCTCCTACCGAGGTGAGGTATTCACCGTTCGAAAGGAGAAACCGTCTATGCCGATTAAGATTGAGTACACCTGCTGCAAGAACTGCAACATGTCTACTCCGAAAGACAATCCGGAATGTGTCCACTGCCACAAGCCGAAGGACTACGCTGTCCCCGTGACCATCATCGCACGCGGCGCTTCACAAGCCGCATCAGTCAGTCATCCTGCTACTCGCACCAGATAGACAGGAATCATTGGGGGCTCGTCTTGTAAGAGCCCCCGCAAAGTCTCTGAACCATCAGAGGCGTTTTAGTTTCTAGGTATTTTACTTCTAGAAAATGAAGGTATATTTTATCATTACGAACAATTTCTAGAAATCTTAGGTATAATATGTACATGCCGATGGGTATATACAAGAGAAAACCATTTACTAAAGAACACGTGAAAAAAATCGTGGCTTCTAAGAAGGGAATGAAATATAATATTGTCAATCCGCACGGACCTTATTCCGTAGAGGAAAAAAGAAAACTTAGCATCACTCTACATGGAGATAAATACAAGGACGACGATTTTTCTTTACCCTATCCGAAGCGTCTTAGATTAAGAGTACTCAATCATTACAGTAATGGAACTTTACAGTGCAAATGTTGTGGAGAAAAGATATATGAGTTTCTGTGTTTGGACCACATAAAGGGAGGCGGAAATAAAGAAAGGAAGAAGACTGGTTATGGCCCAAAACTCTATTTGTGGCTCATCAAAAACGATTTTCCCATTGGTTATCAAGTTTTGTGTCATAACTGCAATCTAGCAAAAGGATTTTACGGGAAGTGCCCTCATGTGGTAATATAGATTTAGTTCAAGACAGGGAGGCTGTCTATGAAGTTTAAAGAACTGGAACGTCTCATCGTTGCTGACTACAGGAAGCGAAAGCCGAGAAGGAAAAGATTGGCTAGATTTCTGTCAGTCGTTGAAGAAGTGGGAGAAGTTGCAGCCTGCTTCATTGCCAAACTTCAAAGAGACAACTACAAGAATTCAGATTTCGAAGAAGAAGTCGCTGACGTTTTCATGAACGTTGTCGCTCTTGCACGAGATTTGAAAGTCAATCTGGAAAAAGCTGTCATGAGAAAAATCCAGAAAGACAAGAAGAACAGGGGCGCTCCGATTTCTTAGGGGCGCCCATTTTTATTGATATATTCACATATATAAAGCGTGAAAAGTTAAGAACAGCCCCCGCCATTTACTTTTTCAGAGAACAGTATATTATATAACTATACGGAAGGGACAGCAGATTGAAAACTTAAAAGTTAGATTCCTAATCACTGGAGTAGCATAACAACCGGGCAGAAGTTAGAAGAACTACAACTTCCCCATGGTAATGCATTTAGCAGACAACGGGATTCGGCGGTGCATGGCGTATCTATGCATCTTGTGTTGAACGATTAAGGAGATGCATCTCCAAACACATTGAAAAAGAATAATAAAAATCTCCACTGCTATCGTATTGGCTAAGAACCAGGGTCATAAAAAAACTGATGAGGACAATCTCTTGGCGGAAGTGATAACGCTTCCGTAAGCCATCTTGCAACTGGTCGAGGGATATCGCCTCCTCCAGTAATTAGGAATCTAATATCTTGGTATCCCGCATACGGGGTCTTACCCGCAGTCTTGTACAAGCGAAAAATAGTCGAATCGGGCGAGTAGGACTCGGTATACGGGATATCACAATCCCGTTTCTCAGAATAGGAGAGAAATTCTCTGGAAAAAGATGATGGAGGTACACGGCCGATAAATCCCGTCGAAAATTAAGCTAGATGCTCCTAAATCTTGAAGTTCTGGGAAAATAAACTAAAGGTCGAGAAAAAACTAAAAACCATGCAAACCCAAAACTGGTTTGAAGTTTCTAAGCAGGGCTTGAAAGAATTACAAGCAGGTAAGCCCAAACATTATGCAGCAAGAGAGCTTGTTCAAAATGCTTGGGATGAGAACATTACCCTCTGCGACTTTAGGACAGATTACTCTCATGGTCTTGCCAATCTATTAGTTATAGATGATAACCCTGACGGTTTTCGAAATATTGCAGATGCTTTCACGTTATTTGCTCCGACAATAAAACGTTCAGACGCTGAAAAGCGGGGAAGGTTCAATCTAGGAGAAAAGCAAGTATTGGCGATAGCAAATTCTGCAATCATCAAAACTACGAAAGGTTCTGTAATCTTTTCAGAAGAAGGCAGAAGCCAGAGTAGAGAATCAACTAAAGTTGGTAGCGAGGTCAGTGTCAACATTAGGATGACACAAGAAGAATATGAAGAACTTCTCAAAGAAGTTAATACATATCTTCCACCAAAGGGAATTGTTTTCACTGTGAATGGTAAAAAAATCCCATTCAAAGAGCCTTACAAGGTAATTCCCGAAGTCTCGCTGTTGACAGAAATCGAATCTAATGGTGTTTTACGAAGGACAACTCGTAAGACGTCGGTTGAAGTTTACAGAACAGTTGGTCAAGCTAGATTGTACGAAATGGGTTTACCCGTCGTAGATATAGACTGCCAATTCAACGTAAACGTCAATCAGAAGATTCCTCTTTCAATAGACAGGGATACGGTTCCCCCGTCTTATCTGAAAGCGATATTTGCAGAGGTGCTCAATGCAACTCATGAAGATATTGCAGAAGAGGGTTCTTCAGCTGTATGGATTCGTGAAGCAACTTCAGATAAGAGGATAAGTGCTGAAGCTGTGAAGAATATTGTTGAGAAAAGATTCGGCAATAAAGTCGTTGTAGCTAATCCTTTCGATTCTCAAGCTAATGATGAAGCGATATCTCATGGATATAGAGTCATTAGAGGCAGAGAATTGTCGGAGGGAGAATGGGACAATGTCAAAAAAGCCGAAGCAATAAAATCTTCATCTGCAATATTCGGTAGCAATTACACTACGTCTAAACCGTATGACCCGGATGAGAATATGGTCAGGGTTGCAGACTTAGCGAAGAAAATTGCTAAAAAGTGTCTGGGAATTAACATCACTGTTAGTTTCGCATCGTGGGATGGTTCTGTATCAGCTCAATTCGGAGAAAAACATTTGAGCTTCAACGTACAGAATCTAGGCAAGAAGTTCTTTGAGAAACCCGTCAGTGAGCAAACGATAAATCTTATCGTTCACGAAATTGCTCACACGAATGGGAGCCACACTGAACATGCTTACCATGAGACCATCACGAAGTTAGCAGGTCAGCTAACTATGTTGGCACTTGAAGAACCCGAATTCTTCAAGTAAGTAACGGTTGCAGACGAGAGGGGCTTGGGGGTCGGGATACCGACAGTCGGCCTTCTCCCTGCAGGGAGCTTTATCGGCAACGGTTCGCTCTCACCCTCTCGTCTTATCGGGGAAATAAATTAATTCATTATAACTTAAATGAAAAACGTAATAAAGATTACTCAGGAAATACCAGTTAAAATGATAGCCAATCTTTTGTGCAATGCGCTCGAAGGTGGCTCTAATTACTGGTACATGATTGAGAAGAAAGTGGAACCTAAGAAAATAGAGTTTCACGAGAAAATAGGAGCTGACGCTACTATTCCCGCGTTGTGGATGCATGAATATCCTCTCAACCCGGGCGGAGCTTTGGTGTTAAGCGACCCGGAAGGTAAAGACAAAAACAAGAGATACTTGCTTGATGAGAAAGCAGTTGAACGCGGTCTTCAGTTGTTTGCTAATTCAAAGGAGATGTCTCATCATTGGGGTGACGTTTTGAAAGAGAGTGACGATGCTACGACAGCCGACGTCTTTCTCCAGTTCTGTGTGTTCGGTGAAGTAATCTATGGATAACATGGAAAAAGAACTTTGTCGTTGCGGGCATAATAGAGAATGGCACATGAACGGCGCTTCTACTCCTGTAGAAACTTCTTACCGTTGTCTGAAATGTGGTTGCAAAGAGTTCGTTAAGAAATGGGTCATGCCAGAATGGATGGAAAGGTATCGGTATGAAATTGGAAATACTGGCGGCAATTCAGTTGAGGACTTGATGAATGACCACGGTTCTAATCTCTTCAACAATTCGATAAAGTGTTTGTTAATATCTTCAGTTTCATCTCAGGTCAATTTACTTGAAAGGTTGAGAGAAAAAAACATCATCGCATGAATATCCAAGCTACCCAGAAATTGTTGAACATGATGAAAGAGCAAGCGTCTCTCTTGAAATCTGAAATCTCTCATGAAGTAGAAGATGGCCGAATAATGATTAATGAAGATGTCTATAGAGAATTCGATGATGGGTTGACAGAGTTAGAAAAAGACGTATCTGTCTCGTTGGTAAAATTGCATGAATTCGGCCGATTGAATTTCGGTAATAAAAGATTTGGCATAAATAAAAACAATGGATAATAACTTAACACTTAGAGAACTGTGTAAGAAAGCTCAAGACGTTGGCAAGATGGATAGCTTTCTGAAAGTGGGTGACATTCTTTTAGAAGAATTGAAGTTGTTAAAAAAAGAGAAAACCCTTTGTTTTTGCAAAAAACGTAAAGAAAAAGCAGAATTGATTGCGCGGATACATGATAAAATTGAAAAGCTATATGAAAATATAAAGGTCGATAAACAACAAATATCGAAATGAACACATCTACATTACAAAGTACAGTAAATATCGTCGGGAGCGCATTTGATGCGTTATCACAAAAACTGAAAATGCCTGCTGAACAATTATTTTCTTGGTCTATCCAGAATAACTATGCAGTAGCTATTCAAGACATTGTGATAAGTCTTCTTTGTGTCGTTGGGATTATCTATGCAGTCAAATACATTAAATGGGGAATAAAGAAAGACGAACGGGGAGATACTAAGATAAACGCTGATGATGGAATTGGATTTATTATCCTTGCTATTATAGCTGTTGTCTCTATTGCCATCTGTGCGTTAGTCATATTCAATGACGTCTATGACGCAATTCCCAGAATCTTTGCTCCTCAATTCCACGCATTGCAAGATTTAGTCGGTATGGTGAAATAAAAAATAGTCGAATAAAACAAAAAATAATCATGATAGCAGAAATTAGAAAATGGTTGAAAGATAAGAGAAAAACAGCAAAATTCTCTTATGTGTCAGGTTGGGAAATGGGCTTTACGAATCGCGTTGAAAGTTCTGATTTCATCCAGTCGTGGGGAGTTGAACTTATGGGTTCAACGACGAATACAACTGTTAGGTCTCCACAACAGACAGAGACGCGAATAGAAAAAAAACCGGTTGAAGTTGTACAGGAATTGTTTTCAGAAACTCCAGGTATGGACTTGAATAAACTTCCTGAGCAAATCAAGTTAGTCAAAAGGCGTCTTGATTTGTTAAAAGAAAAATTGCATTTTACCGCAGACGATGAGAAACAAGCCATCTATTTCTTAGAGGCTAGGAAGCTCTATAAGAAATATGAAGACAAATTCCATTGGGCTGTTACAACTATCTCAAAGATAGACGAATTGTGCAAGAAATACAAAGTGCAATGTGTTAGCTTCAACAGCTGGTATAAGACCTGTCCGACAGAAGCTCTTGACGCATTGGAGAAATACTCAGAAGCATATGACTTGGTTAGTCCTGAAACTACACCCGTTGTAAAACTCATTATTGACCAGGGAGGAAGAGAAACGAGGAAAGACCCA
>Ga0187850_10000845_pt1 | contig 37284 bp, 79 predicted proteins | sample June2016WEW_4_15_FD_132436 | JGI IMG/M metagenome (GOLD analysis project Ga0187850, IMG submission 132436) | Peatland microbial communities from SPRUCE experiment site at the Marcell Experimental Forest, Minnesota, USA - June2016WEW_4_150 | ecosystem: Environmental > Terrestrial > Soil >...
AAACCTATTCCAGAGTTTGTTCAGGACAATTTCAAACCCATATTAGCCGTGGACGAAAAAGCGAAGCATCATTATAATCCGCCACCTCAGCATCATCATCAGGGGCCACACAATCCTCATTACCGAACCGGCCCAGGCGGAGTGATTATTATTGAGGATGAGCCTCCTGTAAGCGAGGAATTTGTAGCAACAGGCGGCGGATGTTTTGTGGCAACAGCGGTATACGGTGACTATAATGCTGACGAAGTCAAGGTTTTAAGAGTCTTTAGAGACAACAGATTAATGACTAATGATCTTGGAAAGAAATTTGTTGTATTCTATTATGAAAACGGGCCGACCGCAGCAAAATTCGTGAATGAAAATTCTTATCTAAAGCCATTGCTAAAGATAACTTTTCTTCCCATTGTTGGGATTTGTTACCTATTGAGTTAGAAAGAGGAAACGATGACCAATCTTCGCAAACTTGCCCTTATAATATTCGGGTTTTTGCTTGGGTTTTTGCTTGGGGTAAGTTTACTCCTAATCATTCAGTATATTGTATTCAAAGCAACGTTGCCATCGTGGGTAACATGGGGATAATAATGAATCCAATAATTTGGACAACAGATGACGAATTAGCTTTTTTGAAAAGAACTGGCGGATGGAGAAACAATAGGAAAACTGTCGATCCATTAGTTAGGCTCTTCTTTCTTGAACACTATCGTGATTCTATGCTAACCAGGACTGAATGGGAAAAATCAAACGAAGACAAAAGTGTCGTGACAAGAATCAACAAAACTATTATCGAGAATTATATTCGAACCGAGCTCATTAAGTTAGAGGATAAGTTAGCATGAGCGGATCAAGATTAAAACCAAGAACAGTCAAGGTAACTTTAGAGCTGTCAACTTCCTTGCCCCTGCTGACAGTTCAAGATAAACATGCCTGGCAAGAGGCAATGCAGATGTGCTCAACTCTTTTTCACATCGAAAATGAGATACTCTCTGTTAAGGCGACCGGGAACTATCCTAAGAGAAGCAAGGAAAGGCATTGCCCGGATTGCAGAGTCCTCTATGCCAAAGATGACCCAAATGGAAAGCGACATTCATGTATAAGTTAGGTAGGAGGCTATGATGTTCTGGTTTTTCATTTGGTTGGGCATTTCAACTGCAAACTTTGTATTTCAATGGGCGACCAGTCAAAATTGGGATCGGGCCGTTGACATAACTTATTTTCAAGGGGCGGCTCTTTTGATAGCATGGGTTGTTATGAAAATAAACGGCTTAAAAATATCGAGATAACAGTTATGGAATGGATACCAGTTGTTGTGTTTAATGAAAGTTCACGAGAGGAGGATATAATGACTTGCTCCCGGTGTAACAAAAAAATGATTTACGAAAAGTTCTACACAGAAGAAGGAAGTTATTGGGCCTGGCATTGCATCTATTGTGGTGAAGTCGTCGATCCTCTTATTTACAAAAATCGTTCGCTTTCAGAACAGAAGGAGATGGAAAAATGAAAAAGTGGCTATTATTTTTTGTGATCTTTGCGGCCTTCCTGATTTATTTTAATGACGGAAGAGAGCCACTCAAGGTTAAAGATATTTCCATTGGGCAATGGAGTGGACTTGTTAAGATCATTCCTATGGACTTTCGTGAAAAGCCTTACTTCATCAAGATGGATGACATACAGAAAATTCAGGAAGTTGATTGAGAGATTTTTATATAAATAACTAATTTGCGGGGTAGCTCAATGGCGGAGCTGGTGATTGTTAATCATAGGGATACAGGTTCGAGTCCTGTCCCCGCAGCCAATTAAAACCAGAGGAAAAGATGAAAAGTTTAAAAACAATAGGAATAATTTTAGGATGGTTCATACTTATGTGGGGAGTATTTTATTTAGAAAATTTCGCTCTTGCTAAAGCTTCCCCACATGATTGGTTTGTTTTTCCAACATTTTTCTCAGGTGTTGTAATAGTTGTTGGGGGTTTATTTTTAAGTTTGTATCTGATCATCGAGAAGATATGGAAAAAGACAGGAGCTATAGACTAATGGTTAGGTCATGAGGCCTTCAACTTCATAATGAGAGTTCGATCCTCTCTGGCTCCACCAAAATATTTTATGAAAAGTGGCGAGTTCTATTTTTATTTGGGAAGGGAAGCGAGGATTAAATTGGCTCGCATGCTTTTGTAAAAGTAAAAGAAGCTGAAAAATACAAAATCAGGGAGTAGCTCAGTCTGGCCTAGAGTTCCTGGCCTGGAACCAGGATGTCGCAGGTTCAAATCCTGCCTCCCTGACCAAAAACCCCGACCAAGGAGATTAAAAATGGGAAAACCAGTTTTTGATGATTTTCCGGACATTGTGGAGCATGGATTAATTTATGATCCGTTACATAAAACGTTTCACCGTATCATCCAGTATAAAGCCAATGGCAAAGTAGAGATTAGCGGATTGACCATTTATGCAGAAGAGCTTGAACGGCAGGAATTGGAAAAGCTTAAAGAGAAGATTGCAGGCGAAAAATGATTCCAGTAAAAGGAATATATAAGCCCGGTGGGACAACCTATGCGGTTTATAAAGCTACATTCCGAAATGGAGATACGGATTGTGCCGGGGCCTTCTCAGAGGAAGAATATAGAGAGCATCTTAAAGTTTTTGGTTACAAGAAGAAAGATATCTTGAAAGTAGAGAAGCTTGAGGGACACGAAATTGAAAACGGTTATATGGAGGTGAATGCATCGTGAGAGCCGAATTACAAAAACAATTATATGACAAATACCCAAAGATATTTTGCCAGAAAGATTTGCCGAAGACTGAGACCTGTATGTGTTGGGGTATCGATTGTTTAGATGGTTGGCATTGGCTGATTGATAATCTCTGCTGTGCTATCCAGAAGTATTGCGATAGTCATAATGAGATGGCAAGGATCAGAAACAAGGCGAGACAGATGGAAACGGAAGATGAATTGCAGGTAGAAGCTGTTCAAGTCAAGGAAAAGTTTGGGGGACTCAGATTTTATGTTAACTCCGCAGATGACGAGGTCTATGGCATGATTAGTTTAGCCGAACACATGAGTTACAACATCTGCGAGAACTGTGGGTCTATTGAAAATATCCAGCAAACCGGAGGTTGGATTAAATCACTTTGCCCAAAATGCTTCTTGGTCGACAGCCTTCCCAATCCAGAGGGGTAACATGAAGATCAAGATAGGTAGAACCGGTGCGATCTTGGGTCTAAGTCTTTTTATTCTTAATTTCTTTGATGGGATTGCTACAATAACTTTGCTTGCTTCCGGGGCAGCCTATGAGCTTAATCCTTTAATGAATCCTCTCTTAAATAAAATGGGGATTTGGTTTCTTTTTCCTAAAACGATATTCGGTGTAATAGCTGGGATAGGAGTAGCCATCTGGTGGACTTACCGGGCCAAAATACAAAGGCTAGACATAAAGGTTCTTAGGATATTCGTAATAGGTATCATAACGGCATACTGCATTGTTGATCTTTACCAAGTGATTCTTTTGTGTCTTATCTAAATTTTTGATCTTGAATGTGTTTAATTAAAATAAATGAAAGGAGAATGGAACTATGAAAAAAGTATGGTGGGTTATAGTAGGTGGGAGAAATGGAAGCATTCCCAAAGGGCCGAGACAGTTCAAATTGGATTTTACTCCTTATGACTACCCAAATGGAGGATTTGAGCGGGCTGCTATAAGGAACGTTTCTTCCAGAATTTTGGGGAATGGAAAATCAAATGGGTTTTCTCGGAGAAACCTGAAGATTATTATCATTCAGTCAAGCCCTAATGAGATAACTGAAAGAACAGTTACTCTCAAAAAAGCAGCGAGACAACTCAACGACCTGAAAGAAGCGTTATTTGAGATGTATCAGTCGATTTAAAGCAGGAGGTAAAAAATGGAAAGGGATGACTATGTGCACATGTCGGGAAAAGGTTTGCCACCTGGATGGCGTACCTTTAAGATGCCTCACGAAATCCTCATTGGATCATGGGAGAAAAGAAAACTATATTTAGAGAGGAGAATGAGAATAGCGGAGGCAAGAGAGGATTGGGTGCTAACAGTAGTCACAAAGGAGAATAGTGCCGCATTTAAATCCGGTCTGACCAAAAGAAGTCGTTATATGACCGGAAAGATCGACCGTCTTTTAAATGCAAATCCTGCATCCAGCACAGAACAGCTAAAGGCTACTATTAACCTTTGCGGCTATAAATTAATCTTCCGCCCTTTATCCAAAGATGTTGTTATCCAACATGGGTGGTTTGATCCAGTATAAAGCGGGGTCGGCAAGTGGTCTAAGCCTGGGGTCTCATAAGCCTCAATTCGTCAGTTCAAATCTGACCCCCGCTACCCTGTGGCCGTGGTGTAATGGTAGCACAGGAGGTTGTGGCCCTCCGGGAACGGATCCGAATTCCGTCGGTCACCCATATTTCTATGAAACTTAATCTAATGACAAAAGATGATCCCGTAACTTGTGATTGTATTTTCATAAAAGGGAGATGCGAATCTGCTTATCAGATTTGTGAATGTGACGCAGTTGATTCGGGGAGACCAATTCCTAATCATGAGCATGATAGTCATGATCTCTGCAATGGGAAGCATCGTGTATGTCAATACAACTCCAAAGGTGGAAAAGATTTTTGCAAGTTTTATACTATTGAAGCCTTCTCAAGTGCCGACTTAAGATATGAGAGAGAAATCTTTCGTATATATCCCAGACGAAGGATGCAAATTTCTTAATGATCGAATTTCAAGTAGGCAATCTTCATACTCGAGTTAATAAAAAATTAGCGACAAAAGAGGAATGGGATTTTATTCATTCCATGCTTGCAGTTAAAGTGCCGGGGTTCTATTTTTCAAAGAAGTTTCGACACGGACAATGGGATGGCACAAGGAAGTTTTTTAACAGACTGACCGGAACCTTTTATACAGGACTATTAGGATATATTGAGCAAAGATTAAAAGAACAAGGTATTTCCTATTCTGAAAAAGATCGGCGAATTGTTATTCCATCTCTTGGCAGAGAGCTTAATCTTTCAGGCATAGAGTGGCGATCTTATCAGGATACGTCAATAAGAGAAGCCGTAAGAATTGGTAGAGGGATTATAGCGAGCCCTGTTAACAGCGGAAAAACAGAAATAGCTTTTGGCATTATACAAGTTCTTGGTCTTCCTGCAAATCTTTTGACACATAGAATAAATCTTCTCTACCAAACAAAAGAGAGGATGGAAGCAAGATTAGGAATAGAAGTTGGCATTCTTGGTTCCGGGGAAAGAGATTTAAAAAGAGTTAACATTATGTCTATAGCTACGTTACGCAGAAAACTCAAAGACCCGGAGATTGAACAACTTCTAAAAGAAACTCCTGTGGTTATAAGCGATGAATGTCACAGGATTTCATCAAAGACTTGGGAGACTTGTTTGCAGGCCTGTGGAGCATACTACCGGTTTGGTTTAAGTGCTACTCCCCTATTAAGGGATGACATTTCTAACATGATTGTTAGAGGTCTTACAGGAGATGAAATAACAACCGTAACCAATGAAGAGCTTATCCAGGCTGGGATATCGGCTACTCCGTCTGTTTACTTGTTTCATATTAACAAGCCCGAGTTTCCAAAGCATTACCCTTACGATAAGGCATATGAAGAAGGGATAGTTTTTAACAATTACAGAAATCTAAAGATTGTGGAGACAGCGAAAAGATTCGTAGATAAAGGGAAATCAGTTTTTACGATAGTATTTAGGATCGCCCATGGTGAAGAACTTACACGTCTTATGCGTGAAAATGGAATGGATGTTGAGTTCATAAGTGGCGAGTCCGGAGATAATCAACCTATTCTCAAAGACTTTAAAGGGAAAAGAATTTTGAACATAATAAGTACGTCTATTTCAGATGAAGGTTTAGACATACCAGCTATGGATGTTCTGATACTTGCGGTCGGTGACAAGAGTATCTTAAAGACTTTGCAAAGACTTGGTAGAGGGATGCGAAAGAAATCTGGCGAGAATGTTGTTATGATTGTTGACTTCTTGGATACCTTTAGTCCTTACATGAAGAAACATAGTCATGACCGGTTCACAGTTTACGTCAACATGGGCATGTCTATCTTTGAGGTTCAAGACTGGTCAAATATTGTAAAAATATCATGAGAAAAGAAAATTGGAAAGTTGTGGGATTGACAGATAAAGAAGCGAAGGCTCGACGTAAATTGAGAAAAAAGTATAATTCAGATATCGATGATTTTGATAGAATGCTTGCAGAGCAGAACCATAGATGTAAGATATGTGGGGAACAGTTAATTAAAGGTAGACAATGTCATCTTGATCACAATCATAGAACCGGAAAAGTTAGGGGAATTTTATGTAGAACATGCAATCTTGGAGTTGGTATGTTCAAAGATAGCCCCGGTCTTTTAAAGAAAGCCATCATTTATTTAGGTAATGACCAGGATTAGTATGTCCAGAAGACGTAAAACAATGTCTTTAAGACATCTTCTCCCAATTTTAATAAGAGGATAAGGGGATGGGCTCCTACAAGGTGAAATTTTCTCATAACACAGTTATTATGTATCCCATATGGAGAGAAGGAGGCGACATACTCAAAAACGAACCTTCATTATTGAATGAGCAAGTTGTTGAAGTTTACCGCTTTATAGAATGCAAGAATAGAGTAAATTGTAGCCATCCGCCATGCAGTGGTGTGGCTAAGATAGGGGACTTTGGTTACTGTTCGCATTACTTTGAAGCGATGGTTGAAGAAGAGTGGAAGCCTTTTCCACGGAGAATCATAAGATGTATGCCGTAATGTATGTTCAATTACGTCAGATTCCGCACTGGTTTTCAAATTTAGTCGCAGATACCATTTTGATATTGATAGTTGCCTACTGTATTATGGAGTTATCAAGAATTTAATTCTTTTGTTCCGAAAGCCAAGAGTAAGATACGACATTTCAGTAAAGGGAAGCAAGTTCACCATTTCCAAATTTGAAGATGATAGATTAGTTGGAGTAAAAGATATAGATGCAAATAGCTAAATCGCCTGATCTTAAAAAGAACCCCAAAGCAATTAATTTGTTTCTCCAAGAAGTTGATAAGTTTCGAAGACGTAGAAAAAGAAGTCCATTCATGAAGCTTAAGCCCTTCATTGAATACTTTACAATCAATAAAAGGAAAGCCTTGTTTCAATTCATAGATGAGCTCGAGGATTTCCGGTGTGAAGCATTAGGAATGCCAGAGCAACCATTTTATAGGATTGTTGCTGAATTTGTTTTGGAGCCTTCACAAAGACATTACTACAACCCGGTTCATTTGTTCGGAGCTACTGAGAATTGGGATGCAGACGAGTTTAGGAGTAGAATTTTTCATACATTGATCGGGATTGCCCAGTATGTAGACGCCCCGGGTGATAGTATTTCAAAGCTCGTCCAGGGAATAACGGACTTGAGGATTAAAGTTGACGTATCAGGGGGTAGGAAGGGAACTAAAGATTGGTTTTGCTTGAAAGCCTTGTTGCAACATTGCTTGAAGAAAGGATGGACTTTAGAAAACATTGTTGAACGAATTCATCTTTATTACAGGAGAAGGATAAAAAAAGTCTATCCAGAGATGGTTTTGAGAGATGTTTTCCGGGGTGAATTAGATCAAATTTTGTTAAATAATAAAGAGGATAAGAAGGTAAAAGAACCGACCTCTTTTAGCGAAAGCATCAGATCACAAGAGTGGTACAACGAATGGATAAAGGGGAAGGATAATGGAAACTTGGTATAAAATTGAATTTGGCCGTATTAAAGAGGTTCAAATTGAATCTGAAACTGAAAAGTTTGTTGTTTTAAGTGACGGGGGCCCCGGGCATGCCAGACGTGAGTCTAAAGATTCCGGGTGGAGAGCTTATAGAAAAACCAAGGAAGAAGCAGAGAATTTTGTAATTGATCTACTCCGTCATGAATACGAGACGGCTAAAGTGCGTCTACGAAATGCCCAAGAAGATTTCAAGAAAGCTGAAGAAAATTTGCTGAGAGGAAAAAAATGAATCTTAGACGAGGATTTTTACTTCTATCTGGGGCTTGCGTGGGATGGTCTTTAAAGACTCTTATCCCACCTTCCGTAGAGCAAGGCTATCGCTTTATGTTTTGGATAGGTATGTTTTGCTACTTTGTTTATTGGGCAATATTGCTATATGAAAAATTAACCGTGAAAGGAGACTGAAAAATGGGAAAGTCCAGATTCTCTGAGAGAGGGTTCCTGATTGCATTAGGAGTGTTAGGGGTTTTTATTTTTATTGGTTTGATCATCGTTTTGTGGGCTATCGGAACTTATAACATGATGGTAGCCATGAACGAGAACGTGAAACAGGCATGGGGACAAGTTGAGAACACTTATCAAAGAAGGAGTGATCTGATTCCAAACCTTGTCGAAGTTGTTAAAGGATATGCTACCCATGAACGGGAAACCTTTACAGCGGTCACTGAAGCCAGGTCAAAAGCAAACCAAACAAAGATCGATCCGTCGAATATGGATGCGGCTGCCCTTCAGGCGTTCCAGGCTAACCAAGGAGCTTTGACTTCAGCCTTATCAAGATTGATGGTTGTTGTTGAAAAGTATCCCGAGTTAAAAGCAAATGAGAATTTCAAAGAGCTTCAAGCTGAACTTGCCGGGACAGAGAATCGTATTGCTGTTGAAAGACGGAAGTTTAATTTAGCTGCTCAAACATATAACACAAAACTTAGAGTCTTTCCAAGTTCACTTATAGCAAGCTTTGGTGGATTCCAGGCAAGACCGTATTTTGAATCTGACAAGGGCGCAGAGAAAGCACCGAAAGTGAAGTTCTAATGAATACAAAGAATTTTCCAGCATTTGGCTTGGCTCGGCGGTAGAATGGATAGAAGTAAGGGTCTGTAGTTTAATGTAAAACACTTGGCTGTCGACCAAGACAATGTGGGTTCAAGTCCCATCGGGCCCGCCAATAGGAGGAGATATGAGTGGAGATTTAGTGACACTTGAGCAAAAAGTAAAAGAACGTATTAAGAATGTCATAAGTGAGTCCATTCCAGAAGAGGTGTGGGATAAGATCGTACACGATATGGTAAATTCTTTTATTAAAGCCGATCTTCCAGGTCTTATTAAGGCCGAACTAACCGATTACTTCAAAAAATTAATTTACGATGAGATGCAAAAACCGGAATGGTCAAGCAAATGGTCTGGAAGTAGAAAGATGGCTTCCGATATGGTTGAGCAGATTATCAAAAATAGTGCCGGGGATATCCTTACTAACATGATAGGTGGAATAACCCAAGAGATGGTTTATAATCTTCAACAAAGGTTGTTACGTTAAAGAAAAGAATGACAAAGAAAAAGTTTGACAAAATTTTAATAGATGAAGGTCTTACAAATGAGTATCTAAGAGAACTCCTTTGGCTATCAAGACCGACTAACGATCTGGATGAAACAAAATTAAGAAAGACTGCAAAACAATTTATGCAATTACCGGAGGTTAAAAATGAGAATTGAACTTGTTCAGATGATTGAAGACATGGTGGTTCAAGCAACTAAATTCGGAATTTTTACTATCCAAGAATTGGGTGAGATCATGACCGAGATGATTTGCCCCGCATGCACTCATTTTAAAGAGTGCCCTGTCTTGAAGGGTTACACACTTGTCAAAGAAGGAAAGCAAGTATCCAAAGAAGATTTTACAGAAATAAAGGAAGACACTTTAAATTTAATTGAAAGGGGGACAAAACATGTTAAAAGGCCTGGGGAAAATAATTGATTTAAAAATTCTTTTAATCTCTGTGCTGATAGTTATTATCATGATAGTTATCAGTCTTCTTATTCATACTCACGCCAATGCTCAAAACATTCCTAAGTGGACAGGATACGTGAGCGATTTTGCCGGGGTGCTGGATAAGTCGAGCATCAGTGATATGACACGCACAATCACATCCGTCAAGGATACGGTAGAGATTGCGGTTGTGACAGTGCCAGAACTTCAAGGCTATGATGTGGCAGATTTTACCCATAAGCTGGCAACTACATGGGGTGTTGGCAAAAAGGGCAAGGATAACGGCATTGTAATTCTCATAGCTGTCAAGGAACGTAAAGTCCGGATCGAAGTTGGATACGGAATGGAAGCCACAATTCCTGATTCTATTGCCAAGAGAATTATTGAGCAGGACATGAAACCTTATCTCAAAAAGAATGATTTTGGGAAAGGTCTGAAAGCCGGGGTCGATGCTATCATAAAAAGAATTCGTGAAAAAAGGATGTAAATTATGATAACGTTCTGGATACTTATTGTTATTTGCATTGTTCTTGCTATGATGAGTGAACTCTTGAAAAAAGAGAGAATGAAGGTAGCCGCAAGGTGGATTTTTGTTGGAGCTATCCTTCTGCTGGTATATAAGTGGCTATTTCTTTATGAATAGATTCCAAGTTGGAGATAGAGTTAGGGTAGTAAGTGAAACCGGGGCTTCAACAGGTGGCTATACCTTCACCAAAGTTGGTAGTGAAGGAATAATTCAGAGAATTGAGGAGCCCGGGGCGCCATTTTCCAATAGTAGAGAATGCCGTGCCGTAATACTATTTGATAAACTTACAGGAAGAGATAATACTGGAAATAAAATCTGGGGCGTAACGTTTTCTGATTTAGAATCCTGCCAATATGATGAAGATGCAAAAATTCGAGAAAAGGTAGCTAAACTTCCGAGAAGGATCATAAGATGATAAGAACAGGTTCTACTTGTCCTATTTGCGGAAAAACCAAATTAACTAAACGGATTAGGAACAAACGGTTTAAAGTCCCCTATCGTTTCTTAGCTTCCATTCACCGATATTTATATCGATCTAAGAAGACATCCCGATTTTTTTCTTTTGTTGTTCCTAATTACATTACCTATGAGTGCTCGTATTGTAAGGACGGGCTCGTGAGCAGAAAATCTTTGAAGGATGTTACTAAATACTGGAAATTAGCTCTAAAAAGAAAGGAGAATAAAACATGAACGTAACTTGTCCGGCATGTGAAGGAACAGGAAAGGTAAGAAGTTGGTTGTTCTGGAAGAAAGATTGTGAGGACTGTTTAGGAGAAGGCAAATTTTCATTTCCAGACCCTGAAGTTCAAGTTTTTCAACATAAGCCAGAGGAGGAAAAATCTATGGGAGAGGATAAGAAATGTCCGTGGTGCTTAATGATGATTCCTGTGGCTGCGTTTTACGCCCACAAGAATCTATGCCCTGATCGTCCTGGGAATCGAGTATATGATGAACCCCGAAGAGAAGAGGAACGTCATGAATCCCATCAGGAAGAAGAAGAATCTCATTCTTTTGAATCATCTCATGACGATGAAGGCGGTGGCGATTTTGGAGGGGGAGGAGATTTCGGTGGCGGTGGAGCAGGTGGGGACTTCTAAACTTTTTTGAGGTGATTTATGACTTGGATAATTATCGGGGCTGTGATTCTTTTCATCCTCATAATTCTTTGCATAGCTTTCGGAACTGGTAATGTTTTGAGCGCTATTTTCTTCATACTCACATTAGGTGGAGATAGTGATAGTGATGGCGGCGGTTTTGGAGGAGGAGACTTTGGGGGAGGAGGTTCCAGCGGTGATTTCTAAAAAAGTGAAAAGGAGAAAGAAAACAAAAGCCATAAGAATTCTGGATGCAGTAGATGCTTTGAATAAGGCAATGGAGATGGAAGAACCGCATCTTCGCATTTATCTACCGGGAGGACTGGATAGCAGAAGTCAAGAAGCCAAAGAGTTCGTAAGTGCAATGGGAGATTTTGTTAGGTCTTACAAGAAATTTTACAGATTAGAAAAAATTGAAGTAGATATTGTTATATGATATATAAGGCCGATGGTGGCGTGGTAGCCTGATTTTAAGGTCAGTACACCCTGAATTAAGGTTGCATACCAATGCTCATTGGCCTTTAACATTTATTGGAGGAGTTATGATCGAACTTTCCGAAGGCTTCGGTTTTTCAGAAGCTGACATACAGACGATTCTTGCTTTGCTGCTTAGAAATAAAGATTTTTATGAAAAGTTTGGTTCATGGATCAAACCGGCTTATTTTTCAACTGTCGATCCTAAAGCACCTCATGAAGCAATGACAGAAATATTTGAGAAGGCTAAAGATTATTATTTGAAACATGATGGAAACCTTATAACTGATAGGGGTGTTTTAAAAAGAGAGCTTTTAAGCCATTTTAAACAATTTAAAAAGGATGAAAACCAGTTGCCTGAATGGTATAAGGTTGTTGATGATATATTTGATGCAATAGGACTTGAATCTGTCAAAGATTATTATGCCGAAGAATTAGCAAAAGTTATACAGTTTCAGGAACTTAAATTATCTTTTCACAAAATATTTGAAGATATTCGGAAACCGCCTTTCAATCCGTCTCCGTATATTATGGAACTTGGTGCTCGATGTGGTAAGCTTACAGAGATAGGGTCAACAGTTAGCGTTGGCTCAGAGATTAAGAGTGAATCCCTTGTATTTCCAAAAGATGCTATCCAGGGATTTGTTAAGGACTTTGCCGATTTGTATTCCCAATATCTCGAGAGTCCTTATGAATTTTGGGTTTTTGATGCCTTTACTTTCTTAGGAGCGCTTTTCGGAACAAGAGTTAGAATACCATCTGCAATAAAACAGGAGGCCCGTCTCTATACTATCTGTATTGGAACAACCGCCTCGTCTCGGAAAAGTGAATCGGGAACACAGACAGATCGCTTTATTAGAGAGATGCTTAGAGCTTTTAGCGATCTTGGTATAAAAACGGCACGAGAAGATGATAAGAAGTTTTTTAAATCAACATTATTTACTACGTCTTACGGATGTGGGTCTGCTGAAGGAGTTTTTACTTGCTTTCAGAAAGGGAGTAAGAATTTACTTCTTTTCTATGACGAGTTTTCTTCTTTGATGAAGAAGACACAACTCAAGGGAGCTTCTCTTATAGAACTGGTGTCTTCCCTCTTTGAAAAGACATGGCATGATAATACCCTAAAGGGAAAGATTCAAACTCTTGAAGATATTCATCTTTCTCTTTTGGCTTTTACCACAACTGAGTTATGGGAAGAGATGTTTGATAGAGGGGCTATAAAACTTGGATTCTTAAATCGAGTTTGGATTGTCCCAGGGTCTGGTAAGCGTAAAGAGTTTAATCCGGATGAGATACCTGGGTTCTTGACGGCTAAGCTTAGGACTAACCTTTTGATGCTTTTAAAGACATATCCCGAGAATATAAAGACTGATCTTCCTATTGCGGATAAGGCAGGGAGAATGTTAAATGATTGGTATCATGACACACTACCAGATGACGATGCCTCACGGCGGCTCGACGGCTATGCTCGACGGCTTCTTCAACTAACTGCTGTTTCAGAACGGAAGAAGTTTATAGATGAAGACATGGTTAGTCGGGTTTTTAAGTTAGTTGATTGGCAGATAAAAGCAAGGCGTCTTTATGAACCTATATCTTTTGCCTCTCAAATGGCTCGAGTTGAAAATGTATATAGGAAAGTAGTATTGTCCCATCGAAATGGAATACTGTTAGATAGGGCTGAGGATTTGATTAAGGCTCATCAGTTTGATTTTGCTATCAGGGAGAAAGCCTTAGCTAACTTAATTAAAAAAGATGAAATTTTAGAACAAACGTCTTACAAGGATGGTATTCTTGTTAGAAGGTTAGTTCCTTCTAAGAAATTGTTAGAAAAATTGGAGGCATCTACTAATTAATTTCTCTTGCAATTTATAAAAATAAGAGATATAATATATTTTAATATAATAAAGAACAACATATATATATATTTATATATATTATAGTAAGAAGGAATGAGTTATGCAGCAACTAATATATTTTCCAGATGATCAAGAGGAATTTATTCAGCAAGTAAAAAATAAATGTCTTGCGAAGAAGGTGTCCTTCAGCCAAGTAATCCTTCATCTATTAAAGACATATATGGAGGAAGACATCTATGTTCCGACAGATGAACCCCGGGACGTTCTTGCTCTTAAAGTTGTGGCTCTTTTTAAAGAGGTATGTCCAAACTGGAAGGTTCCGGACATCAATGAACAATTACTCAGTAAGATTGTTAAAGCTTTGGAGAAAGTTAGAAAAGGCCCTGACTGGTGGGAAAAGTTATTTCGTAAAGCAATGGAAATTCCCTGGAAGGATTGGGAACCCGATTTCTTTTGGCTTCTTGATCAAGATAATCATTTTAAGCTTCTCTCTGGAAGATACGATTTTATGATAGGACAACGTGATCACGAGAAACATGCGGAAGAGAGACGTAAGAAAAGAGAAGACGAAAAGATAGAGAAAGATCGTCTTAAGAAGGAAGAAGACGAGCATAAAGTAAAGGAGAAAGCAGAGAAGCTCCGTATCAAACAGGAAGAGTCTGAACGTAAAATAAAGGAAAAGGCAGGGCTTGCGGAACAAAAGGCGAAAGAGAAAAAAAGGAAAGAGACGAAACAAAAGGGCACCGAAAAGATAGAAGAAAAGGAAGAAGAGATGAGAGATTACGACCGAGACTTTGAAAGATTTGGAGGTAATGAATAATGAAGAAAATTAGGCCGTATAAAGACACAAGTTTCCAAGGAGTTATTTTGATAGAAAGAAAAATCAAGCCTGGTGCCTATGAGGGGGTCTTGGGAATCCAGATTAGCGAAGATGGACGTATTTGGATTAATATTGATGGAGTTTCTTTTATTCGATTTAGAAAAATCGATGAGGTGGAGGGATGGTAGCAATCAAAATAATTATTTGTGTTTTGATGATTTCTTATGTGTTGTCGTTAGCTTTGATCCCTGGATGGTGGGTTCGCCATTATATAATGAGAAAATAAATGAAATTTTGGAACAACCCTAAAATAGTGTTTTTGAATATAACCTCATGGATAGGTAGCATAGGGGCTGAGCATCACTACGGCACTTTAAATTGCAAAGATAAAAAAGAACCTCTAACCAAAAAAGTTAGTGTTATAAGGAAACTTTCAAAGGTTGAGGCTGAAGTTTTGTGTCGAAAGGATGGGGTTAAAATTTACTCTACTGGAAGTAAAACCGATCGGTTTAAAGATGTAGATGCTTTAATAAGAGCAGCAAAAGTTCTATACAAGAAAGATTTTCCTAAGGCTTCCTATCTTATAAGGACCGGGGGAAGCTTGGCTATTGCAGAACCCCAAGAGGTTTTGATAGGGCCAAATAAAGATGAGCTTAACAATCTCTTTTATTCGTTTGATGTGCTCGAGTGGGATAGAGATGAAGAGGAGATGGAAAGACTTCTAACAGAATGGGAGGCCTTAATTGAAACATAGATGTAATGGATTTTCATACACGTATTCGGGATGCAAAGAATGTCCTCTGGCAAACTTCATGAATATACCAGGCTTTGCAACCGAGCCAACTCTGTTTGGAAGCTGGTTGATTTGCCATGTGAAAAATATAGATGCAAGCAATTCAAAGGCGATGAGAAGTCGATTGGGTATAACAAAGAGCAAAAGGAATTAGATCATTTCTTAAAGAATGCGAACATAAGAAGAGTTATAAGGGTAGATGGACGAAGACCCGTGACCAGGTCTTACATAGAATCAAAGACTAAAGTGAAGGTTGCAGAGGAGCAGGTTCCTCCTATTCAAAATATGTTGAATCGGGTTAGGGAGGGGAAATATGGAAGTTGAAAGTCCTTTAAACACAAGAAAGCCATGTCCAAAATGTGATGGACAAATGCAATATATTTTTAGTTGGATTGAACATGATGGGTTTGGTCATCCAGGCTCGCCCATCGCATGGTCATGTATGAAGTGCAAACATAGAGAAGAGTTTGAAAAACCGGATTTGCTGCCTTGTCCTTTTTGTGGTAAGCAACCGAGAGTAGTAGAAGATACCTCATACGGAGATTGCCAAGTTTTTTGTGTATGCGATGCAGAACCATGCATAATGAGAGAAGTTGGGCATTTAGAAGAGGCTAAGAAACTTTGGAATACGAGAGCATTTGGCTTAGTAGGCCAACAGAGTTAGGGCGATTGGTGAAACTGGTAGACACAACGGGCTTAAGACTCGTCGGGAAACCATGTGGGTTCGACTCCCTCATCGCCCACTATACCCCAAGATAGGAGGTAAAAAATGATTAAAATGGATGAGCATGAGAAGCACCCTAACAATCCTCCCATGTTTGAAGGAACAGAACTCAAATGGGGCGATGTTATTTGGTGTGCTAACGGCCACAAGATGAGGTCAGTTCGCTGACATTTGATGATTTTAAGGTTTGTGATTATGAAGAATATTCACAAACCTTTCGTGTTAACTATAAGGGTGAGTTGATGCGGCTTGAAGCTTTAGGAAAACTCTTTTCCAGAACAAAAAATTAGCGGGTGTAGCTCAATTGTAGAGTGTCAGCCTTCCAAGCTGGAAGATGTCGGTTCAAATCCGACCACCCGCTCCAATAAAGGAGATAAAGATGAAACATGATGAGAGAATTATGTTGTTCCTTAACGAACTAAGTTTTACAAATAAAGGTATTTTTGATGGAAGTCAAGGTTCTCCGAAAGTAGATTGGTGGGAGAAACAAATTTTTAATGAAGATCGCCTCTATACTGCTTTAGGAAAAGAAGATGCCAGGTCGGTTTTATCTATATGGCAAAGGTATAAAGAGACAATTCAGGTTCTTAGGATTATCGAACTAATTTTGAAGTTCGATGAGGCTACAAAAGATGGTTTGTAAAATTTGTGGTGTCGATCCTGTAGTTCAGAATCACCATATCATTCCTAAGAGTAGAGGGGGAAGTGATATAACTGTTGAATGCTGCTCTGATTGCGGAAACCAAATCCACATGCTATTTACGAATAAGAAACTTGCAGAACTTGGATTTGAAGGTTTAATGAAGTCAGATGTTATGAGAAAATACATTCAATGGAAAAGAAAGCATCCTGGCGATCACACTTATCGAGCATCAAGAAAAGTCAAGGAATGGAATAGGTATCATAGATGAGTCCAGTAAGTAAGGGCAAGTGGTGGAACGGTATACACGGTAGTCTCAAGAACTACTGCGAAAGCATGGAGGTTCAAATCCTCTCTTGCCCACAAATAGGAACGAGCCGTTAGCTCAATAGGATAGAGCAATTGACTCTTAATCAATAGGTTGTAGGTTCAATTCCTACACGGCTCATTTAGATATTGGGAGTAGAATGACTCGATGGCAATTTTGTTGTAGAATAATGAATGATCCTGTTATTTTGCCTCAGCATATTTGCAATCTTCAATATGCTCTTTTAGGGTTAACAACAGCATGAAGGCGGGTAGTTTAGTGGAAAAACCTCTGGCCTACACCCAGATGATTGTAGGTTCGATTCCTACCCTGCCTACCAAAATAAGGGGGATGGGACTGCTGGGGTGGTCGTCTCGTTTGCACCGAGAAATCAGAAGGGTTCGATTCCCTTATCTTCCACCAATCGTCGCTTAGTTCAAATGGTAGAACGGCAGACTGATAATCTGTTAATGGAGGTTCGATTCCTTCAGTGACGACCAAAGGACAGGTAGCTCAGGCGGTAAGAGCGCTCGGTCGAAGCCCGAGAGGTCGGAGGCTCGAAACCTTCTCTGTCCACCAATTTAACTGAGGTGATTCATGATTATAACAAGTGGTTTAATTCTACCAAAAGAATTAAGAATTAATAAAGACGATTTACGAGATATCATTATTGAAGTCTTTTATCATAATAAAAATTTTCGTCTTAAAGGATTGGACAGTGATGTTGTTTTTATTGCTGTTGAAGGAAACGAAGAAATAGTTAGAGAAGTAGAGCAATGGACAGGCGGGTAGTAGCAAAGATGTCCCCGTAGCCTAACGAATAAGGCAACGGATTCCTAATCTGTTTTATGCAGGTTTAACTCCTGCCGGGGACTCCAAAATATGTCCCTGTAGCCTAATGAATGAGGCATCTGCCTTCTAAGCAGATTAACGGGAGTTTAATTCTCCCCAGGGACTCCACAAAACATGTCCGTGTAGCTCAACGAATAGAGCACTGGGTTTCGACCCCAGGTTTGTGGAGGTTTAAATCCTCTCACGGACTCCAAATAATGGGGGAGTGGTGAAGTTGGTAGACACGTTGCGTTTAGACCGCAATGCGAAAGCATGTAGGTTCGAATCCTATCTCCCCTACATTTATGAGCCGGTGACGCAAATGGATAGCGTACTGGCCCTTTAAGCCAGTAGGTGCAGGTTCAAGTCCTGCCCGGCTCACAAAATTTTTAGGAGGTTGAAACATGAAATGGAACATTGAATCTTGTATTATTTTTGAGTGTGTCTTTGGTAGTCAGGTTTATGGAACTTCAACCGAAGATAGCGACGTAGATTACAGGGGAGTTTGTATCCCACCGTGGGAAATACGAAACAGTCTTCTTACAAATTTTGAGCAACAAGATGGATGGGAAGGAAAGTTCGAAGACCGAACGATCTACAATCTAAAGAAGTTTCTTGTTTTATGCAAGGATGCTAACCCGGCTATCATTGAGTATCTTTTTGTTCCTGAGAGATTTTGGAAAACATGTCATTCTCCTTGGATTGCGATCTTAGAAAACAAGAACCTATTTCTTTCAAAGAAGGCAAAATATACGTTTAGTGGTTATGCCCATGCTCAGCTTCAAAAAATTATGACCCATAGAAATTGGCTGCTTCATCCTCCAAAGCAAGAACCAATAAGGGAGAACTTCGGACTTCCTAAAAATCCACGACTAACAAATGAACAAATAAGTGCTATTGTGAGTATTCCTGCTGATACTATCGTTCCGGAGTACCGGGAAGAGGCCGAGAAGGAAAAGGGTTATCGGCAGTCTCGAGAACATTGGGACAAGTATATGAATTGGAAAGTGAATAGAAATCCAAAGAGGGCCGCTCTTGAAGAACAGTTTGGTTATGACACGAAACATGCTCTTCATCTTGTTAGATTAATGAGGGAAGGAGAAGAACTCTTGTTAAAGGGAACGATAACTTTCCCCAGGCCTGAGCAAGAGGAGCTTGGAGCTATTTTAAGAGGGGTTTATTCTTATGAGCAACTAATGGAAAAGGTAATTGGTTATGATGTGCTATTTGAGAAGTTATATGAAGAATCGCAATTACGTTATGCTCCGGATAGCTCTGGGATTAACGAACTTTACTTAAATCTTCTTAAAAAATATGGAGGAGAATAGTGCCAGTTATTAAGTGTGAATCCTGCGGTAAGGAAACCAATTCTGTATTTTATGACTGGTCGGCTAAGGTCTGCTATCTTACAATATCCGAAGAAGCAGATGGAACTTACTGGCGTCGGGGGTGTGTTCCTGCAGAGAAGGAAAAACAAAATCCCTATTATGTTTGGTCAGCCAAACAAGATATTAATAAGAAGATTAAAACACTGTCACAGGAAGAGATAGATTCAATGATCAAGGAGATCAAGTGAGTATTTTTGATAGACGAAGACAAGTCCTTGCAAGTATCTTTGGGGAAGAATATGAAGTCAGAGCCGGGCAATTCAAGGTTAATTGCTTTAGACCTGGTTGTGGTGATACAACTGGCAACCTGGAGGTAAATCTTGAGAAGGGAATTTTTCATTGCTGGAAATGTAACTATTCCGGAAACATAAGGCAACTCCTGAAAGACTATATTGGAAAGGCCGTAGAAATTGATGAGTATGTTTCCGCTGAAGAACTCTCCAAAATGCAGACTGGATTCGACGAAGAGGAAATAAAACAAGAGAAAGGCCATGTTAATCTTCCAAAAGAATTTGTCCCCTTATGGGGAGATCGAGAACTTTCATTTGTTGGGCATCGAGCTCTTAAATACGTCTTGGGGAGAATGGATAAAGAAGACATCGAGAAGCACCGGATAGGATACTGTGGTCTTGGGTACTACAAGTGGAGAATCATTATCCCAGTTATCGAGAATGGAGAAATATTGTATTTTGCTGCCAGGGTTTTCTTAGGTCAGGGCGAGAGATATAGAAACCCGAAGAAAGAAGATTGTGGGGTTGGCTCAGAGGAAGTCATTTTCAATATCGATTCTGTAAGAGAACTAAAACGATGCGTTATAAATGAAGGCGTCTTTGATGCCATTAAAGTCGGTGCCGATGGAGTGGCTCTTTTTGGAAAACATATTTCAGACAAACAAGTTAATAAATTATTGTTTGTAGATCACATCTACGTCATGCTTGATCAAGATGCTATCAAAGACTCTCTTTTGATAGCTTATACTTTTCTTAAGAACGGTAGAAATGAAAATGACATCTATCTTGTTTCTCCTCCCTCTGGTGATCCTTCTGACTGGCCCCGGGGCGAGATCAGAAAATGGATAGCAAAGGCCAGACATTTTGGCTGGCAAGATAGTTTAATGATTGAAGCTCCGGTCTCACCCACCTCAATTCCCCAATAAATTCAATTCATTACGTGTGTGCAAATTTTTCACAGATAACTCTAAAGATATAAAAACATTACTGTATCTTCTATAACCCTTTTTCAGAGTAGTGCCGTAAAATGTCTTTTTTACAGCCCATTTTCGTGGCCGCTGCCAAAAAACCATAATGTTTTCAATGCTTTATTTTTTTAAGCCGTTGGCATAGATCATGCATTAAATAGGGTGTTTGTCAAACCTTTTTCTCCTCTGGTGGGCAGTTATGGTCTGGTCAACCAAACTGCCTGCCTTATTTTAACAAGGTTAAAGGTGTAGATTTTCCTTGACAAGACATTAACTCTATTGATAGAATGGAGGCTTATTATGGAAGCGATCTTCGATACAGTTCATAAACTTTTGATTTGTTGGAGTGGGGCAGTTCTTACGATGGGTTTTATGTTTACTTATGTTTTTAACCAAATCAGAAAGGAGAACTAAAAAACATGAGTGCGAAAGATGGAATGAAAAGATGGAAGGATTTTTTAGCCAGCAATGCCAAACTCTGGCGTGAAGGTTTTGTAGTTAACCTGAACCTGATTATGAAGTGGGAACTCTTTTGTAAGTTTCCTATAAAATGAGAGGAGGTTATTTTATGATGGCAGTTGACGTTTTTCTCAAAGGCAACGGTTCCAGGTTTTTTGTGGGATACAGTCCGGAAGATGATTCAGAGTTTGACCGAAAGGCGAGAACCCGTTCCCGGAAAAAAAGGAATGAAGGTTTTCAGATTTTTACTTATGTAAAAGATGTTAAGGTGGAAATCGTAAAATGAGGAGGTCAAATGAAAGAATGGAAACAGGGGGCAGGGAAAAACGAAAGACCGGAAGAAGATTGGAAGAGAATCATGAATTGTGAGAAAGAGAAATCGTGTGAGAAGTGTTTAGGTTTTTTTGGAACTAAAAAAGAAAAGTCCGACTAAGTTTAAAAATGAAAGGGGTGATATTATGTTTAGAGGTTATGTTTGGAATCCGATAACAAATTCTTTTCAAGGATTATTTGAGTGGAGTAAAGGTTCTGTGAGTATTGAAGAAGTTTATAATCAACCCGAGTCCACCACGTGTGTTGGGGTTGATAGCGAAAGCGATTTATAAGTTCCCCGGGCAAGCAGATATTCTGTTTGCCCTTTTTGGGCAGAAGGAAATAAAATTAGAAAGGAAGTGAGAAAAATGGAAATAATATGGTTTTTGGTATTTTTAACAGTGTTGACAAGTGCGGCAGTAGTTTTTATCGCCCTAAATGGTGAAAATTAAAATTCGGAAAATAAATCCTAAGAGGAGGTCTATCATGACTTGCAGAGATTGCGGTACAGAGTTTAAGGTGAAGAAGGTTAAAAGAGGGTATATTGACCAATGCGATAGTTGCTCGCAGGATAATGTCAGACGGTATGTTGGGAGACGTTATCGGAGTGGAAAGGATGACGTAACAGAATTGCATGTTGTCCGTGATGAAGTTGATCTTGCCAAGAGTGTTCAAAGGCTGGACAACCTTTATTGTTTAAATGTCTAAACATTAACTTGTTATATTGGTATAGTTTGGAGAAAAGTCCTTCTCCAATGAGGGTTAGCCGGAAGCTAATCTTGCTGAGCGTGACTTAGGGGACAGACTAAAGGCATAGTCTTAAACGTCCCCTTAAAAGAGAATGGAGGTCTTATGATTTACGGACATATTACAAGGAACTCTTTAAGATCGGCAAGGGCCCAAATGGATGACAACCCATCGGATGTTATTTGTGTCGAGTGTGGCGAAGTAACTGGACTTACCATACTTGACTTCGGCTTCGGAGACGACTTTGGCGGTGTAAGTGATTATCAATGTGTAACAAAGTGTTGTGAGTCTTCGGAATGGCTCAAGGGTTGCTCAGCCTGTGATAAGATTAAACCTCTGGTGAAACGTTCAGAGAATGTTAATGGAAGATCAGTTGATTTTTGGTATTGTTCGGAATGTTTGAAAGAATTAAAAGCAGAGGAAGAACCTGTGCCGAAAATTTGCCGAACCTGTGGCGAATGCAACGCACCTGATTCGCTGAAATGCGATGAATGTGGATACGATCTGTAAAAAACTGAAAAGAGGAGGACAAAGACATGGAAAAACCTTTTGCGTTAGTGTATCTGGAAGAGTTAGAGGTAATAGATCACTTAATGAGCCAACAACAAGAACGTGAAGAATGGCCTCCCGAAGATTTAGATGAAGATTGGGTACGGGAGCAGATAAAGATTTCTCAGGAACTTAGAAGTAAAAGGTCATAAGTAAAATAAATCTCAAGGAGGTAAAATATGATACCCGGTCTAAGCATAATAGTTGGATATTCTTGTCCGAATTGTAGGAATGATGGAATCCGAAGAAAAGATGAATCCTGTTGCAAATGCGGAACAGTATTTAACTGGTCTCCGTATAAGTCTGGAAAACTCCCTTCTTCGTATACAGTCAAAAGGATATTGTTGAACACTCAGTTTAAAGAAATCCGGACTGAGAATGGGGGTCGTGCATCTTATCATAACAAATTGTCTTTATCTGTTAGGAAAAGGCCACTTCCGAAGAAGTTGCAACAGTTTTTAAACCCAATGGATGATATACCATATTAAAATTAAACCTTTAAACCCTAAGATTTTTCTTGACACGCAGGGTGAATTTTGTTAGAATATTCAGAACTGGTCGGAGGAAACTGTGGTTACGGAATACCTTGAACAAATGACAAACCTTGTTAGAGGCCTTAAGCGAGCAAATGACTGGAAGTATCAATGCATAGAGGAGTTTGTTCTTAAGAATGGGAAGGTTTTCTCTGTTAATGGGACTAAGGTGAAACGTGGTAGAACAAAAGAATGTTTTAAGAATGCTTTTTGTCTTGCTGAGTATAATCCGGATTTGTCTTATGTCGAAGGTTATGCCACTTTTTTTAATTTAGGTTTCCCGGTTCTTCATGCTTGGTGTGTGGACAAGCAAGGTAATGTTTATGACCCAACTTGGAAGAAGCTCGGGGATGAGTATTTTGGAGTTGTTTTTGAGTTATCCTTTGTTCGTGAAACAATCTTTGCCCGGAAGAAATTTGGTGTTATAGATAATCGTGAAATGAATTTTCCGTTATTAAGCGGAAAGGAGGTCTTATGAGTCATTTTATTCAAGATGAAATTAAAACAGGTTTATCAGAAAAGGAAATGTACGACAAGATTGTTGCTGGATTTATTAAAATGTGCATGAAGTTTCATGCACAGCGTCTTCCGAATGGAAAGATAAGAATTGTTGGCAGTGATAAGTTTAAAAGGAACAGGAGGATAAAATGACAGGAGTTAGCTACACTGAAAAATGCAAATGTGGCGGAGTGAGAACCGTGACTGATCATGGAACCTACGAAGAATTTTATTGCCCGAAGTGTAAATGTAGTGGTTCCCGGTCTACTAAGCGAGCAAGGAGGCATTACAAATGATCTGCCCAAAGTGTGAACAGTTTATGACCCTGGAAGGTGAGTGGTTTTACTGTCCTATCTGCAAGAAGTATTTATTAAAAGGTTTTAATCTTGCTTACTATGAACAGGTAGCAAATGTTCGGCGAGTTATAAGATGCGATTCTAAAAAAGAGAAGAAGGTGCAAAATGAAAAGGCTTGAAGTTTTTTTCTTAGATTATGAAGAGTTTAATGAGTTAGTCCGTACCCATTTTCCGGAGAGGTCAGATTATAACTTTGTTGAAGCCCAAGAGGCAAATGATGGAACCTGCTATCTTTGTGAACATATCGGAGAGCCACTCCGATACAAGGAAAACATTCCTACAGAAAAAATCGAAGAGTGGCGGGTGCTCGAGCTCAAGAGATTTCAAGATTGGTTAGAAAAGAAGCCTTATACTGGCGTTGGTAGACATCAAATCTTTGAGGCTTTATTCCGAAAAGGGGTTGTAAAGGCTGGAAGTTATCTTATTGAATGTTCTTGGTAGACACGGACAAGGAGACAAAAGGTATGAGTAAAAACCTTCGTTATCGTTATTGGGTAAACGCTCATGTTCAAGAGTTGAAGGAATTTCCGAATGTGCGTAAGGCCTTCCTTGAAGTGGCTGAAAAAATTTATAAGAAGGAGCATCGGTTTCCTTATTCGTTGTATAAAACTTCGATTGCAGTTATTAAGTATCCCTCTTGCCATCATGTTTTACCGGATACGAAATTTATAATCCTTCCGTTTGATTTGGAATGGCGATGCAGGAACTATCCTCTTTCTCTTAAGTTTGTAATAGCCCACGAACTTGCTCATGTAGTTTCTGTTTCAAGGAGGTTAGTGAGCAGACCCCGAATTTCCGTGAAGCCTGTTGTTTGGAAAGAAAGGAATACAGACAAGAGAGAAAAGGCGGCAGACAAGCTGGCTTTGAGATGGCTTGGAGTACCTTATTCCAAGGTAGAGAAAGAGCAAGAAATTCTGCGTGAGCAATCAAGAATAATTTCAAATCTTATTGGAAAGTATGAAAGGCGAGCAAATCAAAAAATAAAGGGAGGTTGACATGAGAATGAGAAACGTAGTTGTAAATATTGATAATCGGGTTGATCCTAAGTGTGCTGGATGCAGCAATGTGACGGAAGATCGTTGCAAAGTTTATGAGCAGCCGAAGAATCAGTGGACAAGGTTACTGGGATGTGCGGCTCGAACTCATAACAAGGCCATTCAAGTGGATGACACCTTTAAGTTGAATCCACTAAAAGCTTCTAAAAGGTCTGTGGGCAAATGAGCAACAAAGCTTATCATCAAAAATATTTTCAAGATCACAAAGCCATCTATAGAGATAGGCATAGAAAACTTCGACGAGAGCGAAGAAATAAAGGTTTGTGCACAGAATGTGGTGAATCCTCAAAAACATACCTCTGCAGAATTTGTTACGATAAGGGCAAATTGCTTTACATGATTAAATATCGACAGAAGGTGCGGGATGAGGTATTCCGTAATTACGGAGGGGCTACTTGTTCTTGTTGTGGGGAAACGGAGAGGGACTTTTTAACCATTGATCATATTAACGAAGACGGGGCAAGGCATAGACGAGAAGTTGTGCGATCGGGAGCATTTTATCAGTGGTTGAAGTCCCATAACTTTCCGCCCGGTTTTCAGGTTCTATGTTGGAATTGCAATCATTCAAAACATTTTCATGGTGAGTGTGTTCACAAGAGACGTGTAAAACAATCATGATACATTGTATTGAACGATGGTGTCATAGCGAACTTGTTTTTGTTCGACCTGTTAAGAAAAATGATAAATGGGTCAATGAGTGTCACTGTCTTATATGCGGAAAGAATTGGCAAGAGGAAATAAAATTGGAAGAGGATCGAGAGGAGGGGTGCTATGCAGGAAACAAGAACAACTGAGCATGATGAAATAAAAAAAGCGTATATGACAGGAAAAATTTCCAAGATTGAGGCAATCAAACGCTATCGAGGACTTTACATAGTAGGTCTTTTAGAGTCTAAAAACGCTGTGGATGAATGGGAGAAAAGACCTGAGTGGTATTGGAGACCTGGAAAATATAGAGTTACCCTTGATAACGGTTGTTTTGTATCCCCGGGCAGTCCTGTTCTTCGCAATGGCGACGTAATCCGTGTTATAGGTTTTGAATCCTGTTCAAATCCTTTTAGCTGTAACTGTAATGTTTGTCCAGGCATGTTTGTTGTTGCTAATCGTCCTGGTCTTCAATGCTTTGCGAAAGATGGAATTCTTCGAGTAGAGTTTATAGAAGAACTTCCGAAGACCGAAGTTTTTACAGCAAGACGCAGGATGATTCTAAAGTAAAGGGTGAACCAAAATGGAGAAAAAATATTTTAGGATATATGGGAGCGGAGAAAGGAATCTGGCTGATAAGGGGGGCTGGGCGTACATTAAAGGGCGTGGGCTAACTTTAGAGATGAGCGTGATGGAATATCGTGAGTGGTGTGGTGAGATACAGATTACAATATGTAATCGATTGGAAAGGAAAAAAGAAGAGGCGGTGGGTAGCGTAGAGAGCGACCCCGCTTTATTGATGGTCGCTATTCTGATGGGTTTGTTAAGGGAGCGGATTTGAATAAACTCATTGAATTAGGATGGGCAGAAATCTACGACAATAACGGCACGGAATTTGTGCGAAGAAAGGAGTTAAAATGAAGAAGATAAAAGATACATGGATAACGTTTTGGCGGTGGTTCGGTAGATTTTTATTTTCCTCCAAAGTTGTTAAATATGTAGCCATTGCTTTTATAGCAGCTGGTGTCATTTGTATTGGGATTGGTCTCTATACTCATTTTGGAGAGCTTGAAGATGTTACACCTTTATCTCTTACTCAGCACACGAAACAAAAGAATGATGCATTAGAGACTGTGCTAACAAAATGGATTTACGATCATTCAAAAACGATTAGTCGAAGAACAGCCCGGTGGATAGCTATTGAAAGTATTAAGACCAACAAACCTCTATTCATTGTTGCTCTTATAGCAGTAGAGAGCGAACATGTTCCGACTGCAACCGGACGAATGACTACTTATGGGGAGGCCAAGGGTCTGACTCAAGTCATGTGGAAGGTTTGGGGTGTCGATCTTATTAAGGCAGGGATAGCCAAGGAAGAGAGAGACTTGTATGATGTTGATATTTCTATTAAGTCCGGAAATTTTATTCTTGATAAATGTTTGGTCGGGGCGAATGGGGATATTACGAAAACTCTCGAGCGATACTTAGGCGGCAAGGATGGTTATTATAAAAATAGGATAACAGAGCATCTTGCCAATCTTTATATTTTAACTTCATCTTTGTAAGGGAAAGGAGCAGAATGGACAAAGCATTGGAAGCAAAAATAAAGTTAATAACAGATAGGGCCGTGGATTTGAAAAAGTTCGAGCTTATCAAGTTGATCTGTGAATCCTATACCGCTGGAGAGGGCGGACGGATTACAGATTGCACCGTCTTAGACCTTATCTCTGGAATTGTGTCTGGCAATATATCAAAGGTTCGGAAGGCTATGTCGAGTCTGAAATTCGAGAATTTTACAAGTAGGCTTGACTACTCAAAATTGGAAATGTTTACGGGAGACATAAGGAAGGGAAGTTTTTGAAAGGTTTTGATAACATTCTTTGTTTAATTATATAGGAGGTCATCCATGCCAACATTTAAAGAACTTCTGGATAAATACGAAGAAAAGGAAAGAGCAATAACAAGAAAGTTCGGCAGTTCTTTTCTTTGCGAATGTCTTTTCAATGATTTTAAGCCGAAGGTCGAAGGTTATGTGAAAATCGATGAAGAAACCACTATCAAGTCCTACAAGATAGAGAATGGGTTTAGAGGTATAGGGTATCGAGAGGTAGTTAATCATCTTGTAAGGATACATAGTGTTACCGGAGACCCTATTATCGAAGAGTTACTTTATATGCTTCCTTCCATTTGTGCAGTAGGCGAGTTTTATCAGAGAATGGAAGTCAGGAAATTAGATGAAGAGAACTTTAAGTATCTTTTAGAGTGGAAAGGCGAGCATAAAGGCAAGGAAGTTAAACACTTCCCTAAAAAAACCGAATCATTATAAGGCCTTAAACCCTAAGATAATTAAAAATTTCTCTTGACAAAACATTTGAATTAGGTTAGAATATTTGAAATTAAATCCAATAGAAAGGGGTGATTAAGAATGGCAGTCCGAAGACAGATCGTTACTAAGAAAGAAGAGGTGCCGCAGGATGACAAGGAAAAGCTTGGTAAGAATGACTTCTTTGAAATGATTCATGGAGCCGAGCAAATAGTTGCGTCCCCGGAAAAGAAGGACAAGGTTAAAACTCTTTATCCTGAATCCAAAGAAGTCAAGGCAGCAGTCGATAAGATCAAAGATATCAAAAAGCAGATCACAGAACTTGATGCAGAGTTCGGAGCCAACGAGCAGGTTGTTTTGGATTATGTCCAGCCTATTCAGGACGAGGACGGATTAAAAGAAATCTATCAGAAATCCTATCGGATTCAGGGAAACAAGGAACTGGCTCTCTATGTATCGACTGACAAGTTCTCAGCTATCGGCCCGGACAACGTAGAGCATTTGAAGGAACTCTTGGGTGACAAGTTCTTGGAGTACTTTATCAAGAAGACCGAGATCAAAATGAAGGGGATTGTCTTTGAAGATGGCGAACTTCAAATCCAGTTAGCCAGAGCGTTAGGGAAACCACTTTTTGATAAATGTTTCGAGACAAAGTCCACTTTCTATCCGGTTCAAGGATTTGATGCCAAGCAATACAAGATTTCCAGAGACTTAGGGAAAAGGATTTTTGACCAAGTCAAGGCATTCATAAAGAAGACAAAGGCCTCCGTTCGGTAGTTCCCACCTAACAAGGATTGGAGAGGGTTAATTTTCGTGTCCCTCTCCAATCCGATATTGAAAGAGAGGTATTATGGATTGCCAATGTGGTAAACCTATTCCAGAGAAAAGAGCGAAGCTTGGCTATGACAAATGTATTCGTTGTGCTGAGAAGTATACCCGGAAATATTTAGGGGTTAGGATAGATGGTAAGCATGGCGGAGAAACTGTTATTATGAGAGAAGATTTAAAACATGCTCAAAAGATTATCAAGATGGGGAACAGGATTGGGCCGAACATAGGTTTAGGACATCCAGTAACCGAACAGGCTAAAGAAGATTTTGGAGAAGACGATTAAATTAAACTTACGAAAGGAGAAAGAGTATGAGTCATAAGACACTTATCAAATGTGAAATAGGTATCCATGATGAAAACTATCTGGAAGCAGCCATTAAAGAATTCGGTGCAAACATCGAGATCGTCAGAAATGCCAGACCAGTAGGATGGGGTGGCGACAAGAACATGGATATATGTGAGTATGTTATCAAAATCCCAGGAACTAAGTATTCTCTTGGTCTGAAAAAGAATCCCCTTACCGGAACATTTGACCTGATCTATGACGAGTTTAGTGGTGAGATTGAAGCCGTCTTTGGAAAGGGTTGTTACAAACTTGTAAATAATGTGAAAGCCCTGTCTGCAGCCAGAGAATTGGGAATGTCAGGGTTTACTATTATTGAAAACGAAACCCTCACAAACGGTCACCGTAGGATGGTTGCCGTCATGTATTAATCAAAGTTCCCGGAATGTAAAAGAGAGAGAAAAACATTCCATAAGTATTAATTCTGTATGCTGGGAACTTTTGAGAATCGGCTTTGACATTGGGAATAACCATAGCCGGGATGTTATCCTCTCTGAAATCCCGTCAAAGCATGTTCCTGCCTTCTTAGAAGGAAGAGAAAGCGGGCTTATTGTATTTAACCCTGGCCGCTTAGAATGATTTATTATCGGGACGATTTAACAACCATTCATTGCGGGGATAGCCGGGAAGTTTTAAAAGAGCTTTCCGGCAATTCCATAGATTCTCTTGTCACAGACCCACCTGCAGGAATAGGGTTTATGGGGAAAGAATGGGACAAGGATAAGGGCGGCAGGGATAAGTGGATTGGTGATATATCATCCATTATGAAAGAAGTTCTAAGAGTTCTAAAACCAGGTGCTCATGGATTAGTGTGGTCTTTGCCCCGAACATCTTACTGGACGGCCCTTGCTTTGGATGACGCCGGATTTGAAATAAGGGACTGTATTTATTTTATTTTCCAAGGATTTCCAAAGTCAATAAATATTAGCAAGGAAATAGATAGACAAGCAGGGGCAGACCGCAAGATTATTGGGAAAGGGAGGAGCGGATCAAGAGAATCTCATAAGTCAAGTTATCAAATGAGCCAACAAAAAAATAATACTTTTGGGGGTAAATACGATATAACTGAACCTGCCACACCTGAGGCCAAGAAATGGGACGGATGGGGAACAGGGCTTAAACCTGCTGTTGAATGCTGGTGGCTCGTAAGAAAACCTTGTAGCGAAAAAACAGTAGCCGAAAATGTATTAAAGTGGGGAACTGGTGCTTTGAGAGTTTCTTTGCCATCCGGCAAATTTGCTTCTCATTTGATTGTCGATACTGACTTAGCCTTTCTCAATAAATTTTTTATTAGTAGAAAGCCTTCTAAGCAAGAGAGAAGCTGGGGAATAAAGCATCCTACTGTTAAATCTGTTTCTCTCATGGAAGATTTTATTAAGCTCATTACGCCAGACGATGGAACAGTGCTCGATTCGTTTTTAGGATCAGGAACAACTTGCATAGCAGCGAAGAATTTGAATAAAAAATTCAAGTTCAAGTCCGTAGGGATTGAAAAAGAACAGGAATTCTGTGAGATTTCTAAAAAGAGATTACTTGGCGATTTGTATGCTGATGCCTCTTTTAAAAAAGAAAAAGGATTCTTTTAAAAAAAGGAGATAAAACATGAGCCGAGAATCAGCCCTTAAAGCGTGGGTAACAAGACGTAGAGAGATCGTGAGCGAGATCACGAGCGAGATCGAGAGAGGAGAAGAACTGGCTACAAGAGACATCCTTTCAGAACTCAAAAAAAGTTTCGACAGTTTCAAGGCTCGTAAACTTGAGGAGAAGAAAGAAGTTCCCCTGCCAAGAAGAATCATACGATGAAGAAGCCAAAGACCCAGGAAGAAAAAATTGTTGATGAATATGGAAGGGGAGGCGACTGCGGAATGGGCGGAGTGGATAAATTCTTTCGCCACATGGAAAGAGTAACCTATGGTTCAAGACGAATACCCTCTGATAGAAATCAAAGGATTTCTTTTAAATTGATGTCTTCTGAGTCGCTTAGGTTTAGTGGGGATGTCTATCTTGAACAGACATCAAGTTTATCAGATGATATCTATAAATGCTCGAGTTGTGATAAACATCAAACAAACTTTTGTAGAAAAAGGAAGGGAAAACGTCTTTGTGACGATTGCATCGACAAATTAGAAAAACCGCCAATATAGGAGGTTGAGATGAAACCTAAGAATCTTGGAATTCCTATCGGTGAAGCTTTTGATTATCTTCTTGGAGGATTCTCACATATAGATTTATTTGGAAAAAAGGGCAACCGTGTTGTTACACATAGGGTAAGCATTAGAGCGTTCGGATTAAAACCAGTTCGCAATAAACTTGTAGTGGTGCCTGATTTTCCCTATATAGTTAGTCTGAAAAAGAGGGCCGAGAAGAAACGCTTTTCAAATTTAAAAATACAAATTTTCAAAACCTGACAAATGTGGTTGATAATGAGACATGATCTCCAAATTTGCTGAATACAACTTTATTCAATGGGAATGTTGTTCTAACATCTGGCAAGTAGGTTTTAGTCCTGGAACGTATGAGAATCGCAAGGATTGGAAGCCTGAATGTCCCTCATGTGGTTCTACTGGAAAAAGTTTCGTGGAGTTGATGAAAGATAGAAGAGATCGGCTTAAGAAAGTAGCGAAAGGAGAATAATATGAAGTGGAAAGGAAGCATTAAAGAATCAGCAAACGTGTGGTATCTTTTTATCGGAGGTATAATTGTTCTTATTTTTATACTTCTTAGCAGTTGCGTCACAATTTTCCCAAAAGCCCCCTATCCTTACTCTTATCATGAAGAGAACAAGACATGTGACTATTGGCGGTATCACAGGCATTATCAGGGCGAAAAGAAAGGGATGACTTTCAGCTTTTCTCAAGGCAAAGTTATTCTCAAGGAAACAAGGAACATAAAATAAAATTGGAGGGATGGTCGAGTCTGAAGCCAAAGATGTTGTCCCTGTAAATGCTCTTGCAATAAGGAAAATGGAGGGATGATCGAATCAGGTAAGATACCAGATTGCTAATCTGAGGTACTCGGAAACGGGTCGTAGGTTCAAATCCTACTCCCTCCGCCAAAAAGGAGAAGACATGGAACTTTCAGTAACATACAGAGATGTAGACCTAACCAAATTTGAAGACTTACTTCATGAGTTCAACTCACAAGGAACAATCGACTTATCTAAGATTCCTTTAAGTTCAGAACATCTTTCTTTAAAAAGTGAATCTATAAGAATAACAGACGATTGTGTTCATATTCTTGATGAGCATGGCAATACAGATCAATTATTTCAATTTTGGGAAAGTATTTCAATAATGAAATTGAGATGATGCTCCTGTAGCTCAATCGGTAGAGCCGGTGACCTGTAATCATCTGACGTGGGTTCGAATCCTACCGGGAGCTCCATTTTGAGGTGAATATGACAAAAGAAGACCGGTTGTTTAAAAGGCTAAATGCTATTTTGAAGAGAAAGCACTCACCTGCAATCTGTCCTTTAAAGGGAATGTATGGAAGAGATTGCAAGAATTGTGAAAGAATTGTGAGGAAAAGGACATGATAAAAGAAAAAATGTATGTACCTACAATCGGAGATGAAATAACACTTGCATCTGCCTGGACTTTTGGTCTATACTATGAATATCGGAATGAGGCTATGATCAATTTTACTTTTCCCGGGGCACAGTTTGTATGGCGGGACATGGTTCTACCTTCCGGAGAAAAGCCATCATATGGTTCTAAGATTGCCGATGTTGAACTTCCATTAGGTGCCGTACTGAAAGTAGATCGTATTTATATTAGGAAAGGCGGGCCCATGATGAAAGAGTTTGATTCCGTATCTTTTATCCTTCAAAGCATCCCTAAAAAAGAATTAGCCATCGAGCAGATAAGAGATAACTATGTTCAAGATGGCTTGGATAACAAGGGGCACGTTAAATGGAAGATTGAAAAGAAAGTTACTATTAGAAAGAAGGCAAGATTTTGGGCGAAGCTCAGAGATGTTAATCGAATAGAGTTTTATATGGGTAGAGAAGATATCGAAGAAGAGGAGAAACCTATTGTTAGGAGAGTTATTAGATTTTAAATATAGCGGGGTCTCATGATGAGCCGAGAAGAAGAGGCTATCGAGCTCGAGTATTTTATTAAGAAGTATATTCCGAAGTTTTGGAAAGAACCTATTGGAATGGTCAGCTTTGTGCCTTCTATCCTGGATGATGACTTTATTAAACTTGAAGCAGGGGAAGTACCTGAGAGATTTGATAAGTGGTATTTTAAAGAAGCTATAAGTAAATACTTTGAGAAAAAGAAATGAAAAAACAAAAAATAAGACAAGTAAACCCTTTTACGAAAGCATTGGGAAAACGTGGAAAAGAGCTTGACGAACTTTTCAAAGCGGGAAAAACTCCAGAAAACTTTGAAGCATTTGGAAAGTTGATGAATGCTGTTATTGAAGAAGCCACAAAAGATGAGAAAAAGAAATAAAGGGGAGGTTACTATGTCAGAGATATACAAGTTATCAGTAAGGCAGATTAGAAAAGTTGAAGAACTTATTAAGGTTGATAAAGCAAACCATCTCGAAATTCCCAATGAGGCTGACATTCAAAAAGCCTGGGCGGAGAAAGGTAAAGCCACAGCTAAAGTTCTTCAAGATGATTGTCAGGTTATCGGTGAGATAACCTTGAAACAGGTGTATTTACTCAAATTCTTTTGGTCATAAGAAATAAACGGAAGAGTGGCCGAGTCTGGTTTATGGCGTCAGTCTTGAAAACTGATGAGGTGTAAAAGCCCCGTGGGTTCAAATCCTACCTCTTCCGCCAATATAAGGAGAATAGATATGTCAAAAGTAACTTTTAAAGATCGTTACGAATTGATGAAAGCCACAAAGCTTTTATTAGAACAGTATCAAGACCCTACGAAGACTCCGATGTGCATCCTTTGTGGGGAAAGACATTCTTGGATGATTATGACACATTCTCCGGAGGGGGAAGAACGAACTCAGATATTCGGTCTTTGTGAACAATGCCATCCGAAAGAAAACGGAACAGAAGTTTCCCAAGATGTTATAAAGAAGATCATGGAGAAGGTAAATGAAAGGATGAAAGGTCAGGATGATTTGGTTCTTCATTTAACTCAGAAAGAATGGATTCAATAAAAATTCTCTTGACAAGATTATTTGAATATGATATTATAATCTTGTGTGGACTGAAAAATAAAACCGAAAGGAGTGCCCCGTGAATTTGTATTTTCCACCGAAGCCAACCCTTATAACCGTCGATCAAAAACTATTCAAAGAACTGGAGTTAAGAACAGACGTTGTGGCCGAACTCAAATTTAACGGATCTCGTCTTGTTCTCTATCATCATCCTGTCATAGACTTAACAAAACTGGATATGATCAAGGGTGTCGGACTTCATTATGAATTCTTCAACCGTGATGGGGAAAGAATGAGTTACTCTCCTTCAAAAGAAGTCATAGATCAACTTGATAAGTTAAATCTGGAAGGTGAATGTGTTCTTGATGGGGAGTTAGTACATACCCATATCAAAAATATCAGACACAATATTGTTATATTCGATGTGATTGTTAAAAATAAGTATTTAAAGAGCCAAGACTCATTTGAGAAGAGAAGAAACTTTTTGGAGGAATCCTTTGGCTGGTCAATCAATACAGACCATTTTGATTTGAGTAAATTTAAGTTTTCTAATAATATAGTCTGGCTGTCCCCTCAATGGAAAGGTGGTGTTGCCGGATTGTTTAGAGAGATTTATAATCAGGCTATAAAGATAGATGGAATTGAAGGCCTTGTTATTAAATCCCTAAAAGCACAGATGGAGTTAGGAGCCAAATCAAGTCCGACAGTTAGAACGTCTTGGAAAGTACGTAAACCTGGCCCTTATGGTGGCTATTAAAATGAAGATTGGCTACAGCAACCAAAAACTCGACTTGAAATCGAACCAAGTCCAATCTGATTAAGCTATGTATGAAGACTACACAGGAAGCGAAGCTGAAGGCAGAAACCCAAAAGATTATAAGTGGAATGGTATTACTGCTCAGTGGGAGATGAAGGAAGCCAAGATGAAATTATTAGTTCCATATGAAAAACTTGAAAAAGCAAAAGAAACGTTAGCCAAGATCGTTCAAAGACTTCATCAGACTGATTTATTACTGACTCTGAACGAATTTGAGTTTATCAAGGATATAGTCATTGAAGTTGAATCTATTGATATTCCGTCAAAAACAATAATTACTGGTATATGGGAACCAGCCAAGACTGCCAAGTCCCATTGTAGAAAGTGCCGAAAATCAATCCCAAGAGACGACCCAAGACTTAATGCCAAGTATTTAGATTCAGTTCTTGGGGTAACGTATCATGTTTTCTTTTGTGGACCCTGTGGAAAGGAAATGACAAGTAAGAGAGAAGCTTTTGTGTCAGGGGCAAGAAGGTCAATGCAATTAGGGCAACTGAAGACAAAACTGGATGAGTAAGGCTGACTACAGCAAACAAACCAATCAGACTAACATCTGAACCCAAGTTCAGCCTGAATGAAAGGAGAGAAAGATGAGAAAAACACATGAAGGGGCGGCAGCCTATGAACATTCCTTGGATCATGCAGTTGAATTCTTCTCAAAAGCTGGTTCTTTGTTTGAAGGGAAGCGAAAGAAGTCCTTTTATGGGGAAGGATCAGAAGAAACAGCTTTGGCTTTGTTCCAGAAAACCTGGATAGTCGATCCGGTTATTTCTTTTAAACTTCTTCTTTGGCTAAGGGATTGCCGTGGTGGTTCAGGAAACAGAAGCGGTGCCAGATCATGTTTGAAGTGGCTTGCTCTACATGATCCCGACTGGATTAAGGTAAACATAGGATGGTTTCCTCTTATTGGAAGATGGGACGATCTTCGAACTCTTTTCGGAACACCGGTTGAAACCGAAGCCGTAGGACTATGGGCCGAAGCTTTGATGAAGACAGACGTGTTGGCGGCAAAGTGGGCCGATCGATCTGATAAACCTCTTCGGAGAGCTTTAGGTATGACAGAAAGAGCAATGAGAAAACGTCTTGCCGAAGTCCGAAAGATGCACATTGTAGAATTCAAGATGTGCGAAAATCAATGGGGTGAGATCAATTATGAGCATATCCCATCTGTTGCTATGGCAAGATACACAAAGGCATTCGGTCGGCATGACGAAACCCGGTTCAATCTTTACAAAGAGGCCTTAAAGAAAGGCGAAGCTAAGATTCATGCTGGTGTTCTTTTCCCTCATGATTGTGTCAGAACAGTCAGGGATGGAGATGCCGATATCGGGGATGCCCAATTTGAAGCCCTTCCTAATTTCATGTCAACGGATTCCAGGGTTATTGTAATTTGCGATACCTCCGGGTCTATGGGCGATGAGGTTAGCGGGTCTATTAAGCGAGTGGACATTTCTCAGGCCTTGGCTTTATATTGTTCTGCCAAGATTCCAAAGAGTAATCCCTTCCATAAGAAGTTCATAGGTTTTTCAACTGAAGGGAAATTTCAGGATTGGAATGGAATGAAGTTCTCTGAACCAATCTTGGCATATTGTAATATGGGTTACGATGTTGATCGTCGGAAGAAAATGATTTTCGATGGTGCTGTAGGTTCTACCCACATAGACAAGGCTTTAGATTTGATTCTTAAGACAGCTAAGTTCTTTAGTCTTAAAGATGATCAGATGCCTAACATGTTGCTGATTGTAAGTGACATGCAGTTCCATGATGGTTCGGAAACCTACGGCCATAATGCGGATAAAAACAAGTCTGAGGTCGAAAAATGTATTGATAAATGGGTGGAGGCAGGATACTCTGTTCCTCAGATTGTTTATTGGAATCTTGCTGGATATGCCGGGCAGCCGATAACCTCCAAGCATAATAATGTGGCTTTAGTTTCCGGGTTCAGTCCTGCTATCTTAAAGGCCGTGTTTGAGGCGGAAGATTTGACTCCTAAGGGAGTTATGATAAAAGCGTTGGAGAAATACAATATCGAAGTTCCAAAGTAGACTTAAGAAAAGCCACAATGGTGTCGAAAGACATCCCGAACCCGTGATTCCTATTTTGAGTTGTGACAACTTAGGTGAGACGGGTCAGACTAAGAAGCCGACAGTAGGGAGTAGGTGCAAAACACAACCTCCATCTGCCCATTGTGTCTTTTTTGTTAACCAGAAAAATCGGAGGCAAAAATGGATTGGGAAAAGGATTTTGCCAAGGAAGAGTTTTATAT
>Ga0187850_10000855_pt1 | contig 36973 bp, 20 predicted proteins | sample June2016WEW_4_15_FD_132436 | JGI IMG/M metagenome (GOLD analysis project Ga0187850, IMG submission 132436) | Peatland microbial communities from SPRUCE experiment site at the Marcell Experimental Forest, Minnesota, USA - June2016WEW_4_150 | ecosystem: Environmental > Terrestrial > Soil >...
CCGCCCGGTCGAACAGAAGAAAGGCGCTGACCGCGGCATAGACGGCAAAATCCTCTTCCGCGACGACCCCCGTGAGACCAAGCCCGAGCAAATCATCATCCAGGTCAAAGGCGGCAAAACCGGCGTCAAAGACGTTCGTGACCTGCGCGGCGTGCTGGACCGCGAGAAGGCGGCTATGGGGGTCCTCATCTCCCTCCAGCCGCCCACCCGTGACATGGTTGCAGAAGCCGTCAGCGCCGGCTTCTACGAGCACAAGACCAACAAGCAACAATACCCACGCCTCCAACTCCGCACCGTCAAAGAACTCATGGAAGGCAAACCCATCGAGCGCCCCACCGCCTTCGCCGCCCTGGACGACACCTTCAAGAAAGCCCCGAAGGCCCCCGCCAAAGACGGCCACCAGCACGAACTCACTCTTTAACAAACGATAGATTCGACCAGACATCGACGTCCGTCCGGCTCAGAGCATCACTCGATTCGTGAAGGTTAAAGAAATATCGCGTCACGTCTTGCCGATGCGAGCAACGAAGGAAATGTGCCTCGTTGGGCAGCACTGCGTATCTGGTCCCCATCGAGAGGCACAACAAGGGGGCGCTCGTGTGACCCGCGGAGCATCTCTTTTTTAAATGTGTCGGTGAAACCGTTCCAAGAGATAAGAAATCCTAGAGAACTCCTTCCCCTCCTATTATGAATCTTTTTCTCGAAGAGCACAAATTCGTCCTTCCCACATTTCGCGGACCATTTTTTGCATTCGACGAGAATGAATTCCGCCTCGTCCTTAAATTCACGAGCAGTGGCGTCATGCGAAATAACGAGATCGATTTCCTCTGTTTCAGTTCGCACATTAGAGTTGACGACTCTTAGCCCCGGGACCGTGTTGAACAACTCCGCCGCCAATTGTTCAAGCGCGCGCCCCTTTTCATCCGCAGTTATGGCCAAGTCGCATGCCCGAAGCAGGTGCAGGCGCCGCTTGCACTCCTTTGCGGAGGCCTCCTGCTCTTGGCGCCTCCTTTGAAAGCCTGCCGGCAACCTCCTTGGCGCTCCCATGTCGCCGCGACAATGCAGCGGCTGAACCTTCAATATCTCACCATTGCGCAGTAAAATAATAGAGCTTTGGGTCTCGTTTTTCGGGACGAGACGTTCGATCGATTCATCAACACCGCGCAGGACACGGTCCCAAAACGCTTCTCGATCTTTTCTAGGCCATCCAGATGGCGTTAAGGCGATGACGTCATTTCCAGCCAACCTGTGTTCAAAAGCGAGCCCGGTGGTGACGGGGTAGTAAGCTCTGTGCGCGTCATAATCGATAATCAGTGGCTGGATTTCGAATACAAGTCCGCTCCACATTTTCCTGCCGTTCACCTGCCCGCTGAATGAAATGGCAGGGATGTCCATTCGCTGGCCGATTGCTTCAAGCTGCTTGGCAACCCGCCTCGGAATGCTCGAATTCTTCTTTAACCCGCTGCCCGGAATACCAACCCTTGTGGTTCCTATCCAAAAAGGTTTGTAAATCTCCTCCAGTTCTTCACGCTTTTTCCATTTGCCTTTTACTTGCTTGATGCTCGTGTCGAGGTTGGCCGGCAGATATGGAACGTAAGTGTTCTCACGCTTCTCGAACCATGCACCGTTGGTAAAGTGCTCCAGAGCCATCGTGTTGAAACGGCACGCCATCATTCCAGCCAATGTTTTCGCCGCCACTTTTCGGTTGGAAGTATTCTCTTTTGTTAATTTACCGAGAACCTGTCTGCCATAGATCTTGTCTCCGTCGCGTGGCGCATTCCAATCCCATTCTACGAGGTAGTGCAACTCGACAAGTGGGTTGTCCCAAGTGATCTGGCTGCCGGGTTCTTCTTCGATTGAGTGCTTGAGATTCCTGATTCCCCATTTGATCAAAGACGCGAGGACTTCAATCCGCCAGTGCGGGTGGGCCCGCTCGTAATTGTCGAGCGCATCATGAAAAGCCTCAAAGTATTTTTCAGGAATCCAATCCCGTTCCTTTGATTTGTGGGCATTTCCCCTCACAGTAGCTCCTTCACAATCTGCTCGTTCAACATTTCCTTCCCCGTCAGCGCGACGGTGACTTTTGGGGCGCAGCCCGCTGATGCGGCTGGGCCGGTACGGCCCAGTGAATCCGCAGGCGCAAGCGCAAAAGACGCAGCCAAAGACGCGTTCGCCCCTCCGGCCGCACACCGGCGGCTGTCCTGGCCGCAAGAAAGCATTGCCGCATCTGTACCAGCATTCAAGTAAATTTACATAAATCCTGCACAGAAGGCAAAAGGCAAAGGGTTCGCATCTCAACAATTGACAAATCGACAACTGACAAATCGACAAGTGCGGGCTCGCTTTCTGGTCCGCTGGCGGTTGAATTGCCTGCATCAAGCGGGGGACAGATGCATAAAACGCGCTGGCCGCCGGCTGAAAGCCCGTCCCGCCAAGGCGCATACGCGCCAAGCTAAGCATTACACGCCGGACTCACCTGGGTTTGTCCCGGAGGGACACCCGACAATAGCCCGGCGTTTCAACGCCGGGAAAGGGCAGCCCTAGGATCAGCCCGTCCCGGAGGGACGGCTGAACCAGCCCCGATTAGTCTCAAGCGTCCCTCCGGGACGCCGGGCCCATTGGGCGTCCCACCCGGCGCCAAGCGCCGAGCCCACTTGACCCCTTCACGCCCATTGGTCCGGTCTCGTTTTCTGCGCGCGCGCCCGCCCCCACCACGCCAGCGACCACGGCGGACAGGAGACAAAACCACACTCTGTCCATCTGCAGAATCATCCGCCGCCTCCCTTAGCGCCCGTGCAAGAACAAATTCCGATTTTCCCCAACCCGGAGGGTTGGCAGACAGTAGCCGGTGGTCGTTCAGGGTAAAGGGGGAACGACCACCGGGCTCCCGATTCCGAATCGGGACTGGCGGTCGCACCCAGGAGGGGTGCCAGAGAATAATACTGCAGCTACGCCTCGCCTTCGGAATCCGTTCTTGCATGAATCCCCCCATCCCTTATAGGGACACCACCGCGCACGAAAATGAGACTCTTGTTCCTTCGCAACGGGCTACGCGCCTATTTTCGGAGTAACCTCAAAACTCGCCTGCGCCCCGCCGGATCAATGACCAATAACCAATACTCAATACTCAATGCTCAATTAACCCCAATCCATTACAGGGCGGCCACTTCGCATTAAAACGACGGTTTTTTTGATTTGCAACGCGCTAGGCAGCTATTCCGGAGGTAACGCTCAGGGGCAGATCGGTAAACAAGAGACCAACAAGCCGGCGGGCGAGCGTGCTGCCGTTGAAAAGTCGAATTTGGTCCTCAGACTAAACGAGCCGCGGTTTTTTCCCGTCACCGCTCGGCGGCGCTTCATACCAGGACTTCTTTAAACTGGTGTTTCTCCGGCACGTCTTCCAGCGCCATCATGCGGTAAGTCTGTCTCTAGGCCCCCGGGCTCGGCATCCCGATGTGCGCGCACAGCTTGCTGGCCGCCTCGGGGTTGGCCCACCTGACCAGGGCCGTAAAGTTGAGGAGGGTGGGATTGTCAGGTCTTGCGTGGAACATGCTCCTGAGACTGGTCACCACTTTCTGGTAGATGGCGGCATACTTCTCATGCGTCAGCCGGCTCACATAGGCTTCGACCACGGGCAGGGCGATCGCGTCGGTTTTCCCATCCGCGCGATACGGTATCTGGCAGAAAATCCGGATGAGGGCCATCGACTCGGCCTCGATGAGGGCGAGCCAGCTCTGCCGGATTTCGTCGGCATCGTACTTGGCATTGAGCCGGTCCCGGATGGCGCCGGCAATCGTCGCGGCGTCGCCGCGGCGGGCGATCATCTCCTTGATCTTGGCCCAGGCCCTTTGCCGCTCGTTTTCCACAGGGTCCCCTTTCTGCGCCTCCTGCGGCAGCACCTTGAGGCCGAGAGCGGCGGCGATAGCTTGGCCGAGCGCTTCGGCCTCGGCCCTGCGAATCCGGTCGCAGCCCATGATGAACTTGACCGCCAGCCGCTGCATCTCCGGGTTGACCAGCCGCAAAAGGGCGGCCAACGACCCGGCCGGCGGCGGCTTTTGGGTCGGGATCAGGTGCCGGACGAACTCGGCCATGAGTTGGTCCAGGCCGGTGTCCGAGGTCTTGGCCGCCCGGAGCCGGAGGACGAACTTGAGGGTCTTGCCGGCCCCGCCGCCTTTGCCCACGTTGTTGAGGATCATCAGCCGATGGTCCGGGCTGACGACAAAGGCCAGCAGCGCCTCGGCGGCGGCAATCAGTTTTTCATCCAGGTTGTCCGGCGGGCCAGGGAGCGCCAACTGTTCAATCAGGCTCGGCAGGCGCTGGGCAAACAGGATGTCCGGCGCCTCGGTGTCCGGGTGTTCGTAGAAGTGAAGCAACTCGGTGAGGAAGGTCATGCGCTGGAAGGCATTTCTCTGGGCCCGGGCCTGGTCGGTGGGCGCCTTGCTGCGCTGAACCCGCTGATACAACGCCAGCAGGGCTTGCCGCTGGTGCGGGACCAGGGCGGGGTCTTGCTCGAGCAGCGCCTCGAACTCGTCTTTGAAGCCCAGCACGATCTCGTCCGCTTTCGGATGCGGGTTCAGCTTGGGGTCGGTGGTCAAGTCGTTGAAATAGACCAGCGCCGGCTCGCCAAATTCGCGCACGATTCGCTCCCGGGGCACGTAGCCCTTCACGAAGCAGCGATTGGCCCGCACCACCCGCGGCGAAAAGAACAGGTCGGCCTGCTTGAGGAACGACTGCAGCATCTCGCCGTCCAGGGGCGTGTCCAGCTTGATGAGTTCCTCGACCAGCGGTTTCAACGCCGCCGCCAGGTCGCGCTTGTTTTGGTCCAAGGCCTTGAGCAGCTCCGGTTGGGACAGAACCGCATCGGCCCCACCCTTGACCAGGGCGCCAAAGAACTGGCTGACGTTGGAGTTGTGTTCGACCAGCTTGGAGAGGAACACCCCCACATCATTGAGCGGCAGCTTGCCCACCAGGCTGGAGAGAATCAGCACCAGCTCGGTGTGTGACTTCTGCCGATGGTCAATCACTCGTTCCAGCAGCAAGTGCAGCGCCTTGGTCTCTTGGGCCAACCCGCCAAGCTCGGCACGCAGTTGCTCTACCTTCAACGTCAACGCGTGCCAGCCTTGTTGCATCTGTTCAATGGAAGCACTTGGCGTTGACTCAATTTCTTTCTCGGTCATGTCTCGGTCGGTTTCCCACGGCCAAAGCCGGGCCCCGTCCCTGCTTGCGTTTCAGGAGGAGGCGCGCCAGCGGGAAAACGCTGTTCTCTCACGGCGGCGGCTGTTTGTTCCGCGCGGCGCAGTCCGCGCAGAATCGGCCCTCGCCTACGCTCATAGCCCCAATTGTAGCCCCCCGCCAAACCCCGTCAAGGTGCGAATCGAGCGCCTCCAGCCTCCAGCCTCCAGCCTCCAGCCTCCAGCCTCCAGCCTCCAGCCTCTAACTTATTTGCCCCCCCCGCCAAACCCCGTCAAGGTGCGAATCGAGCGCCCCCAACGCCTTTCCCGATGCCTTTAAACAGCTCCATTGCCCACATTGGCTGCATTGGCCACATTGGCCATTTTTTCCAAAAAACTGGCCAGGCCGTGCCGATGCTCGCCGGTGGATTTTACAGATGCCCGGGTATAAAATGGGGCCATGATCGTGCTCCTGAACACCGGCGGCATTGCCGCCACCAACTGCATTCTGATTGCGGACGAGACGGCCGGGCAGGCGGTGCTCTTCGACGCGCCGGACCACACCACCGGGCCCCTGCTGGCTGAAGCCGCCCAGCGGGGCTGGGCCATAACCGGGTTATGGCTGACGCATGGGCATTTCGACCATTTCGCTGATCACGGGGTCGTGCGCGAACGCTTTCCCAAAGCGAAGGTCCTCATCCACCGGCAGGATGCCGCCAAGCTCCAGCACCCGGACTTGCAGACCCGGCTGTTCGGGCTCCCCTTTGCGATTCCGCCTTGCCGGCCCGACCTCCGCCTGGAGGACGGCCAGAGGCTCCGGGTCGGCTCGCTGGAGGTGGTCGTCATTCACACTCCCGGCCACTCGCCGGGGCATGTGGTGTATCACTTCCCCAAGGAGGACCTGCTCGTCGGTGGTGACCTCATCATCGGCGGCTCGATCGGCCGGACCGATCTGCCGGATTCCAATCCGATGGAAATGGAGGCCTCGCTCCGGAAAGTGATGGCCCTGCCGGACCAGACCCGGCTGCTGCCCGGGCATGGGCGGCCCACGACCCTGGGCGAGGAACGCCGCGAGAACCAATACCTCCGGGGCGTGCTGGAAAACCCCTCCTCCGGCCTGTAAGGCTGCCGATCTTTTGAGCTGGCAACTACTCCGAGCTTGTTTCCACATCTGCAACCCGCTAACCCTTCAATCCCGCGTCTTTGAGGATTCTGTTCAGGAGACCGGGTTTGAGAGCTTCGTTGCCGTGAACAGGAACGGTGATAAGCAGTGGCTGGCCAGGTTTCTTAAAAACGTGGTGGCTCCCCTTGATGCGCTTTAGCTCCCATCCCGCACCCTCCAGCATCCGGCAAACTTCTTTGCCGGTCCAGTTCACACGGCCACTTCTTCGATGCGAGCGCTTCCGGCGCTCAGGGTGGAAGACTCCTCTTGCAACGTCTCCAAATGGGCCTGAATGGCCTCGGCAATATTCTGCCTTACGTCTTCCAGAGTTCGGCCCTGAGAATAGCAGCCTGGCAGACTCGGAACTTCCGCCCAAAAACCACCATCTTCTTCGTGGAGAACCACTTTGAGCCTCATAAGCGCAGTCGTTATCGTGACCTGTTCAGTAGCTTTTTGCTGCCTCGCCGTCGGCTTGGCGGCTTGCTTAACAATGAGCCGGCTCGCGTGGGATGTCAATATAAAGATTGATCTTCCAGCCTTCCGGCTGCTGTCGTCAAAAGTCAACGGGTTGGTTCCGCCTTTTCGGACGCCTGCAACTCCGTTCGCGGCGCGCCTCACCCCAGGCTCTCAGTGCGCGGGCTTTCAGCCCGCAGCAGAGTGTTTTGAAGGTGGTGCCGGTGGTGGGACTCGAACCCACACGGCTGTTTAAGGCCCCAGGATTTTAAGTCCTGTGCGTCTGCCATTTTGCCACACCGGCAGGCCTTGATGAGGCGGCATCCAGGCTGCGCTTGCAGATCGGGCTCAACGCCGGCGCCGCTGGCGGCGCTGTAGTTACGGCCTGAAAGCCAGAGCAACCGAAAGCACCCGCCCCGCGGACGCTGGCGGCCGCAGGGCAACCGCCCAAAAGGTCATGCCCCAAGCTTGGCAAAGGCCGTGGCCGGGCGCAAGCAGCCAATGGGCGGGCTGTGGGCGCTGCCGCGGGCAAATGAAAAAGCTCCGGCGCGCCCTCACTTGCCCGCCGCCGGCGTCGCGAAGCGGAAGGCTTGGTCGATGCCGTAGTGCTCGAGCACGCGGGCGGTGGCCTCGCGCTCCGCCTGGCCGGCCGCGAGCACCATCCGGCGGAGGGAATCGCTGTGGACAAACTCCAGGATGTGGTAGCCGTTGAGGGGCTTCTGGAGGGCGTCGCGCAGTTCGGGCAGGCGGCTGACCGGTTGCCCGTTGACTTTGTGGAGCACCAGGTACTTTTGGTCCTGGTAGCCGATATTGTAGGCATCCGGCAGCACATGGGAGAGCAGCACCAGGGCCGGCCGCTCCTTGGTCGGTTCCTCGCTGTTATAGTAATAGAGGCGGAAGGGGGCGTTGCGCTTCCACTCGGCGCCCCAGCTTTGGAGGTAGCTGTCGGTCAGCGGCTGGAAGACCAGCCCGCCCAGGAGCAAGTACTCCGGTTCCTGGTCGTGGACGGCGTAGGGCACGAGGGCGTTGGTGTACTCGAATTTCGGGAGGCAATAACTGACCGCCATCGGTTTGCCCTCCCGCCAGAGCTGCATCTTCAGGTCCTGCCCCGCCCATTTGCCGCGCGTGGCCAGCGCCTCCAGGTTCAAATGCCCGAACTCCGGGTCGTTGTAGTCGCCCTGGATGTCCAGGTCGAAGCCGTCGATGTTCAAGAGGATGTCTTTGGGCTTGAGGACCTGGTCGCGGCCATCCGGCCGGTCGGGGACGTGGACAACCATGACGCCGCGCGGCTCGCCGGTGAGTCCGAGCCAGGCCAGCGAGGCGGTGTTCTTGGCGGGCTGCCAGTAGAAATGGAAGTAGCCCAGCCCGGGATAGGCTCCCTGCCGGCGGGCCTGGAGGATGGCCCGGATGGAGGAGGCGGGCAGAGCGTAACAATTGCGGCCTTCCTGGGCCGTGAGGAGCCCGGCCACCTGCGCATTGACCACCACCGGCTCGCCCCAGCCGACGCCCTGAATGTCGGAGCTGACCTCCAGCACCACGTGGTTAAGCGGGCTCAACTGTCCCTCGCGCACCGAGAATTGAGTGAACTCCGCCCGGCGGTTTTCGAGATTGCCCTCGCGCCAGCGCAGGATTTGCATCGCGCCCTGGCTCGGCGCGGCGCTGCCCAGAGTGGCGGGCTTCAGGTCGCGCCAGAAGTCCGCCTCGGCGGTGGTCACAAGGGCCAGGTTCGCGTGGTAGTCAATCCAGGCTGCTTGGCCCATCCACCATTGCCCCCGGCCGCCCTTTTGCAGGCGCACCAGGGTGCGCTCGAACAGCTCATCGGCGGTGGTCAGGACCTCCCGCTCGCCCACGACCAGGCCGGCCTTTTGCAGGCGCCGCAGGCCTTTGCTCCACGGTTGGTAATAGTCGTATTGCTTGCGCGCCACCTCGAGCGTGACGATGGAATGCTCCCAGGCCGACCCCTCGGCCCCGGCGGCGCCGGGCGCCGCCAGCAGCGCCAGCGCCAGCAGGGGTTGTAAACCGGGCACGCTCTTCATATAAAGAGAGCCGCGGGGCGAACCCCGCGGCTCTTTGGAGCCTAAGCGCGGCCAGTGTTACGGATTAGTATTTAATCCTGTAGAACTGGTTCGCGGCGCCGATGGGGATGGTCATCGGGCTAGTCGCACTGGGGATCGGCTGCCAGTCGGCGTTGGGTCCGAGGGCGGGGCTGCTCTGGAGCGTGCCGCCGGGGGGCGTCCAGGAGAGGATGAAGTTCTGGCCGACGTGCTGGACCGTGAACAGGGCATTGACAGGCAGCGCCCAGGCGGTGGCGTAGTCCGCGTAGTGCACCGTGTCGTAGAAGCGCCCGACCGGGTCGCCGGCGAGCTCGTTGTCGTTGTTGTGCGCGGTCGTGCATATGCCGACATAGACCGTATTCGGCAACGGGATCAGTCCACCAGAAGCAGGATCGCCCACGAGGGTCGGGTCGGCCCAGCCCATTTGCACCCAGTTAACGCCGTTGGTGCCGTTGAAGGCGGTCAGGATAGTGCCCGTCCTCTTGAGGCGGACCCAGGCGTTCGGATACGGGGGCGCAACCTGGTTGCTGACCGCCTGCCAGCCGCCGCTGGTGGCGTCCGTGGCGCTGCGGCAGTTGCACTCGATGGTGTTGGCGCCATAACCGGTGTTATCGAGGGCCATGATGCCGTCGTCGGAGCGCGGGTCGCAGACGACGTTCCAGTTGCGGGCGCCGGCATAGAGGCCACCGATGGTGTCGCGCACCATCAGGCCGGCCTTGGACCAGTTGGAGGTGTGCGTGACGTCCTTCACGCGAACGGCGACGTCGAAGTCGCCCGTCTTGAGTTCGTAGCAGAAGTTGAACCCGTCGGCAGCGTCCCAGATGTCGCGGCCTTCAGCCACGACGGTGTAGTCCTTGGGGCCGTCCACATACACCATGGATGGGACGACCGGGCCTGAGTCAGGGGTGCCGACGTCCACGACGGTGAGCGGCACCGCGAGGGCGTTAGTGGCGGTACTGCCGGAGGCAAGGGCCGTGTGGCCGAGGTCGGTCAGGGAACTGTTGACCGAGACCGAGAAGGGAGGGTGCGGCGTGCCGGTCACCGCCAATTCGACGCTCCGGAGGTCGTTGGTGCTGAAGTTAATGCCGACGATGGTCAGGCCGGCGGGCAGGTTGTAGCTGCTGCTGAGGATGAGCTTGGCCGGATCCATGGGGTTGTCAAAGGCCAGGTCCACGTAGGTCACGGCGGGATTAAGCAGGTTCGTGGGGCAATAGTTCGTATAGACCGCCGCATACAGGAGGTGCGGGGCGGTGGTGACGACGGTGAGGGTGGCCACCTGGCTGGTGGCCCAGAGCGGATTGCCGGAGGCGTCGCCGTAGCCCAAGGCCCGCATCGTGCAGAAGATTTGAGCCCCGTTGTCGCTCGGCAGCACCATCGGCAGGACGAGCTTGGGGCCGTTGGCGCCGTTGACGGGCGACCCGTTCTTGTACCACTGGAAGAAGAAGAAGTTGTTGAACGAATTCCTCCAGTCACCCTCGGGGCCGACCGGAACTGTCGAGTCAGTCGTGCCGCCGGCGGTGAAGGTGGCGTTGGCGTAGTTGTTGACCGTGACGTTCTGCGGCTGGCTGGTCACATTCACATAAGTGCACGGTGGAACGTAAACCCCCACCGCGCTGCCACGGATAACGCTAAGCGAACCGCTCGCGGGAGCGTTCGGATAATTAGGATCGGTGGTCATCATGGCGTTGATGCAGGTTTCGGTGCCGCCGCCGCCTTGGTGGTGGACGGCTTCCATGGCGTATTTCTGGCCTGCGTTCAGATGGATGCCGTTCGCGTACAGAGTGTAGCCGGTGGCCGGATCGACAAACGTATCCGAGCGGACCTGGCTGACGACACCGGCTGAGGTGCCCCAGGCCAGCGCGCCGGCCCAAGCCGTTTCCCGGGCGATCAGGCGCAGATTGCTCGCCGAGCCATCCGTGCTCAGGAACAGGTCGGTGTCGTCGTCCGCGTTGCAGAAGAACACATAGTTGCCCGTGGTCGGCGGGATGAAGAAGCCCAGCAGCACGTCGTTGAAGTTGTCTGCGAGCTCACCGCCACCGGTGTCAACCTCGAAGGCGGGCGTGGCCATCATCCAGTCCGGCGCTGGGGCCGTGAGGCTTTCGATCGTGATCCGGCCTGGGGGAGTGCCCCAGAACTCGTGCAGGGCGAAGCCGCTTTCCCACACGGCGTTGCCGGAGACCGTGAGGGTGGCCGGCGTGCTATTGCTCCAGAGGGCGGTGCCCGAGGCGTCGGAGTAACCGATCGCCCTCATCTTGCAGGTAAACTGCGTCCCATTGTCCACCGGCGACACCGGGCCAAACTTATAGGCGCTGCTGGTCGCGCCGGGAATATCAACCCCGTTCTTCGCCCACTGGTAGAGCATGTAGTTGTTGAGATAGTTAGCCGGGTCGCCCGTGGGACCCACGGCCAATTTCGAGTCGGTCGTACCTGCGGCCGAGAGCGTGGCGACGCCGCCGAAGGGGACGGTCACATTGGCCGGCTGTTGGGTGAAGGCGACGTAATGGCAAAACGGCGCGAACATGCCAATGAGGTTGCCAAAGAGGGCGCTGTCGGTGCCATCGGCCGGATCGGCGTCATTGAGCTTCTTCATGGTGACCTCGACGTTGTCGCCGCCGCCGCCCTCCTGGTGGTCAGCCTCCAGGTAATATTTGTGGCTGGCATAGAGGTAGATGCCGCCGAAACCGGGACTGGCCGAGGTGACCGGGTCGACAAACGAGTCGCTCCGTTTCTGGGTAAGGGTGCTCGCGCCACCACTGCTCAGCCACATCCAGGGGTTGCTCCATTGGGTTTCCTGGGCAATCATGTACTTACCGGCCGGGTCGCTGTCCGCGCTGATGAACAGGTCGGACTGGTCATCGGAGCAGATGAAGAAGACGTAGTAGTCACTGATAGCCGGGACGAAGAAGCCGCTGACGCGGCGCGAGTAGGTATCGCCGCTCTCATTGTTCACGCTGGCCTCGAACCTGGGCGAGGTAATGGTGTACGTGGGAGCCCCCAGGGTGCCGGCCACAAGGCCCGCCAGGTTCTCATTGTTGGCCCAGAATTCCACCTTGGCAAAGCCCTTTTCGAAGACCGGCGGCACGACGGTCAGGGTGGCCACCGTGCTGGTTTTCGAGAGTTCGCCTTCGGCGGTTGAAGCCACGACTCGGAATTGTCTGCCATTGTCCGCCGCGGTGACCGACGAGAGAGACAAGGAGGCGGAGGTCGCACCCGCAATGGCGCCCGCCGGCGCACTGACTTGGTACCACTGATAGACCGGCACGAATTCGCTGTCGCTCGCCGCCAGGGCAGGAATGGTGCCGCTGAATCCTTGGGCGAGGGTCGTATCGGCCGGTTGCGTGACCCAATCGAGGGTGGTGACGGGCTTGGTGACCAGGACGATGTTATGATTGGCCGCCTGGAGCAGGCTGGGGCTGAGGTCGACGAGGCTGCCAACATTGGCCATGGTCGAGTAGGTCACGCCCACGTTGTCGCCGCCCGTGCCGTTCCAATGCACGGCTTCGATGTAATAAAGATTGCCGCCAATCATAGAAAAGCCGAGCTGCCAGGGCACCGTCGTGCCGTTATCCGGGCTCCAGGTGTAGGAGGCCTTCTGGCCGGTGGTCGAGCCACCGCCCACCGAGAGCCAATGGTCCGTGCCGCTCCAGCCGGACTCCTGCGCAATGAGCGCTTTGTGGGCCGGATTGCTGTCCATGCTCAGGAACAAATCGGTGGCGTCGTCCGCGGACACGAAGAACACATAAGTATCGCTGGCGGGCGCAATGAACCAGCCGCTGACCCGGTTCACGTAATAATCGCCCAACCCGCCCGGATTGTCGAAGTTCGGCATAATGGCCAGCCAGTTGGCAGGGCCGACATTGCCCGCCTCGACATTGGTGATCGCGGTAGCGGTGGTGAAACCGGCGAAGAATTCCTCCTTCAGGCCGTTGGTGTAATAGAGGGAGCCGGGCTGGATGCCGACGGTGGCGGTGGCGCTGTTGAGCGACACGGTCGAGGGGGCGGGAAAGCTGGCTTTGCAATAGACCTGGGCCCCGTCGTCAGCCGCCGCGGTCAGAAAGGTAAGCTTGCCGCCGGTCGCGCCGGTCACAGCCGTTCCGTTCTTGTACCATTGGTAGTTTGGGACAAACACATTAGGAATGCCATCATTGGTGGTGGCGAAGCTGAGGGAGACCTCGCTGCCCAGGTAATTAGTCGCGTTCTGCGGCTGGACGGTGGCCCCCAGCACGGAGGGCGGCGCCGCGGCCGGGAACGTCGCGCTAAGGTTGGCGATGGTGGCGACGCCGCCGCCGAGGTCGCCATCATTGTGGGCGGTCACGCCCACACCGACCGCGACAATGTCCGGAAACGGAGTGCCCCAGTCCCAGAGCCTCGCGGCATCCTGTCCATAGATCTGGTTGGCGGTGTCGATCACTATGTACTGCGTCCAGGCGGCGGGGGGGTTGTTCACCGCGTCCTCGGCGTGGTAGATGGTGAACTTGGTGCCGTCGCGATGGATTTTCATCCACTGGCCGGGATAGACCGGGATTGGATTCGCACCGGCCTGGAGCCAGTCGGCGTTGACACCGTATTGGGTGCGCCATTGGTCGATGACCGCGTTCTCCGCGGCGGTCCCCGGGGGAGGCCCGTAGGTCTTCGGGCAGGCCATCATCGCTACGAACGCGTCCGGGCCCCGCGGGCCCAGGAGGGGATCGGACCGCCGGACCATCAATTCACACTTGGTCCAATAATCCGGGCCTTGCAGGTCGGTGACTTCGACGATGGCATCCCAGGTCTGGCCCGAGGCCCAGGCGTAATAGAAGTGCATGTTGTCGGTGGCGTTCCAGATATCGTCGCCGCCGCCGATGATGGTGACGGTGCCGTTGCCGTTATCGGTAGCCGACCCGTGGAGGGTTGGGGTGCCGACGTCGGCGTTGAGCCAAGTTATTCCCGCGCTGGCGGTGATGCTGGCGCAGACGGCCAGCACTCCAAGGGCAAGCGCGGCCCAGACAGCGCGTAAGCGCCTGGGGCGTAAGGTTGTTGGTTTCATGATGATTATGGGGGTTTGTTTTTCTCTCTGCGGGTTGAGTTGTTGTGGTCTATTCATTCTGTCTGTTTCTGCGGCCTCGGGACGCGCCCATGCCGGCAAGGCCTGGCGCCCGAGGCGCTAGGCTTTCCCGGCACGGCCGGCCATTTTTTGAGGCAACACGCTCAGTTAACCAGAAATGTCAAACGATGGCAAGAAAAATCTTCACAATTTTTTGAATAATTTTTTAGCCACAAACTCCTCCGCGCGGCGGGGCCGCCCCTGCGTCCCCTGCGAACAGCGAATAGCGAACGGCGAACGGCGAACGGGGTCGGCGGCGCCCGGGGGGGAGCCCCGCCCGGCGGGGCGGGGCCTGGCGGGGCGGCGCCTGGCGAGCCTTAGGGTTCTTGACCGGCAAAACTCGTTGTGATCAGGTCAAGTTTCGCTGCGATTGCAATCCCGATTCGGAATCGGGACTTTTAGGTAAATTGGACATTGAGGATTGAAAAACGATCGTTGGTTATTGAAGAATGCCCACGGATGACGCCGAATGAGCTTTCGGACCGCGGGCTCAATGACCAATAAGCAATACTCAATACTCAATGCTCAATGAACCTCTCCGGGCAGGCCCGATTCCAGAGCCGGTCTGGGGCGCAAGGCCTGGCCGCCGTGCCGGCTACTTCGCGGTCACCACCACGAAGGTTCTTTTGCCCTTGCGCAGGAGGAGGTGTTTGCCGAAGAGCAGGTCGCGGGTGGTGATGGCGCGCTGGAAGCTGGTTTCGCGGAGGTTGTTGACGTAAATGCCGCCGCCAGCGAGGTCTTTTCGCGCCTGGCCCTTGGAGGGGCAAAGCCCGCCGCGGACCAGCAGCTCGACCAGGGGCTGGCCGGCGCCCTGGAGTTGGGCTTTCTGGATTTCCTTGGTGGGCGCCTCGCCGACAATTTCGTTGAAGGTCGTTTCGGAGATGCCCCCCAACTCGCCGCCGAAGAGGATTTCGCTGGCGCGGAGGGCCTCGGCGGCGGCGCTTGGGCCGTGAACCAGGCCGGTGGCGGCTTTGGCCAGGGCCTTGTGGGCGGGGCGGGCGCCGGGGTTTTGGGCGTGCTGGCTGGCCAGGGCGGCGATTTCGTCCTGGCCCAGGAAGGTGAAGTATTTCAGGTAGCGGACCACGTCGCGGTCGTCGGTGCGAATCCAGCACTGGTAGAACTTATAGGGGCTGGTCTTGGCGGGATCGAGCCAGACGGCGCCGGCGACGGTCTTGCCGAACTTGGAGCCGTCGGCGTTGGTAATGAGTGGCAGGGTGAGGCCAAAGACGGGGCGGCCGAGTATCTTGCGGGTGAGGTCGAGGCCGGCGGTGATGTTGCCCCACTGGTCGCTGCCGCCGATTTGGAGTTGGCAATTGTAGTCGCGGCACAAGACGTAAAAGTCAAAGGCCTGGAGCAGCATGTAGCTGAACTCGGTGTAACTGATGCCGGCCTGGCGGTCGGCCAGCCGGGCGCGGACGCTCTCCTTGGCGAGCATCTGGTTGAGGGAGAAGTGCTTGCCGATGTCGCGCAGGAAATCCAGGTAACTGACCGGGGCCGTCCAGGCGGCGTTGTCGAGCAGGCGGGCGGGATTGAGCGGGGTGTCGAAGTCCAGGAGCCGGCGGAGCTGTTCGTTGATTTTGGCGAGGTTGGCGGCCAGGAGGTCCCTGGGGAGCAACTGGCGTTCCTGGCTCTTGCCGCTGGGGTCGCCAATCGCGCCGGTAGCGCCGCCAGCCAGGGCGATGGGGTGATGGCCCAGCAGTTGAAAGCGGCGCAACGCCAGCAAGGGCACCAGGTTGCCCAAGTGCAGGCTGTCGCCGCTGGGGTCAAACCCGCAATAGACCGTGAGCGGGCCGGGACTGACCCGCCTGGCCAGTTCGGGCAGGTCCGTGCAGTCGGCCAGCAAGCCCCGCCATTGAAGCTCTTCCAAGATGTTCATCCGGGGGAAAAATAGATTGGCGCCGGCCGATTGCCAATGGCCAATTCTTGAATCCGCCCCGGGCGAGGATTAGGGTGGCAATTGGCAACTGACTTCTTGACATGGCTCGAAGGCGCAGCTTAGTGTTTTTCGTTCGGAATGCCAAATTACCAGCGCGCACCCATGCGGCCCTTTGTTCCGCGAGACGCCAGGTCTTCGCCTGCTTGAGGCGCCCGTAAAGGCCCAATCCATCCAGACAGGACGTGAAACCCAAGCGGAACAGGCCGAAACGCTCCCCTCCCGGCAAACCGGGCGCAGTGGCTCCCGAGGTCCAACGTCCGGCTGACGCGCCGATAGCGCGGACCAGGCGCCGGTGGTTTCGTCTCCTGGCTCTGGTCTGGCCTCTGCTTGTTCTGGGCGCAGTGGAGTTGGGGCTGCGCCTGGCTGGCTACGGCTATCCGACGGCCTTTTTCCTCAGCTCGCGCCAGGACAACCGCGCGATGCTCACCGATAATCCCAAGTTCGGCGGGCGGTTCTTTCCCGCGGAAGTCGCGCGCGCCCCCCGGCCCTTGTCCCTGGCCGGCAGGAAGCCGCCGGGCACGGTCCGCCTTTTCGTGTTCGGCGAGTCGGCGGCGATGGGCGATCCCGAGGCGTCCTACAGCTTCGCCCGGCAGCTCGAGCGAATCCTCCAGGCCCGTCACCCGGACCAGACTGTGGAGATTGTGAACACAGCGATGACCGCCATCAATTCGCACGTTATCCGGGAAATCGCGCGAGATTGCGCCCCGCGCGAGGGAGATTTCTGGCTGGTTTTTGCCGGCAACAATGAGGTCATCGGTCCCTTTGGCGCCGGCACGGTCTTTGGGCGGCAAGCGCCGGGACTGGCAGCCGTGCGGTTGAGCCTTGCGCTCAAGACGACTCGTGTCGGGCAGTTGCTCGCCAGCCTGGGCAGGGGGTCGAAGGAGCCGGCGAACTGGGAAGGCATGGAGCTGTTCCTGGATCAACGAGTGCCTCGTGACGACCGGCGGCTGAAGAATGTCTATGCCAATTTTGCCGCCAATCTGGCCGACATCGCTGATTTGGGGCGGCAGTCGGGGGCCAAAGTCCTGTTCGCTACGGTTCCCGTCAACCTGAGGGATTCACCCCCGTTTGCCTCGGTCCATCGCCCCGGCCTGCGCCCGGGCGAATTGGCCGAATGGGAGAAATGCTTTGGGCGCGGGGTGGAGGCTGAAGACCAGGGACGGTTTGGCGAGGCCCTGTCGGCTTACCGCCAGGCGGGGCAAATTGACGGGGAGTTTGCGCAACTGATTTTCGGCCGCGCGCACTGCGAACTGGAACTGAAGCAAGCCGCGCTGGCGGAAGCGGATTTCCGGCTCGCTCGCGACCTGGACGCCCTCCGGTTCCGGACCGACTCGCGTCTCAATGAAATCATCCGCCAGGTCGCCGCAGCCAAGGGCGTTTGGTTCACCGATGCCGAGCAGCAATTCGCCCGGCGACCGGAGGGCCTGCCCGGCGAGGACCTGTTTTACGACCATGTTCACTTGAATTTCACCGGCAACTATTGCCTGGCCGTCCTGTTCGCTGCCGGGTTGGAGAAGCACTGGCCCGGCGCCCGGGCTCCCGCCCCGCCCTTGTTGACCGAGGGCGAGGTCGCGCGCCGGCTGGCATTCACGGATTTCGACCGGCGGCGCATCGGCGAGGAGATGCGCGCCCGATTGCAGCAGCCACCCTTCACCGGCCAGAGCAACTTTCGCCAGCGGGATGAGCATTGGCGCGAAACCCTCGCCGCCCTGTCCGCCCCGCCGGCCAGCCTGGTTCCGGACTATCAAGCCGCCTTGGCCCTGGGGGCCCAGGACTGGCTGCTCCACGCCAACTTCGCCGGACTGCTCGAGGCGGCAGGCGATGGGCGCGGCGCCGCCGCGCAATGGGGCGAGGTGGCGGGGCTGCTGCCGCACGCCCCGCAGGCCTGGTTCAACCTCGGGCGCCTGGCCCGCGCCGCTGGAAACGAGGCGCGGGCCGAGGAGTTCCTGAGGGAGGGGTTGAGACGAAGGCCGGATTCCGTCGAGTTGCTCACTGAGTTTGGCCTCTTGCAGGCCGGCCGCGGAGCCACACAGGAGGCCCGGCGCCAATTCCGGGCAGCGTTGCGCCTCCAGCCGGGTTTCAGCGCCGCTCGAGTGAACCTCGGCTTGCTCCTCGCCCGGGAGGGCGACGCCGCTGGCGCCGCCGTCCAATACCGCGAAGCGCTCCGGCGACATACCAACAACGTCGACGCGCGCATCAACCTGGCCAACCTGCTCGGCGCCCAGGGCCAAAGCGACCAGGCCATGGCTCTTTACGAGGAAGCGGTAAAACTGCAGCCGGATAACGCCCTTGCCCGCTACAACCTCGGCAAAATCCTGGCCGCCAACAACCGCCTTGCCGACGCCGTGCCGCATTTCGAAGCCGCGCTCCAACAGCACCCCAATCTGGCCGAAATCCGGTACGAACTCGGCGTCGCCCTCGGTCGCCTGGGAAAGGATGCCGCAGCGCTCGCCCAGTTTGCGGAGGCCGTGCGCCTCAAGCCGGAGCTGGTGGAGGCCCGCCTCAACTATGGCGTCGCGCTCGCCAGGACCGGCCGCTACGCCGAAGCGGCCGCGGAGTTTCGTGAAACACTCCGGCTGCGGCCCGATCATCCTTTGGCGCAACGCCTGCTGGACCAGGCTTCGCGCGCTGCGCACGAGGGCCCGCGCGCCCCGCCAAACTGAGGCGGAGCAGCGCGGAGGACGGCTGGAACCAAAAAAGGCAGTTCAATCCCCGCTGAACGAGGCCTGGCAAGGGGTGAATAGGGACCGGTGACTGGTGGTCGGGTCTGGCGGGCGACCGGTCGGCGATCGCCCATTGCCAATCACCCGTTCACTGATCGTAGATCACCTGAGGCTGCTTCGACCTGGCGGCGTCCGGCATGACCAGGGTCCTTTTGCGCGCCGCCTTGATGGCCTTGACCAACTCCCTCTGCGGCACGGTGACCGGCCCGGTCGCCAGCGTCGGGATCGTGTAGGTCTTGAGCAGCGAATCGTAGTACGTGGGGTCGCGTTGCGGGACAATGAAGGGCTTGCTGCATCGGCCGTTGGGAGCGACGTATGCCAGGTATGGACGATTGAGCAAGGGGCTCTCACGTTTGCTGCTGAAAATCACCCACCGGCTGTTCGAGGACCAACTCAGCCACGACTCGCACTCCGGCGAACTGAGTTCGAGTTTCCGCCAGCCATACTTCCCGTTCTCCCGGCCGCTGCTCAGGTCCGTCCCATACAGGTCGCTGCCGGGATCATAAGTCGGCCAGCAGCCATAGGCGGTTCCGCAAAAAAACAGCCAGCGGCCATCGGGGCTGATGCGCGGCTGGGCCAGGCTGAACCCCAGGTCGCGCGCGCTCAGCACCGTCTCCGGCTCGCCCCACTGGTCGCGGACGCGGTCATAGGCGATGCGCATCACATCATATTTGACTGTGGAATACGTTCCCGGCAGGGTGTTGGTCGGGTTGGCCAGGGGATTGGGAGCGCTGCAGTAATACAAATATGCGCCGTCGGGCGACCACGCCGGGAAGGCCAGCAGGCGGCTCCGGTCTCCGGCCGGGACCTCCCGGACGAGCCCGGACCCGAGGCGGAAATAGCCAAGCCAGCCTTCCAGTTCCCCAATATCGCGCATATCGCCTTTCCTGGCGGAGTGCAGCAGGAGACGGGGCTTGCTGAAGGCGGAAACGACCACGTCTGCCTTAGGATGCCAGGCGGTGAAGCCGGCCAGGCCCTCGATTGCCTCCGCCACGCCGTTGCTGATGACGAGGATGCTGTTCTTGTAAGCGGTGCTGCGAACCAGCAGCGTGGCGTGGTTGGGATCGTTGTTGCGCAAGGCGTGGCAGTGGCAACAGTCGTTGTCAAAACGGCGGTTTTCCAGAATGGGAGCCTCGTCAAAGGTCCGCAAATCCCGCTGGTACAGCCCCATCGCGCGCCAGGAACTGTGGCTCGGGTGGATCTTCCGGTAGATCAGAACCGGATCAATGTCCTCGGCGGCGATCCAACTCGTCATCGCCGGGAAACGCCGCCATTGCTTGTCCTCCCCTTGCAGCCCGACCTCGACCAGGAGCGGGCTGCCCCGGTTGAGGCCCAGTACCCGGCGCCACTCCGCCTCAGGAAACCTGATTTTCGGACTGCTGGAATCAACCTCGACCGGCGCGCCCGCCGCGCCGCGCAGGCTGACATGGAAAGAGGTCCCCGGCTCCAGGATCAGGAAGTTCAGGGGCGCGATATTGGGCGGGATGGTCAGGTCCGTGTAGTCCGGCTGGAGGCGCGGCTTTTGGGCCGGCGCCGCCGGTTCACTCGCAGCGGACAGGCTGGCCCACAGCGCGCAGGCAAGGGCCATGGCGCCCAGCATCGCCCGGGCGCGCCGCGCGAAATCCGAAATCCACGGACTGAAACCCCTAGTGATGGAAAAAGTAGTAGAAGAAATAGTTGTTGCCATAATCGCTCTGCAACTGCGTGCGAGCGGCTTCTTCGTTGCGGCCGCAAGCTTCGATCACCTGGAGAACATGGTCGAGACGCTCCTGGCACTCCGCCCAGCCCGGCGCGGCCTGCGCAGCCGGGCTCTGGCCCTGGCTCCTGGCCCACAGGACCATCGCCTCCTCCCATAAGAGCGACAGCTTGAGCCCGGGAAAATCCCTTATGTGGGGCAGCCGGCGGGCAAAGCCGTCCAGGTTCTTCGTCAGCAAATAATAGGTCATCAGGTATTCGAAAGCCATGAGGTTAGAGGAGTTGGCCCCCAGCAGCATCAATAATTGCTGCTCCACGCCAGGGTGCCCCACTGTGTCCTGCTTCACCGTCATGCTCCTCAGGCGCGCAACTTCCTGGTCCCCGGTCAGCAACGGGTCCGAGGCCAGGCGCTCGAGATAACCCCGGGCCCAGCGCGAGTGAAACGGGACGCGCGCCAGGGCGTTGAGGTAGATGCGCGCCGTGGCGATGTTCCCCACCGCCAGGTTCAGGATTACCAGGCGCTCCAGCAGCCTGGGGCGCTCGCCCCAAAATTCAACCGCCTCGGTCAGATGGTGCAGCGCCTCGTTGACATACCCCAAATCCAGATAGAGCTCTCCCTGTTTCCAGTGGGCGAGTTGTTTCCGGCCCAAAAGCAGCAGGTCCTCGGGCCCCTGCACCGGGGGGAGTTGGCGCATGAGAAGGCCGGTGTGGTAAGCCGCCTGCGTGGCAGTGCAGGCCGTATAAGGGTCAGCAAGCTTGCCTCGGACTGCCGCCAACGCCTCGGGCCACATCTGGCGATATGCATAATAATTCACCGCCAGCGCGGACTTCTGCTCCCGGTCTTGTGAGGCGTAGAAAACGCCGATGACCGCCGCTGCCAGGCAGGCCGCCTGCCACATCCATTTGCCGCTGGTTCCAGAGGCGAATGAGGCCGAAGCCGGCAGCGCCGCTTCCCGGCCTTGCCTGGGGCGGTGGGAGTGCCTGGCCCTGCCAGCTTCCCCGCCCCGCTCCGGCAAGCGGGACCGCCTTCCGGAAGCCAGCACCCCCACGAAGCTCGAGAGCCAGCGTCCTGAACGGCCCTGCCAAAACCAGGCGAGCAGGTCCAGACCGGGCAGCAGGAGATACAGCAGGCACAGCGGCATCAATCCGGGTTGAGTCCAGGAAGGCCGTCTCCACGGCACCGGCGCCAGGCTCTGCCAGGACTCGTCCACGGCCAGGCCGAACAGCAGCCTGCCTTCCAGGCACGCCACTGCCACCCCAATCAAAAGGACTGCCATGGCTCTCCGCCACGAGCGCCCACGCTGCCACTCCATGACCGCCAGTGCGAGGGAAAACACGGGCAGCGCGCCGGCCGCCGCCGGATACAGCAACGCCGTAAACACCAGCACAAGACCCAGCCGCAGCCCTCGGCTGGCGGCGCGGAACCGAACCAGCAACCAAAGAGCAAGGGCGACCACCGTCAAACTCGCCAGCGCCTGCGCGTGATGGGCGTACCGGGCGTAAAGCCACAGCAGGAGCAGCGGCGCAGCCAAAGCCACCAGCCCCGGCCGGCCCAGGCCCGCTTCTCGGCCACAGGCCCTCACCGCCAGGAAAATCACCCACCCCTGCGCTGTCAGAACAGCCGCCCCGAGCCAGGAGTGGAAGAGGGATTGCATTGACAGCGCAGCCACGTACTCCATCCAGCCCCCGGGGTAGCCGAGAAACTCCCGCGCGAAATCCCACCCCCAATAAAAGACCGGGAAATCAGGAATTTCACCATCCGCGTGGTAAATGAGGCGGACCTCGACCCCTTGCCATAAGCAGAGATAAAACAACATGAAGAAGACCATTAGCGGGGAAAAACCGCTCAACCTCTGGAAAGACCAATCCGGACGGGCAGTTGCGGCTTCCGCTTGCATCTTCGGTTGACCGCTTCCCCCCGACACAAGCTTCAGACACGCGGTTTTTGAAGCCGGGGCCATGGCCGGCAAGTGATCCATGCTCCGGGCCTCACGTCAAGATCAAAGCAGGCTCTCTGTTCTTGAATCAATCTCCAACGCGCCCCGGCTTGGGCGGCGGCAAAGGCTTTGCGGGTTTACAACGGACCTGGATTGAGCTTAGTATGGAAGAAATGAGTGAGCAAACGCGGCCGTTCTTGAGACCAAGGGCGCGCCCGGCGGCTGCCGCCGCCGCCGGCCGGCGGCCGGCGCCTGGCCGGCGTTGCCCGCGGGGGGAAAACCAGGCCCGCCCCTGACACCGATGACCCCGGCCCTCGCCACTCTTGGGATTATCGCCGGCAATCGCTCGCTGCCGCTGATTTTTGCCCGCCAGGCGCGGCAGCTTGGGGTTAAACAGCTTGTGGCCGTGGCCTTCGAAGGGGAGACCGAACCTGCCCTGGCCGGGTTGGTGGACGAGATTGTCTGGCTCAAGGTGGGGCAGCTCTCGAGGCTGGTGGCGGCCTTCACGGAGCGGCACGTCCGGCACTGCGTGATGGCGGGCCAGATTGCCCCCAGGAACCTCTACCACGTCCGCCCCGACTTGCGCGCGATGGCCCTGCTGCTCCGGCTCAAGCAAAGGAACGCGCAGACGATCTTCGGGGCCCTGGCCGAGGAACTGAAGAGGGACGGCGTCGAATTGATCGAAGCCACGCCGTGGCTGAGGCCGTTGATGCCGGGCCAAGGGTTCCAGCGCGGACCGACGCTCTCCGAGGGGCAGCGGGCGGACGTGGACTTTGGGTTTCGCATGGCCAAGGAGATCGCGCGGCTGGAGATCGGCCAGACGGTCGTGGTCAAGCACGGCACGGTGCTCGCCGTCGAGGGCTTTGAGGGCACCGACCAATGCCTGGCCCGGGGCGGCCGCCTGGGGGGCAAGGAGGGCGGCGCCGTGGCCGTGAAAGTGGCCAAAGAAAACCACGACTGGCGCTTTGATATCCCCTGTCTGGGCCCGCAAACGCTCCAGACCTGCGCCGCCGCCAGGATCGCCGCGCTGGCTTTTGAAGCCGGCAAGTCGCTCTTGCTGGAACAGGAAACTTGCGAAGGCCTGGCCAACCGGCATAAAATCTCCGTAACGACGGTGGGGTAAATCCCCGCCCTTGGACCTTGAATCGAGACCCTGGATATGCGCCGCCCGCCCTGGACCCTTTTGACTCAGTTAACTCGCCCAACCCGTTTAACCGACACGAATGCTCTCCTCCCACGAACTGCTCGGTTTCATGTCGCCGAACCTGGCGCTTGAAATTCTCACCTACGCCTTCGACTCGGACAAGCCGCTTTACCGCGCCGCCTTGAACGCCGTGGCCGAGGCCCGCAAGGTGCGCCCGGTTTTCCTCGGACGCCAGCCCCGGGCCCAGCGCCACACGGCCATGCTGGCCACGCTCATGCGCCCAGCCCTGGACCTGGTCACGGGCAACCTGATTCGCGCCTGGCTGCTCAAGAAATATAACGCCATGCTGGTGGATTTTCTGGACGCCCTGGGCCTCCCGCACAAGGAAGGCGTCGTGGAAAGCCTGCCCGCGGCCATGGACGACGCCAAGCTCCAGGCCGCCGTCGAAAAACTGCTGGCCAAATATCCAGGGGAAGTCGTGGCTGTCTATCTGAACGCCTTCAACGGGATGAACGAGGTGGATTGGCCGAACCTGAAAAAGACCCTCGAGACCGAGCCCCGCCTCCAACTCCGCGGCTAGCACGTCCGCACCCGGGGTGCGGAGCGGCTCTGCGTCCGCACGTTGCTGCCAGACCCCTTAAACAACTACTCGTAAATCAAGCAGGCCAGAGAAGCACCGCGGCGTCCCGCCGCGGCGGCACCGCAACCCAGCGGCATACTGCATTGGCCACATTGCCTCCATTGGCCACATTGGCCATTTTTGCCAAAAAACTGGCCGGGGCCGCGGCTTAAAAGCAATACCACGGTCCAGCGCGCCTCCCCTGCGCCGGTGGTGCCCCCCGGAAGCGCCGCCAGCCAACCCGCCGCCCAAAATCTTCTGGCGCCAGCGGCGGAGTCTTGTATGGTAGGCCCGCGCAATGCATCCTGAACTGAAAACCAAGAGGAGCCTATGGAACCGAAAGCTGATATTGCTGTGATCGGGCTGGCAGTGATGGGCCAGAACCTGATTTTGAACATGAACGACCACGGTTTTACCGTGGTCGCCTTCAACCGCACCGTCGCCAAGGTGGATGAGTTTTTGAGCCACGAGGCCAAAGGCACGAACGTGCTCGGCGCTCATTCCGTGCAGGAGATGGCCGGCCTGCTCAAGCGGCCGCGGCGCATCATGCTGATGGTCAAGGCCGGCGAGGCCGTGGACCAATTCATCGAACAGCTCCTGCCGCAGCTCGAGCCGGGCGATATCATCATTGATGGCGGCAATTCATTGTTCGAGGACACCATCCGCCGGACCAAATACGTCGAGTCTAAGGGCCTGCTCTACGTCGGCACCGGCGTTTCCGGCGGGGAAGAGGGGGCGCGCCGCGGTCCGAGCCTGATGCCCGGCGGCTCCACCGCCGCCTGGCCGCAGCTCAAGGAAATCTTCCAGGGCATCGCTGCCAAGGTGGAGGAGAGCACGCCCTGCTGCGATTGGGTGGGCGAAAACGGCGCCGGCCATTACGTGAAAATGGTCCACAACGGCATCGAATACGGCGACATGCAGCTCATCGGCGAGGCCTATAACCTGATGAAAACCGGGCTCGGCCTGGGCGCCGAGCAGATGCACCAGGTCTTCGCCCAATGGAACCAGGGCGAGCTCAACTCTTACTTGGTTGAAATCACGGGCGACATCCTCGCGTTCAAGGAGAGCGATGCCGACCAGTCGGCGCTGGTTGACAAGGTGCTCGATAGCGCTGGACAAAAGGGCACGGGCAAGTGGATGGTGATGTCTTCCCTGGAACTGGGCATCCCGGTCACGCTGATTGCCGAGGCGGTTTATGCCCGCTGCCTTTCGGCCCTCAAAGAGGAGCGCGCCGCCGCCGCCAGGCAACTCAAGGGACCGCGACCCGTCATCCCGGGCGACCAGAAAAAGTTCGTGGAAGACATCCGGCGGGCGCTCTACGCGTCCAAGATTGCTTCCTACGCCCAGGGCTACATGCTCCTGCGCGCCGCGGCCAGGGAGTATCATTGGAACCTCAATTACGGCGGCATTGCCTTGATGTGGCGCGGCGGGTGCATCATTCGGAGCGTGTTCCTGGGCAAGATCAAGGAGGCCTTCGACCGCAACCCCAATCTGACCAACCTGCTGCTCGACCCGTTCTTCAAGCGGGCCATCCGGCAGGGGCAGCGCTCCTGGCGCACCGTGGTCGCCACCGCCGCCCGCAAAGGCATCCCGGCGCCGGCCTTGAGCACCGCGCTGGCGTTCTACGATTCCTACCGCAGCGAGCGCTTGCCCGCCAACCTGCTCCAGGCCCAGCGCGATTACTTCGGCGCCCACGGCTACGAGCGCGTGGACCAGCCGCGCGGGCAGTTCTTCCACACCAACTGGACCGGCCGCGGAGGCGTGGTGGGCGCGGGAACCTACAGCGTTTAGCCCGCATATCTCTTAAGGGCGGCGCGGCCGCCACCGAAGCGGCAGGGACGCGTTCCACCTGGCTGGTGCGGGGCAGAAGCAATGCACCCCGGCGGTTCTTCGTCTGACCTACAAGGACCATCCCTCGCGGTACTTATAGTGCAGGAGGGCGTTAGCGTCGTCGTTGTCGGTGCGCAGCTTTTCGCCGTCCCAGCAGAGTTTTTCTCCGCCGAGGCGGACGGAGACGGTGCCGAGCAGGACGGCCTCGGTGAGCGGGCCGGCGAAGTCAAAGTTGGAGCGGGTGGGGGAACCGGTCTTGCAGGCGGCGAGGAATTCTTTGTAATGGCCGATGGAACGGGGAAGGGTCTTGGGGGGGCGTTTATACTGCTGGTGGCGTTTTTCAGGGAGCAGGCGCGGGCTCTCGCCGCCCCAGCCTTTGACGAGCATTTTGCCTTGGTCGCCGACAAAGATGATTCCGTCCTCAGGGTCCAGGGGGCGTCCGTCTTCCAATTCCTGGGGCCTGGGCGGCAGGAGGCCGCCATCGTACCAGTGCACCGTGACGGGCGGCAGGTCGCCACGGGCGGGGAACTCGTAATGAACGATTGAGGCCAGAGGCAAGGTGTCGGGATAAACCGGGGTGGAGCTGGAGTGAACGGAGAGCGGGGCGCCCAGCTTGAGGGCGGAGAAGACGGGGGCCAGGTTGTGGATGCCCATATCGCCAAGGCCGCCGGAGCCGAAATCCCACCAGCCGCGCCATTTGAAGGGGACATAAGCCGGGTGATAAGGGCGCCAGGGGGCGGGGCCGAGCCAGAGGTCCCAATCCAGGGTATTGGGAACCGGCTGGGTGTCTTTGGGGCGCTCGACGCCCTGGGGCCAATAGCAGGGCAGCTTGCCGCGGTGCGTGGGGCGGTCCGACCAGACATGCACTTCGCGCACGGGGCCGAGGGCGCCGTCGGCGAGCCATTCGTTGATCAGGCGGTTGCCTTCGAAGGCCATGCCCTGGTTGCCCATCTGGGTGGCCACCTTGGCCTGGCGGGCGGCTTTGGCCAGTGCCCGCGCCTCGAACACGGTCCGGGTGAGCGGTTTTTCGCAATAGACGGCCTTGCCGTGTTTGAGGGCCGCCATCGCCGCCACGGCATGATTATGGTCGGGCGTGGCAATCACCACGGCGTCAATGCCCTTCTCGGTGTCGAGCATGACGCGGAAGTCGCGGTATTTCTTGGCGTCCGGATACTGGTTGAAGGTATGCGCGGCATAGGCCCAATCGACATCGCAGAGGGCGACGATGTTTTCGCCTTTCATTTCGGCCAGGTCACTGGCGCCCTGGCCGCCGATGCCGATGCCGGCGAGGTTGAGTTTTTCGTTCGGGGACAGGTTGCCGGGTCCGCCCAGGACGTGCCTGGGCACGAGGGTGAACGCGGCCGCGGCGGCGGAATGTGCCAGGAAGGCGCGCCGGGAGAGCCGTCCGTCCGGCTCCTGGGTTTGGTCGTTGGAAGCTTTCATAGTCCGGTTTGGCCAGGTGAGAGGGCGAAGCTGAAACGAAACGGGGTTCGCATCGCGCCAAGCTAGCGCGGTGTTCCCTAAATAGCCACACATTTGTTGCGCCGGATGGGGGTCCTGCACGGGCGCGACGAGGGAGCATGTCCGCGCGGCGGGGGAGGGCTCCCGTCGCTTCCCTGACGAAGGAATTCTCCCCGGACCCTGGTTGCGGCCGCGCCGCGCAAAGCGGGCCATTTCACAAATCCGCGGGCGTATTCGGCGGTTCTTTTCCGCGCAGACGGCGTTGCTCGCACCTCATCCCGACAGGTCGGGAGGGAGATGCTCGGTGCTCGCGCCTTGGCTGCACGATTTTGATTGTTTTCAAACAAGCTGGCAGTATAATCGCGCAAACTCGATCACCTTACGAGCCAGGGCAGGAGTGCTTCCTGTCCGTGTCTATCCGTGTTGATCCGTGGTTAAACTCGATTCGTACCGCCAGGCCCGCCCACCAAATCAGAGCATGACAAACTCACCGGCATATCTCAGCGATTCGCGGCCGAAGTTCACCCCCTTTGAAATTGATTGCGGCCGCATCCCGGCCTATTGCTACCAGGGCAACCTCGCCGCCGAACTCCAGGCCCATACCCTCACGCCGGCCGAGGCCGCCGCTCTCCTGGAAGACATGCTGGTCATCCGCGAACTGGAGGAGATGATCGTCAAACTCCGCGCCGGCGCTTATGAGCCGCTGCGCGACTTCAACTACCGCGGGCCGACCCATGTATCGGTGGGCCAGGAAGGCACCGCCGCCGGCGCCTGCGCGGCGCTGCAATTGGCCGACAACATCACCAGCACGCACCGCGGACACGGCGAGAGCCTGGCCAAGGGCACCGTGGCCCTCCGCCAGATGACCGACCAGCAGCTCCGCCGGCGCGTGCCCAACTGCCGGGCCACCCGGCACGCCGACCTCCTGGAGGCCGCCCTGGAAGAACACCTCTATCGCACGCTCTGCGAACTCTTTGGCAAGGAGGACGGCTATTGCCGGGGGCGCGGCGGCTCGATGCACATCGCCGATTTCTCCGTCGGCCACCTCGGCGCCAACGCCATCGTCGGCGGCGGCGTGCCGATTGCCACCGGCGCCGCCCTGGCCAACCGCTACCTGGCCCGCGGCAACGTCGTCTGCTGCTTCGCCGGCGACGGCGCCTACGCCAACGGCGTCGTGCTGGAGTCCCTGAATTTCGCCGCCCAGGCCCAGTTCACCAACCACCTGGCCGACGGCCACCCGGCGGGCCTGCCGATCATCTTCCTGATTTGCAACAACCACTACGGCATGACCGGGCGTTGCGATGACGAAGTGATGGGCGTCGAGCGCCTGGCTCGCCGGGCGGCCGGCTTTGCGACCAACAACATGCACGCGGAGGTGGTCAACGGGATGAACGTGCTGGCCGTGCGCGACGCCGTGCGGCGCGCCGCCGGGCTGTGCCGGCAAGGCCAGGGGCCCGTGCTGCTGGACGTGGACTGCTACCGCTATTGGGGCCACTCCCTGAGCGACCCGCGCCACGAGTACCGCACGCGGGAGGAAGAGGCCGCCTGGAAGGCCGTGGACGCCATCGAGTCTTACAAGCGCGAACTCCTGGCGGCCAAGGTGCTCGACACCACCGGCATCGCCGCCCTGCAACGGCGGGTCGCCGAGCGCCAGGCCCGCGCCGCCACGCGCGCCGCGGCGGCCCCCGACCCCGCCCCCGAGGCGGTGCTCACCTTCATGTACACCGATACCAAGTGCCAGACCGTGCCGGCGCCGTTCGCGGGGGCGGCCCACCTCGGCCCGCTGCCGGAGGTCAAGCGGGTCAACGGCCAACTGAGCTACAAGGACGCCCTCAAGGAAGCCCTGGTGCAGGAGATGCTCCGCGACCAACGGGTGATCTTCTATGGCGAAGACGTGGCCGACTACGGCGGCGCCTTCAAGGTGACCAAGGGCCTGCTCGAGGCCTTCGGGCGCGACCGCGTGTTCAATACCCCCATCAGCGAGGCCTGTATCTGCGGCACCGCCTGCGGCGCGGCCATGAACGGCCTGCGACCGGTGGTCGAACTGATGTATTTCGATTTCGCGCTGATGTCCTCCGACCAGATCAGCAACCAGGCGGCCAAATGGCACTACATGAGCGGCGCTCAGACCGAAGTGCCGCTCGTCATCCGCGCCTCCGCCGGGGCGGGCAAAGGCTATGGCGGCCAGCATTCGCAGACGCTCGAATCGGTCTTCTGCCACATCCCCGGCCTCTACGTGGTCTATCCGGCCACCGCTTACGACGCCAAGGGCCTGCTCAAGGCCGCCATTCGGGACAACAACCCGGTCCTCTTCGTCGAGTCGCAAGCCCTCTACGGCCTGAAAGGGCCCGTCCCCGAAGACGATTATCTGGTCCCGCTGGGCGTCGCCGAGGTGAGGCGGCCGGGCGGCGACCTTACCCTCGTGGCCTGGGGACCCGTCGTGCACGATTGCCTCCAGGCGGCGGACAAGCTCCAAGCCGAGCGCGGCGTCAGCGCCGAGGTCATTGACCTGCGCAGCCTCGTGCCGCTGGACCTGGAGACCGTCTTGCGCTCGGTGCGCAAGACCGGCCGCTGCGTCGTCGCCAGCCAGGCCGTCCACATCGGCAGCTACACCGCCGAGATTGCCTCGACCATCCAGGACGTAGCCTTCGATTACCTCGACGCCCCAGTCAAACGGGTCGGCGCCAAAAACGGCATCGCGCCCCAGTCCCACATTCTCGAGGCGGCCTTCCTCCCGAACGCCAACGACATCCTCGCCGCCGCCAACGCCCTCCTCTGAGGCACCCCATGGCTACCCCCATTGTCATCCCCAAGTTCGGGCAAATGACCGAAGAAAGCGCCATCGTCCAGTGGCTCAAGCGGGAGGGCGACCCGGTCGCCAAGGGTGACATCCTTTTCACCGTCGAGACCGACAAGTCGGTCATGGAGGTGGAGAGCTTCGCCGAGGGCACCTTGCTCAAAATCCTCGTCCAGCCGGGCGTTAGTGTGCCGGTCCAAACCACGGTCGGCTTCCTCGGCCAGCCCGGCGAGCCGCTCCCGGCCGTGACCGCCCCGGTGCCTGTAGTGGGGCAGGCGTCTCGCCTGCCATCAGCGCCGCCGCCTGTCGTGGGGCAGGCGTCTCGCCCGCCTCCAGCGCCGCCTGTCGTGGGGCAGGCGTCCCGCCTGCCATCAGTCGGCGGCGGGGCGGAACCCGCCCCGGCCCGGCTCCGGCTCAGCCCGCGCGCCAGGAGATTGGCGGCCGAGTGTGTCATCGACCCTGCTCGCATCGCGGGCTCCGGGCCCGGCGGACGCGTCGTGGAGAAGGACGTCCAGGCTTACCTGGAGGCCAGGGGCTATAGCCGAATTCGCATCTCGCCCGCTGCCAAACAACTGGCGGCCAGGGAGAAGCTGGACCTCCTCACGCTGGCCGGCAGCGGTGTGTCGGGCCGGATCGGCGTGGGCGACGTCCAGCGGGCGCTGGCCGAGCGGCCGAGGCCAATGAGCAAGATGCGGCAGCTTATTGCCCAGCGGCTTGCCCAAAGCGTCGTCACCGCGCCGCACTTCTTCGTCACCGTGGAAGTGGATATGACCGGCCTGCTCTGGTTGCGCGCCCAGCTCAAGGAGCAAGGCGCCCCTTATACCGTCACGGACTTCATCTCCCAGGCCGTCGTGCTGACGTTGAAAGACTTTCCCGCGGTGAACAGTTCCACCGACGGCCAGAGCATCCGCTGGCACAGCCACGTGCACCTCGGGCTGGCGGTGTCGCTGGAACAGGGCTTGGTGGTGCCTGTCATCCGCCAGGCGGAGGAGCTCACCCTGGCTGAACTCAGCGCCCGCGCCGGCGAACTCGCCGACAAGGCCCGCCACGGCAAGCTGGCCCCGGATGAGATGACCGGCAGCACCTTTACGATCTCCAACATGGGCATGCTCGACCTCGAGAACTTCACCGCCATCATCAACCCCGGCGAGGCGGCCATCCTCGCCGTGGCCAGCGCCCTCAGGAAGCCGGTCGTCCGCGACGGCCAAGTCCTGGTCCGCTCGATCATGAAAATGACCCTCTCGTCCGACCACCGCCTCATCGACGGCGCCCTGGCGGCGCGCTTCATCAACGCCGTCAAGCAGAAGCTCGAGGACCTTGCCCTATGGAAGCTGCTGGCGGCTTAGCGGGCCATTTCACAAATCCGCTGAGGTATTCGGCGGTTCTTTTTCGCGCAGACGGCGTTGCTCGCACCTCACAGATCGCTATAGTTCTTGACCGGCAAGACTCGTTGTCATCAGGTCAAGTTTCGCTGCGATTGCAATCCCGATTCCGAATCCGAAGAAAAACGATCGTTGGTTATTGAAGAATGCCCGCGGCTGACGCCGAATGAACTTTCGGACTGGGGACTCAATGACCAATAAGCAATACTCAATACTCAATGCTCAATGAACCTCTCCGGGCAGACTCGATTCCACAGGTGGTCTGAGGCGCAGCCTCGCTAATGTGTACTCACGCCCTCCGCCCTCCGCCCTCCGCCCTTAGACCCCCGTGACCGCCATCCCTAGAACCTTCGTTGGCTTCGGCTTCGGCCCCATCCAGGCCGGGTTGTTCCTCTACGAGGCCTTTCGGTCGGGCAACTTCGAGCGGCTGGTGGTGGCGGAAATCGTGCCCGAGGTCGTGGCCGCCGTCCGCCGGGCCCGGGGCGCTTACCGGCTCAACATCGCCACCCGGTCCGGCCTGGAGGTGCAGGAAGTGCGCGGCGTGGAGATCTTCAATCCGCGCGCGCCCGCGGACGCGGAGGCGCTCGTCGCGGCCCTGGCGGAGGCCGGCGAAGTGTGCACGGCTTTGCCAAGCGTTGAGTTCTATGGGAGGGGAGAACCGTCTGTGGCCGGTTTCATCACCCGGGCGATGCAACGGAAAGCGGCCCGGGGCGGCCTGCCTCCCTGCATCATCTATACGGCGGAGAATCACAACCACGCGGCGGAGCTGCTGCAAGGACTTTGTGAACTGGGGCTGGATGCAAGCGCCCGCGCGGCGGTCCGGCGGACCGTGCAATTCCTGAACACGGTGATCGGCAAGATGAGCGGGGTGGTGACCGGGGCCGAGCCGATCCGGGCTGAGGGGCTGGCTTGCCTGGCGGAGGGCTTTGCCCAGGCCTTCCTGGTGGAAGAGTTCAACCGCATCCTGGTGACCAGCATCGCGCTGCCCAATTTCCGCCGGGGCATCGAGGTGTTCCTCGAGCAACCCGACCTGCTCCCCTTCGAGGAGGCCAAGTTGTACGGGCACAACGCCGTCCACGCCCTCATCGGTTACCTCGCCCACCGGCAAGGCTGCCGCTTCATGTCCGAGGCCGCCGGCGACCGGCCCCTGATGACCCTGGCGCGGGAAGCGCTTTTGGCCGAATCGGGCCCCGCGCTGATGGCCCGGCACGGGGGACTGGACCCGCTTTTCACCCCGGCAGGTTACCAGGCTTATGCGGACGACCTGCTGGCCCGCATGACCAACCCTTTCCTGCGCGACCGCACCGAACGCGTCATCCGCGACACCCCCCGCAAGCTCGCCTGGGACGACCGCCTGATCGGCACGATGCGCCTGGCCTTGGACGCCGGCCTCACGCCGGTCCGCTTTGCCCTCGGCGCGGCCGCCGCCCTCCAGACCCTGCCCGGCCCCGGCGACGCCCAAGCGCAATTGCGCGAACTCTGGCCGGTCGCCGATCAGCCGCCCGGCCGCAAGTCGCAACTCATCGCGCTCATCACCCAAGCCCAGGCAAAACTCAAAAAACAAGCGAATTAGTCTCATATGGAAACTTTTGATGTCGCAGTCATTGGGGCCGGCCCGGGCGGCTATCCCGCCGCCATCCGCGCGGCTCAACTCGGGGCCTCCGTCGCTCTCGTCGAAAAGGAACAACTGGGCGGCACCTGCCTCAACTGGGGGTGCATCCCCACCAAGGCCCTCCTCGCCGCCGCCGGCGCCTTCGCCCAAATCAGCCACGCCGAGGCCCGCGGCATCACCGTCCAGGGCGCCGCGGTGGATTGGCCCGCGCTGCTGGGCCACAAGGACAAAGTGATCGGCCAACTCCGCCACGGCATCAAGCAACTCCTGGCCGCCAACGGCGTGAAGCTCTTCACCGGCGCCGCCTCCTTCCAGGACCGCCACACGCTCGGCATCGGCGACGCCACCGCCATCGGCGCCGGCAAGGTCATCATCGCCACGGGCTCCACCTCCGCCAGGCCCGCCTTCCTCCCGCAACACGAGCGCGTCGTGGAAAGCCGCGGTTTCCTCGACCTCGACCGGCTGCCCCGGACCCTGCTCGTGCTCGGCGGCGGTTTTATCGGTTGCGAACTGGCCTGCCTGGCCGCGATGCTCGGCGTCAAGGTCACGCTGGTCGAACTGCTGGAGGACATCCTCCTGTTGCTCGATGCCGATGTCCGGCGCGAGGTGCGCGCCCAGTTCGAGAAGCGCCTGGGCCTCCGCGTGCTCACGGGCAAAGCCCTGGAAAACATCACCGCCGATGCCGGCGGGGTGCGCGGCAGCTTCGGCGGCGAACTGCTCGCCGCCGACCTCCTCCTCTGCGCCGTCGGCCGCCAGCCGGTCACGGACGGTTTGCAACTCGCGCACGCGGGCCTGGCGGCCAACGAACGCGGCTTCATCGAGACCGACGACTACTGCCGCACCCGGGCCGCCACGATCTATGCGGTCGGCGACGTGACCGGCAAGACTCAGCTCGCCCATTACGCCACCGCCCAGGGCATCACGGCGGCGGAAAACGCCCTCGGCCCAAAACCCCGCCAACACGAAACCCTGGTGCCGAACGTCATTTTCACTTCCCCTGAAATCGGCACCGTCGGCCTGAGCGAGGAAGACGCCCGGAAACAGAACCGCGCCGTCAGGACCGCGAAATTCCGCTTGGCCGGCCTGGGCAAGGCCCTGGCGGTCGGGGAAACGACAGGCTTTGTAAAATGGATCGCTGACGCTGCGACCGACCAACTGCTGGGCGCCGCCGCCGTCGGCTCGCGCGCCACGGAGTTGATCGCTGAGGCCGCCGTGGCGATCCGCGCCGAATTCACCGCGCGCGAGCTCGGCCGCACCATCCACGCCCACCCGACCTTCAGCGAAGCCTGGATGGAGGCCGCCCAGGTCCTCCAGGGCGAGGCCATCCACGCCCCGCCCAAACGCGCCCCGTCCCCAGGCCCGCGTAGAGGCCCCGCCTGAGGCTGCTCTCCCGAAGAGGGCCGGGGTGAGGGGTTGCCACAATTGCCGCCACGCCAGCGCTCACCAGAGTTGACCCGAGCGCTTGGACTGCGCTAATGATTTAGACATGCCAGTGAGCAACGGGCCAACATCGCCTTCCAGCCCGCGCCGAGGACGGCGCGCTTGAAGCCCCGCCTTGGCCCGCACACGACCCTATGACTTCCGGATTCCGTCATGTCCTCCATGTTTCTGCTCCCAGGTTTGTGCTTTCCGTCCTGCTGGGAGCTTGTTCCTACCTTGTTTGGATGGGCCTGTTTCTTGTTTCCACCCCTTATCACTCCCGGTTCTCTCGGGGTCTGCTTTGGGTTGTCGCTCCGGTTATTACGGCCTTGGGTTTCTTTGCCGGCGCGGCCCTCTTCAACCGCTTCCGCCGCCTGCCCCGCCTGCCTTTATCACGGCTCTACTTCTACCCCCTGCTCGGCTGCTCCATTGGAGCGGCGGTCGTCTTTCCCTTCGGGCCGATGCTCATCGTCTTCGGTATGTGTCTCCTCGGCTCGCTTTCCATGCTCCTTTTTGAATTCGTCGCTTTTCGCCGCTTGGCCGGCACGACGCAAAACAGCGCCTATGAAACCCAGGCGCGCAAGAATGGGGTCAAGCCATAACTTTTCCCGTTGACATTGGCCGGGAAAGCGGGCAGGCTGTCGCTTGTGCCGCGCCAACTGAGAATTGAGTATCCCGGGGCGATTTACCACATCATGAGCCGTGGGGGCCGCAAGAAAGGCATCTACCCGGATGACGCGGATCGGCGGGATTTTCTCAAGACCCTGGCCGAAGCCTGCCAGAAGACCGGTTTCCAGGTGCATGCGTATTGCCTGATGCGCAACCATTTTCATCTGGTGGTCGAGACGCCCAACGCCAACCTAGTGGCGGGGATGCGCTGGCTCTTGAGCAGCTACACGATACGGCTTAACCGTCGCCGGAAGCTGTGCGGACACGTCTTTAGCGGCCGCTACAAGGCAATTATTATCGAGGGCAGGGGCAAGGGGTATCTGCGCACAGCCTGTGATTATGTCCATTTGAACCCGGTCCGGGCCAAGCTGTTGGGGGCGCGGGAGCGGTTGCGGGAGTATCGGTGGAGCAGTTTGGTTTGGTATCTGGCCGCGCCGGCGCGCCGGCCTGGTTGGCTGCGGGTGGACCGCTTGCTGCGGGAGCACGGGATTCAGAAGGACACGGCCGCCGGGCGGCAGGAATTTGAGCGGCGGATGGAACGTCGCCGGCGGGAGGAGTCCGACAGCAGGGAGTGCAAGCCACTCCAGCGCGGCTGGTGTCTGGGGAGCGAGGAGTTCCGGGCCAAGCTGCTGGAACGGAGGGAGCGGCAGTTGGGCGGGCGCCATTGCGGCCGGTTGCGCCACGAAAGCGCCGAGGCCAAAGCCGAGCGCCTCATCGCGCAGGAGTTGAAGCGCTTGAAGTGGAAAGAACCTGACCTGAAAGAGCAAGCGAAAAGCCATCCGCTGAAGCTGGCGCTGGCGGCGCGGTTGAGGCGAGAGACCACCCTGACGATCCGCCAAATCGCCCGGCGATTGCAGATGGGTAGTTGGAAAAGCTTGAACAACAAGCTGTACCTGCGCAAGAAAACCGCAGCGAAGGAGCCAACCAAGTGAAAAGTTATGGTTTGACGCGCATCGCGAAGGACCTATGAGCCCTCATAACAGTCGGAAACAAAGCACACGGACCCTCTTCGTCTCGAACCTCCTCGACCGGCTCACGGCCAGACCGTTGCGGCGGCTGGTCCTGACGTCCCTGCTGGGACTGGCCGCAGCCGCTCATGGCCAGACCCTCACCTGGGACGGCGGCGGCGGCGACCTGAATTGGGACAACGCCCTGAACTGGAGCGGCGATACAGTGCCCGGCCCGACCAACGACGTCGTCATCAACGTCGCCCCGAGCGTGACCATCGTTTGCGCGTCCGGCGCCACCATCCAGAGCGTGCAATGCGCCGGGGGCTTCTCGCTCGCCGGCGGCGCGTTCACGGTGACGGCGGGCGCCTCGACGATCAGCGGCCCGCTGACGGTCGCGGCCAGGGCAAGCCTCAGCGCCAGCGGCGCGGGGGTGACTCTAACCGCTAGTGGACCTGCACAAGTTGACGATGCGAGCCTGTATGCAAGCGGCGGGGCGGTGCTGGCGTTGCCCAACGTGCAGAACTACCAGTCCTGGGACCGGACCTGGTGGCAGGCGAGCGGGGCAGGCAGCCGGGTGGTGTTGGCGGGGCTGACCAACGCGGTGTGCGGGGCAAGCGACTGGCACCACATCTGGGCGCAGAGCGGCGGCCGGGTGGAGTTGGGGGCGGTGGCGGCGCTGGGTGACGGCTACACCGACATCCTGGCCGACGGGACCAATAGCGTAGTGGATTTGAGCAGTCTGGCGGCCTACAACGCGGGCGCCACGCACGGGGGCAATGCGCAGGCGAGCAACGGGGGGACGATTCTGGTGGCGCAACTGGCGCTGGCCCGGCGTTTGGGCGTCACGCTGGGGGCCGGGGGCGTGTTGACGCTGCC
>Ga0187850_10000856_pt1 | contig 36945 bp, 34 predicted proteins | sample June2016WEW_4_15_FD_132436 | JGI IMG/M metagenome (GOLD analysis project Ga0187850, IMG submission 132436) | Peatland microbial communities from SPRUCE experiment site at the Marcell Experimental Forest, Minnesota, USA - June2016WEW_4_150 | ecosystem: Environmental > Terrestrial > Soil >...
CTCCGCGGATTCTGCGCCATTCTTCTTTCAAAGCGCAATTGGGCCTTTCTTTCCATGCGGTCCCGTATGGCAATGAGAATCGCCTTCGAGATGAATGGCTTCACCATGAACGTTGCTTTTGTCTCGCTCCGGCCATGCCGAATATCATCCGCGATTTCCGAGAATCCCTTCCGGATTCTCATGTCCAGAAATGGTATCCTGCCTGCCAGGGCAGCAACCGGGCCGCATCCAATTGAAAGCGCGAACCTCCATTCAAGCCCGGCCCTTTTGCAGAAGTTGCGAACGACGCGGATCGCTTCCGCGTTTGTTTCCGGCGCGGCAAAAGCGCAGTTGACGATTGCATATACCTTCGCGTTCTCACTCCTGCCGCCGTTCTTTCTCAGGTACGCACAGTAATCTTCCAGCAGCCTCATCATGGCTCCGGGCAGGGTGTAGGAGAACAGGGGGAATGCAATGACCAGGGCATGCGCGCTTCCCATGATTCTCAGCGTCTCTTCGGGATAGCCGCCCCTCACCATCGCCTTGACCGTGATAAATGGCTTTTCAAATTCCTTGTCGCCGAGCAGTTTTTCGACGCCGTGCAGGAACTTGAGCGACGATGCGTCTTTCCCTCTCAGGCTCCCGTTTACGAAACAGATCCTTTTCACATGACCCTCCGGATCTCTTCGCAGACGGCATTGGTATCGTCGATCGATCTGGTCACAAAGACCTTGATGGTCTCTTTCTTGTCCGGATGCACGACGTCGGCGCTGCCGCGGTGCCGGGCGATAATATCGAGGAACGTGCTCTTTTCTTCATCGTCCACATCGTCGCCGTACCCGATGATGAGCTTCATGCGGTCCCTGTTGGTAAAGAGATGATCGTCCTTGTCCAATGCATTCTTCACCGTGGAGATCATGCTCCCGAACATGACCGGTGTCAGGTACAGCACGATGCCGCAGCGCTTCTTGTGCCTTGTCATATCGCCCAGCGTGTCCCGGCTGACGCATTCCCTCGTCTGCTCGGCCCAGCACCGAAGACACCCCGTGCAGGCGGCAGCTTCGTTCCTGTCCAGCAGGATCGACTCGATGGCGTATCCTTTTTCCGCGGCAAGCGCGCACACTTTTTCCAATAAGTCGTCCGAGAGCGCGGTTCTCGAATCCCGGTCAGAAAAACAGCACATGGTCATGACGCCGCCCCCGTCAATCCGTTACCAGATAAGCGGAAATCATATCGATCCATAGCTCCTTCGCCGCGTTGAAACCCGGCTCATCTAACTCGTCGCGGTGGATGATCAGATAGAACAGGGACCGGAAAAGCCCGTTCAAGCCTTGAGGATCAACCCTGCGCATCCAACCCTTTTCAATCCAGGTGCTGAAATGCGCGACGAACTCATCGATATAGCCCATCATGCTCTCGGTTTTCATTTCGGGCGGGAGTTTCCGCATCAGGTATTCGTATTCCGACGTGTTCAGCTGCCGGTACATGGGGGTGGTGGTCAGGAGATCCAGCGCCAGTCTCAAGGCGGCTTTGAAACCCTCCTTTCGGCTGGCCGCGGGCTCGAAGACCTTGTCATAGATCTTCCTGCGGTTCTCCGCCTGTATTGCCTCGGATATTTCCTGATACAGCATCTCTTTGGATGGGTAAAACAGGTAAAAGGCCCCCTTTGAAGTGTGGGCAGCCCTGACGATATCGTCGACGGTCGTTTTTTTGAGTCCGAATTTTTCGAACAGCTTTTTCCCTTCTGTCAACAAAGTCTTCTTTATCAGGCTCTTTTCCCGATCGCTCCAGGCTTTTGGCACCTTGCTCCTCTATGCCCTGTGTGACTATATCAGTATTCATAGTCACACAGTTTTGTCAAGGGGACGGGACGGAAAATTATTCGCTTTTTGCCGTTGCCGGCCCACCCGCGAGTTTGCGCGCCGCGGTACCCCGCGGATTTGCGGGTCTTAGTCAAAACCGGGCGTTGTTCAAGTCCCAATACTGGGCGGTGCCTTTGAGTTTTTCATTCTCATCCGCGTAGGCGCCGGCAGTCTTGCCTTCCTTGCTTGTCAGCTTTCCATTTGCGCCGGCTTTCAGGAGCGTGGAGACCACATCGGGGTTCGTGTTGTGCTTTGCCGCCCACATGAGGGGGGTCATCCCCTCATTGTCCTGGGCATTAATCTGTGCCCCCGCTTCCAGCAGCAGCAGGAGCACTTCCGGATTCAGATTATTGTACGCGGCGGACATCAGGGCGGTCCCGCCGTTCGAATCCCTCGCGTCGATGTTATCCCCCGCCGTCAGGAGTGCCCGTATGACCTTGGGATTCGAGTTGTCATAGGCGGCGGACATCAGCGCGGTTCCCCCGTTCGCGTCCCTGTCATCTCGGTTCGCGCCAGATGCGAGAATCACCTTCAGCACTTCGGGGTTCGAGTTTTTTGCGGCGAACATGAGCGGCGTGAATCCATTCAACGCCCTGTCCTCCACGTTTGCCCCCGCCTTCAGGAGGAGCTTCACGATGTCCGGATCTGAATTGTTCAAGCAGGCCCACATCAGGGACGTTTGACCTTTCGCATCCTTGTCCTCGACGACCGCTCCCTCCCGTATCAGCGCCGCAAGCACGTTCGGGTTCGAGTTGTTGTATGCAGCCCACATCAGGGCAGTGTGGCCGTCCAGGTCCCTGTCGCTGACGTCAGCTCCCGCGTCCAGCAACGCGTTCAATACGCCGACGTCCCCGTTGAAGCCGGCGGCGAACATGAGGGGGGTCATGTTGTACCTGTCCCGATCGTCGATCTTCGCGCCTGCTTTCAAGAATGCGGAGATCACATCGAGGCTCTGGGTGTGATAGGCGGCATCCATGAGGGGTGTTCTTCCGCTTGCATCCTTGACGTCGGTCCTCGCGCCGGCATTCAGCAGAGACAGAACGACATCGGGATTGCTGTTGTGGACCGCCGCGAACATGAGGGGGGTCACTCCGTCCCTGTCCCGCTCCCCCGTCCGCGCCCCTGCTTTCAAAAGGGTCTCGATTATCTCCGGTTTGATATTGTCCCTCGCGGCGAGCATGAGGGAGGTTCTGCCGTTCTTGTCCCTGTCGTCGATCCTTGCTCCGGCTTTCAACAATTCGACGATGACATCGGGGTTTCCATTGGTGGCCGCCGCATTCATGAGCGGGGTCATTCCATCCTCGTCCTTGGCGTCGATCCTCGCCCCTGATTTCAGCAGCTCGTTGATCACTTCGGGGTTCTCATTGCCCGCCGCCGCGAACATGAGCGGTGTCCGATCGCCTTTGTCGCTTTCCTCGATTTTCGCCCCTGCTTTCAACAGCGCGCTGATGACCTCCGCATTCGGGTTGAAACGAGCGGCGAACATCAAAGGGGTCCTGCCATACTTGTCCCTGTCACTGAGCTTTGCGCCCGTCCTGATGGCGTCCAGTATCAGCTCCGGCGTGCTCTGAGACACCAGATCGAAGAAATCCTCCGCGAAGGTGAATGCCGCCAGAAGCATGAGGGCAATGAAACACGCGAGCCTTTTCATTTATGTTCCCCGGGACATTATAAGATATTCGTCCCTGTTCTGCCCGTCCATCCCCTGAAAACCCGCGGCTCTATGCGAGGAGCGCGGGCAGGGTCACCCGGGCCGCGGCCCAGGATAGCCCGACTCCGAATCCGACGAGAAGGAGCGTGCTCATCGGCCGCACGAGACCCTGCGCGTGCGCGTCGTAAATCGCAATGGGAATCGTGCTGGAAACCGTGTTGCCATGGAGCGCGATATTGACGAAAAAGCGCTCGGGAGGAATCTGCAGGCGTTCGCGGAGGGTCTCGAGCATGAACATGCTCGCCTGGTGGAAAATGAACAGGTCCACGCAGGAAAGGCTGAGCGCGCATTTCTGGAGCAGGTCCATGATGGCCTCAGGAACCCTCTTCAGCCCGAATGCGAACACCGCCGGCCCGTTCATTTCCAGAAACGGCATCCCTTCGGCGGGTGAGCGGGGATTACGAAATCCCCCGGACCGCACGATGAGGTTCTCCGCGCCCGAGCCGTCGGTGCCGAAGCTGAACGGCCCGATGGACTGCTTCCCCTCGCGCGCACCCGGCTCGGCGGAAATGAGAGTTGCGGCCGCGGCGTCGCTGAATATGCTGCGCACGCTCCTGTCCTCCGGCCGCAGGAGCTTGGTGTAGGTATCCGCGGTGATGAGAAGGACCGCTTCCGCGCTCCCGGATTCGATGAGCCCCTTCGCGAGCGCCAGGCCATAGATGAAGCCCGAGCAGCCGAGGTTCATGTCGAAGCTTCCGGTTCGGGTCGGGATTCCAAGGCGATCCTGCAGGATGCACGCGGAAGTCGGCAGGTAGTAGTCGGGGCTCTGCGTGCAGAGGATCACGAAGTCGACCTGCGCGCGCTTCACCTTGCCTTTGGCGAACATTTTCTCCGCCGCCTTGACCGCCATGTCGACGGACGTCTCTTCCGGGGCCGCAATGTGACGGCATGCAATTCCCGTCTTGGCGAGTATTTTGTCAGCGCTCCACTCGGGAAAATCCCTTGAGAGATCCTCGTTCGTGAGCACCTTTTCGGGCAGGTAATATTCGATGGCCGAGATGCATGCGCGGTTCATCCGATTGCCGCCGCCCTTACGGCCTCACTCGTGGGCGGCCGGGGCGACCGGGTCCGGGACCACAAGACGGACAAGATCATTCACGGTCCGTGCCCGGGAGAGCAGCAGGCTGTCGAGCACCACACTCGTTTTCTTCTCCACCAGCGCGATATACGCAAGAATGGCAAGCGAGTCCCACTCGGGCAGATCGTCAAGAAGCTCGCCGCCCGTGAGAGCCCCTTTGGGTTTCTCGAGGACTTTCTCCAGCTCGTATAAAACTTCCTGCCGAGTCATCGTTATTTCCCCCACCAAGTGTCAATGCAAATATGATGCCAGCAATCGCTTCTGTCCGCCACGGATAATTGTCTGAAGAGAAAGCAATTAGAAAACCTCCTGTGCGGAGAGAATCCAGTCTGCTCTTTTGTCTGTATTCGTGCACGAAATCATATCAAATTCATTCAACAGCAGGAAGGCGCTCGAATGACCCGAGTGACTCTGGTCACACAACCAGTTCATGCTATGATCGGCGGGGGAGAAGCGTCCGATGAAGAAGATCATACGCCTGCTGATCGTGGACGACCATACGATCGTCCGCAAGGGAATCAAGGTGCTCGTCGCAACTGAAAAGGACATGCAAGTGATCGGAGAGGCCGAGAACGGGGCGGAAGCGGTGGAAAAGGCGGCCTCTCTCAAGCCGGACGTCATCCTCATGGATCTCGTCATGCCCGGCATGGACGGCATAGAGGCCACGGGCAGGATCACCGCGCAGCAGCCCGAGGCCAGGATTCTCGTGCTCACCAGCTTTGCCGCTGATGACAAGGTCTTCCCCGCGGTGAAGGCGGGCGCGCTCGGATACCTGTTGAAGGATTCCAGCCCCGCGCAGCTTCTGGAAGCCATCCGGCAGGTCCATCGCGGGGAGCCCTCACTCGAGCCCGCCATTGCCCGCAAAGTCCTGCAGGAGCTGTCCAACCCCGGCCAGGGCAAGCCGACCGCGGAGCCTCTCACGCAGCGGGAGCTGGAAGTGCTTCGCCTGATCTCCCAGGGCCTCAGCAACAAGGAGATCGCGGCGAAGATCTTCGTGGCGGAGTGGACCGTGCGCACCCATGTGAGCAATATCCTGAGCAAGCTCCACCTCGCCAGCAGGACCCAGGCGGCCCTCTACGCGCTCCGGTCAGGGCTCGCCTCGCTGGATGATGTTCCCGCACGCCGCCCATAGAGGCGCCCTCAAAAATCACTCTTTTTGGCGATGCTCCCGGGCGGCGATTCGGCCTTATAGTTGCCAGAAATCGCGGCAGCCTCGAGGCGCCGGCCCAGGAGAGCCAAAGGGTGAGGATTATCATCGCAGACGATCAGAAACACGCCCGCAGCGGCCTGAAGGCCCTGTTGTCGGCTTCACTGCCTGGATCGGAGATCTGGGAGGCGGCGACCGGCCTGGAGGCGGAGCGCCTGGCAGAGGAAGTCCGTCCGCAGCTCATCCTGATGGACATCCGCATGCCGGAGCTGGACGGCCTTTCCGCGACACGGCGCATCAAGTCACGGCAGCCGGAGATCAAGATTCTCGTCCTGTCCCTGCACGACTGCGGGGAAGAAGCCAGGACATCCGGTGCCGACGCATTCGTGAGCAAGGAAGAAAGCCCTGAGCAGCTCCTCGCAGCAGTGATGGCGCTTGTGACGGCCCCGGGGCCGGGTGATTCCGGATCCTGAATTGACAACGCGGACTTGCGCGTCTTTCCGCCCGGCTTTAGGATCGAAGGACAATGCGGAAGCTCGGAAGCAGTGACCCCCGGACGCGCATGGAGTCAGACCTCCAGGCGTGGAGGAGCAGGGCCCTCTACCTGGTCCTTATGGTCATTCTCGGCACAGGATTGCTGGCCTATGCTTCCACCATCGTCGGCGCGGTTCTCCGCGGACACGCCACACCCCTTCTGTGGATCTATGCGGGAGTGTACGTCGCATTCGCCCTGCTCGCCTTCCTTCCCCGGTTGAACGTCACGCTGCGCGCATCGGCGGTCTTCTTCGTGGCTTACGCAAACGCGGCGGCGAGCCTCGCCCGCCTGGGGCTGGCGGGCAGCGGACGGCTCTACCTCATCATCCTCCCCGCGGCGGCGGTCATTCTCATCAGCGGGCGCGCCGGCTGGCTGTGTCTCGCCGTCAGCCTCGGCATGTACGCGGGATTCGCCTCGCTGGCTGCCGGGGGGATTCTCGCGAATTGGCTTGCGGAGAAGGAAAATCCCCTGAGCGCGGGCTTCTGGATCGAGGCGGGGGCGGCGCTCGCGGTCTTTCTGATCACCCTGACGGTGCTCGTGGAGCGCTTCTACACGAAGCACCTCCGCACGCTGGCAGCGAGCAATCGCATCGCCACCGAGCTCGAACATGCCTATGAGGCGCTGGATCAGAGAATGCAGGCGCGCACGCGCGAGCTGGAGCTGGTCAACTCGATCGCCGCCGTGGTGAGCGGGCTCGTGAGCCTCAGGGACATCCTCCGCGTATCTCTCGTGAAGACGATGCAGGCGTTCGGGATCGAGGCGGGCGGCGCCTATGCGCGGGAGGAAGAGAGCGGCACCCTGGTCATGCTCGCCCACCGCGGGCTGTCCGAGGAGTTCGTCCGCCGGATGAAGCGTCTTCCCCTGGAGACGGCGATGGCGGGAAAACAGATCAGCCTCGATCAGCCGGTTTTCTTTTCGGTTGACGAGTATCCGGAAGGGCAGCTCAAGCAGTTCATCATTGCGGAAGGGCTCAAGCGGATGATCGGCGTGCCGCTTGCGGCCAAAGGCAAGGTGGTCGGCGGGCTGGTGCTCAATTCCCGCTGGGACCGGGTGCTGACGCAGGAAGAAGGTTCCCTCCTTATCGCCATAGGACGGCAGATCGGGCTTGCGATCGAGAACGCGCGGCTGCTGGAGAGGGAAAAGATCGGGCGGGCCGACGCGGACAGGCGGCGCGAGGTTGCCGAAGGCCTGAGGGAGATGCTCTCCGTTCTCAACTCCAATCGGCCGCTCCAGGAGACCTTGAATTTCATCGTGAGCCAGGCGTGCCGGCTCATAGGAAGCGATGCAGCTTCGCTCCTGCAGACCGAGCCCCTCGGGGGAGTGCTCCGGATTCGGGCCTCGTGCGGACTGGATCCCGAATACGTGGCGCAGGTGCAGTTCTCTCCCGGCAGGGGCGGCGCGGGCAGGGCGCTGGCGGCCCAGGAGCCGGTCACTGTCCCGGATGCCGGCGCGTTCGTGGAGTCGCAGAAGCGAGAGATGAGCGCCGAGTATGCGGAAGAAGTGGCCGGGCTGCGGCTCATGGTGAGCCGTGGTTTCAGGGCGCTTCTTTCCGTGCCGCTGATCGTCCAGGGAGAGGGCTATGGGGGAATCACCCTGTACTATCGCCAGCCCAGAAACTTCAGCGATGAAGAGGTCCTCGTGGCCACGAGTCTGGCCTCCCAGGCCGCGCTGGCAATTCAAAACGCCCGGCTGCGCGGCCAGGCGGAGCAGGCGGCGGTCTTCGCCGAGCGAAACCGCCTGGCCCGGGAGCTTCACGATTCGGTGACGCAGTCGCTGTACAGCGTCACCCTCTACGCCGAGGCGGCCGCGCGTCATCTCCAGGGCAACCAGACGGCCGAGGCCGCCGAGCACCTGCGGGAGCTGGGCGGCACGGCGCGCGAGGCCCTGCGGGAGATGCGCCTGCTGATTTTCGAGCTCGCTCCCCCGGCCCTGGAGAAGGGCAGTCTCGTCGACGCCCTCCAGATTCGACTGGACGCCGTTGAGTCCCGCGGCGGCATGTCCGTGAGCTACAACGTGGAGGGCACGGAGCGGCTGGACCCGCGAGTCCGCCAGGAGCTGTATCAGATCGCGCAGGAGGCGCTGAACAACACCTTGAAACACTCGCGGGCCCACGCGGTGCGGATTCTCCTGCGATTCGGGGAGGAAGAGGCGCGCCTGGAGATCAGTGATGACGGCGTGGGTTTCGAATTCGACCAGGCGCAGAGCAGCGGGGGAATCGGAATGCGCAGCATGAGGGAACGGGTGGAGAGGATTGGGGGCGGCCTGACCGTGGACTCCGCCCCGGGCCGGGGCACGTGTGTTTCCGTGGTGGCGCCCATTGCCCGCCAGGACCCGTAGGCAGGGACGCCGAGGGGGCGCCTCCCGTACGTACGGGAGGCGCCCCCTCTACCGATTCATGAGGGCAAGACCCTGCCGGCGGAGCGCGGACAATCTCTTGCGTACGCCGGAGCTCGACAGCCCCACCCGCTGTGCGGTCTCCCTGAGCGTCCCCGCCTCCAGGTAGTAGGTCTCGGCCGTCCGCCGGGTGCTCTCCTTTGCTCCGCTGAAGATCTGTTCGAGCAGACAGGCGTCCAGGATCCGCTCCTCGTGGCTCTCCTCACCCACCATCTCCAGGAATGGCTCGCCCCGGAGAGTCGGCCTGCGCCGCTTTGTGCGCATGAGGTTCAGGCAGACGTTCGTGGCGATGCGGTACAGCAGGCTGGAAGGGTAGCGGGCATGCAGCGTGGTCCTGTGAGTGAGGACGCGCACGAACGTTTCCTGCATCGCATCCGCCGCTTCCTCCTCGTTTCCCAGGATGTGCCTGCACCGCCGCATCACCATCGGCCCGTACCGGCGGTACAGGGCTTCTATGTCACCATTGATCATTTTTTTCTCCTCGTCAGGCCTGAGAGTAGGAAAAAATCGACCCGCGCGGCATCACCAAAATGTGGGATTCATGCTCGCGAAAAGGGGGTGTACGCGTATCCGCGTATTAGAGGCGCGCGTCTCCCAGGAGCTCTTCGATGCGGTTGAACACGGTGTGATCCAGGTCGTCCTGCACGACCACGGACATCACATCATAGAGCTTGCGAAGCTGCTTCACGATCTGTTCCAGCCTCTCGTCGTTCCGCACGAGGAGGTACATCGCGCTGTCTTCCCCGCCGCCCACGGGGGCGCAGAGGATTCCCTCCAGATTGAAGCCGCGGCGGGAGAAGAGACCGGTGATATGGGACATCGCTCCCGGGTGATTCCTCACCTTCAGCTTCACGATGGTATTCGGCAGATTATTCATGCGTTCCTCTCCTGGGCCCAGATGGCCTCCACGTTGCCCTTGCCGGGAGGGACCATCGGATAGACATTTTCCGTTTCCGGAACGGCGATGTCGAGAAGCACGGGTCCCCTTGCGGAGAGAGCGCGGGCAAGGGCGCCCTCGTCACGGTCGAGCGCGAGCGTGCACGCGCGGACGCCGAAGCCGCGGGCGATTGCCGCGAAGTCGGGCCGGGCGTCGAATCGCGAGGCGACATAGCGCCTGCCGTAGAACAGCTCCTGCTGCTGGCGGACAAGGCCGAGATGGCCGTTGTTCAAGACGCAGATCCGGACATCGAATCCGTTTTCCGCGATGGTCGCCAGCTCCTGGATATTCATGAGCATCGAGCCGTCTCCCGTAAGGACCAGGACGGCCGTGCCGGGATTGGCAATGGCCGCACCCATGGCCGCAGGAACCGCGAACCCCATGGTGCCCAGCCCTCCGGACGTGAGGAAGCTCCTCGACCTCCGCACCGGCCACGATTGCGCCGCCCACATCTGGTGCTGGCCGACGTCGGCGGTGACGATGCAGTCCGGGGGGGCCGCGGCGGCGAGGCTGCCGATCAGGCGTACCGGATGCGAGGCGTCCTCCGGAAGCGGGAGGGAGTGCGTGGCGCGCAGCGCCTCGATCTCCGCCTTCCACTCCCGGCGCTCGGCCCGTGCCACCAGCCTGTTCAACCGCTTGAGACCCTGGCGCAGATCGCACTCGCAGGAGATGTCCGGGCGGCGAATCTTGCCGAACTCCGCCTCGTCGATGTCCATGTGAATCACCCGCGCATGGGGGGCGAAGGACGCCACCGACCCCGTCGCGCGATCATCGAAACGCACCCCGAGCGCGATGAGGAGGTCCGTGCGGTCGACCGCGAAGTTCGTGGCCCTGCTCCCATGCATGCCGAGCATGCCGAGACCGAGCGGATTCTCCGGTTCCATCACGCCGAGACCCATGAGGGTGGTAACCACAGGGATGCCGCACCCGGCCGAAAGCGCGCGCACCTCCGCTTCCGCCCCGGAAGCCACCACACCGCCGCCCACGTACAGGAGCGGGCGCTCCGCCGCCGCTATCATGCGCGCCATGTGGGCGAGGGCCGCACCGTCGGGCTCCGGCGCGGGATCGGGGACGCCGGGGGCCGGCAGCGCATCCAGCTCGATGGCTGCCTGCTGGACGTCCTTTGGCAGGTCGATCAGGACCGGCCCCTGGCGTCCGGAAAGCGCCAGACGGAATGCTTCCGGGACTATTTCAAGAAGCTCCGCGACGCTTCGGACGAGGAAGTTGTGCTTGGTGATCGGAATGCTCATTCCGTAAGTATCCACTTCCTGGAATGCATCCGTCCCGATCAGAGCCGAGGCAACCTGACCGGTGACCGCGATGACCGGTATGGAATCCAGCTTCGCGTCCGCGATGGCGGTGAGCAGGTTGACCGCGCCCGGTCCCGACGTGGCAAAGCACACGGCAGCTTTGCCCGTGGAGCGCGCGATCCCCTGCGCCATGAAGCCGCCTGCCTGCTCATGGCGGACCAGCACGTGGCGGAGATCGCTCTGCCCGAGTGCGTCATAGAGCGGAAGATTCGCGCCGCCGGGGATGCCGGCAACGGATTCGATACCCTGTCTTTTCAGGAGCTCGATCAGGAGCGATGCGCCATTGAGCTGCATGGGGCCTCCTTTGCCCGAAAAAAAAGCCCCGCTCGGTGTTCACCGAGAGGGGCCTATCTGATTCGATTGATAAGCCTACGGTGCACACGCGGACGTACTCCCGAGCAGTACGACCACTACGAGGACGAGCGCGACCTGTGTGTGCCGAAGGCTGATCTGCTTCATGATCCTATGAAAAAATAGCCGCTGTACGTACGCGTGTCAAGCCGGCGCAGACTGCTGGCGCCGGGCCCTAGCGATGTGTCACGCGGGCGTGTCTCGCCACCTTGAAATGCGCGTGAGAATCGCTTCATCCCCTAATGCGAGGCAGACCTCTTTCAGCGCGGCAGCGGCGCCCCGCCACTCAAGATCCTCGAGCTCGTGCGCAATGGGGACGTCGGTTCGGAGAGTCGCCAGCCGTCGGTAGAGCAGGGCCTCCTGACGGCGGGTGCGCAGACTCTCTATCAGCTTCAAGGCTCGGGTGGGAGGAATTCCAAGCTGGGCGGGGTCTTCTGGAATCGACTCGAGATGATCGAATCGAGACAGGACGACGGATGCTGACTTGCCTCCCCACAGCGGAATGCCGGGATATCCGTCGGCGGCGTCCCCCACCAACGCAAGCCAATCGGGGATGGACTGCGGCCGGACACCGAATTTCGTGATGACGCCCTGCTCATCCAGAACGATGTCGCGGCGGCGGTCCCAGCACACCACCTTCACTCCGGAAACCGACTGGGCCAGGTCCTTGTCCGGGGAGCAAATCACGATCTGCTCGACACCGGGCCGGTCCTTGAATCGTGACGCGCCGGCAGCCAGAGCATCATCGGCCTCGAACTCCACCATTGGCCAGACCACGATCCCGAACGCGGCAACGGCATTCTCGGCCAGCGGAAACTGGGCCAAAAGAGCAGGCTCGACGCCCTCGCCAGTCTTGTATCCGGGGTAGAGTTGGTTGCGGAAAGACTCTATGACGTGGTCGAAGGCGCACGCCACGTGTGTGACGCCGGGCGTCGAAACGAGCGAGAGAAGACTCTTCAGGAGGCCGACCGTTGCGCCGACCTCCCGCCCGTCAGGAGCCTTGCGGGCAGGAGCGCCGAAGTGGCTTCGAAAAAGCTCGTATGTGCCGTCCACAAGGTGGATCTTCATCTCAATTCCTTATCCTGTTCAGCCCAAGGGCACGAAGCATCAAGCGGGAAAGCGGCTTCTCGGGCTTCCTGCGGCTCAGGTCGATGTGCAGTCCCCACTTCTTGGCGATATCGAGTCGCCAGGTCTCCACGAACTCGATCAGTGTCCCGTCCGGGTCCTCGACGTAGGCGAACCGGCCCGCCGCGCCGCCCATGGAGAAGGAGCCGCCGCTGTCCACGGTGAACGGGAAGCCTGCGGCTTCGCAGCGATTCTTCAGCGCGTCCATTCTGCGCACGTCGAAGCAGAGGTGGATGAATCCGGGGTCCCCCCAGAATCGGTCCGCAAATATCCGGCGCGGCGCGCGATCGAGGGCCTGCACGAGCTCGAGCCGGCTGGAGCCAAGGAGAGGGCTGAAGGCGCCGCGCGGCGGGGCGCTGTGCTCCAGAAGCACGCGCCGCACATGCGACGAGCCGCCCAGATCCACGAGGTCCTCGAATCTTCCTTCCTTGTCATAGACGATGCGATCGTACCCGAGTATCCCCTGGTAGAATGGAAGCGCCCGCTCGACACGAGTGACTCCGATCATGCAGCCGCTGACGCCGCCCGTGGGTGAATGTCCGGCGGTCAGCCAGTCCCGGCCGCGCACAACCTGGAAAGCCAGGCCCTGGGGATCACGCAGGTAAAAAGTCGGCTCGCCGGATGGATCCGAACGGGCCGGTCCAAGGTCTGGAACGCCGGCAGCTTCCATGCGCGTCCGCGCATTCTGCGGGTCCCGCGCCTTGATCCGAACGCAGCAAATTCCGATGTCGCCAGGCTGGACGACGAAGCCCGGCGCCCGGGGTGTCCGTTTCGTGTACTGCCAGATTTCCAGGCCTGCGCCTCCCTGGATGTTGACCGCAAGCAGCGCCCGTCTCTCCTGGGGGACCCCTCCCGTGTAGGGAAGCATCAACGCGGCCTCGCCCTTCTCTTCGAATATGCGGACATCGATGCCCAGCACGCGGCCGCACCAGCCCACTTCCCGCGCGAAATCCTGCACGCCCACTCCGACCTGCTGGATCCCGCAGATGAGGAATTCCTGCATGCCGCAATTCGTACCATGACCGCCGGGACACCGTCAATTGAACGCGCGGTACGGATGGAGTATGGTATGCCCATGGTGCGAGACCCGATACGGCTCACGTCCCTCTGCTCCGCCGGTGGCTGCGCCGCGAAAATGGGCCCCGAAGCCCTGGCGCAGGTTCTGCGGCCTCTCGCTGCTCTCTTCCCCGCAGGGAGCCGGCCCGAGCTCCTTGTAGGACTCGAGGCAGGGGACGATGCGGCAGTGTACAGTCTTGATGACTCTCGCGCGCTCGTTTTCACCGCGGACTTCTTCACGCCGGTGGTTGACGCCCCCTACGATTTTGGCGCGGTTGCCGCGGCGAATGCCCTGAGCGATGTTTACGCAATGGGAGGGGAACCGACCATTGTCCTGAACATCGCGGGCTTCCCTTCTACCCTGCCCCCCGACGTGATCGGTGAGATACTTCGCGGCGGGGCGGAGAAGGCGTGGGAGGCGGGTTGCGTGCTTGTCGGCGGCCATACGATCTGCTCGCAGGAGCCCATCTATGGCCTCGCCGTGATCGGGTTCGTCGATCCTCATCGTATGTTCGTCAAGACGGGCGTCCGGGCCGGCGACTCGCTCATTCTTACCAAACCCCTGGGCATGGGTGTCATCACAACGGCCCTCAAGCGGGGTATCGCCCCCGCGGCCGTGCTCGCCCGCGCCGTCACGTCGATGACGAGCCTCAACCGGGACGCGTCCCGGATCCTCGCCCTGCACGGAGTGGCGGCGTGCACGGACGTGACGGGGTTTTCGATTCTTGGCCATGGCCTTGAACTGGCCCGAAAGAGCGCGATCGGCCTGCGCTTCCACGCGGCGCGCATGCCGTTCATGGACGGGGCATCGGCCGCAGGCGAAGCGGGGGCTTTCCCCGGGGGCACGAAGAACAACCGCGCCGCCTACGAAGCCTCTGTCCGATTCAGTCCCGAAATCGCTGAGCTCACCAGAAAGCTTCTCTTCAGCCCTGAAACTTCCGGAGGCCTTCTTGCCGCGGTCCCGGGAAGCGAAGCCGGGCGCTGTATTGCCGCGCTGAAGGATGCGGGGATCGGCGCTTTTGCCATCGGAGAAGCGGATTCGGCACTCCCCGCGGGCACGATTGATGTAAAATAGGCCCCGTCTGCAGTGTCCCTCATCCCCGTGACGAGCGGACATAGCGGAATATCGAATAGAGGATCATCGCGACGACTGTGAAGACATACGGCAAGGCCAGGATGAACTCCACCGGCACCCTGATTGAGCCCTGGGCGTAGTTGGAAATGCTCTCCGCCATGCCGAACACGAACGAGGCGACAAAGATTCCCCACGGCGTCTTGTTGCCGAGGTAGATCGCCACCAGGGCGATCCATCCTCGTCCTGAGGATATCTCGGGTACGAAGGCGGCCAGCTCAACGCTGAGCATCGCGCCCGCCAGGCCGCACGTCAGGCCGGAGATCAGGATGCCGGCGAGCTGGTATCGCCGGGGGTTGAGCCCGAGAGAGACGATTGTTTTTGCGTTCAACCCTGTGCCACGCAGGCGCAGCCCGAACGGCGTCCGATAGATGACAAGAGCGGAGAGCAGGACGATGGCCCAGGTGACATAGATGATGACGTTGTGTCCGAACAGAATGTCGCCTACCACCGGGATTCTCTGGAGAAGAGGGGGAACGACGAGCGCGGGCAGCTTCGGAATTCCGGGGAACTGGATGACCCCTTTGGTCTTGAAAAGATGGTAAGCGAGCACGATGGTGAAGCCGGACGCGAACAAGTTCGTCGCAAGTCCGGTGATGAACACGTTTGCGCGCATGTAGAGAGTGATGGCCCCGAACATATACGCGAGCGCCATTGCGCACAGGAGTCCAAGGAGAATCCCCAGGAAAAGGTTCCCCGTGGCCGCCGCGAACACGATGCTGAAGAAGGCGCCGGTCAGGATGAGCCCTTCGAGGGCGATATTCAGCATCCCGGCGAGCTCCGTGAAGAGGCCTCCGATCCCCGCGAGCAGGAAGGGCGTCATGATGTCGATCGCATTATGGACGAGAGGAATGGAGAACGGAGAGTTCGTCATGCCCTTCTCCGTTTTCGCGCAAAACCGTAGAGGGCCTGCGCGGTGACGAAATAAAAGATGAAGGACTGCGCGATCGCCGCGATCTCGAATGTGACGTCCGAGTTGAGCATCGCGGCCTTGGCGCCTGCGTCGAGGTAGGCGAACAGAAACGCGGCGGGGATCAGGCCGAGCGGATTGTTCTTCGCGATGAGCGCCACGGCGATCCCGTTCCATCCCATGCCGAAGGAGTATCCTTCGATCGTCGCCCCGTAGGTTCCGAGCACCATCAGCCCTCCCCCCAGCCCGTGCAGGGCTCCGCTCATGATCATGGGAAGCACGAGATACTTGGATACGTTGATGCCGCCGTAGCGGGAAAACTCACGATTGAGACCGCACATCCGCATCTCATAACCCGCGCGGCTCTTGTACATGAAGAAGAACACCATCAGGGCCGCCGCCATCGCGAAAAACGCGCTGATATTGAGCTTGGAAGGCGGAAAGATCCTTGCAAGCCCGTACTGCGGTCCGACGGCCAGCGTGGCAAGGAGATTGTTCTTCGGATCGCCGAGGGGGCCCGTGATGAAGTAGTTCGCCGCGAGGACCACCGCGGAGGACAGGAGGAACGAGGAAATCATCTCATCCGTGTTCCACTTCATCCGGAAAAACCCCGACACGCCGGCGATCGCCCCGGAAAGCACCGCAGCCCCCGCGAGGGCGGAGAGCCCGCCCAGGAAGCCGTTGGCCGCGGGCATGGCGAGGCACACGGCGGTTGCGGCCAGGCCCCCGGCGTAGATCTGTCCCTCCCCCCCGAGGTTGAAGACGGACGCCTTGAACGCAATCGAGATTCCCAGCCCGGTGAAGACGAGGGGAACGGCGACATTCAGCATGTTGCCCAGGTAGTACCTGTTCGTGAACGCGCCGACGAAAAAGAAGTAGATCGTCCTGAGCGGCGTTCTGCTCAGGATGAAGATGAGCCCGATCACCAGACAGAATGACAGCAGGAGGGTGAGCGTGAGACCGGTGAGACCGGTAAGCACCTCGCCGAACTTCCTCCTTTCATTCACGCGGGTTCGTCCTTCTTCTGCGTCCTCGGGGGCGCAAAATCGTCCCGCAGTCCCAGCATGTACTCCCCGATGCGCTCCTTGGAAAGGCCCTTGACGTTCGAAAGAAACGCCACCACCCGTCCCCTGTACATTACCGCGATTGCGTCGGCGATCCCGAGAAGCTCGTCGAGGTTGGAGGAGATGAAGAGGATCCCCGCCCCCGCTTTGCGCATCTCCAGTATCTTCTCGTAGACGAACTGGCTGCTGGCCACGTCGAGCCCCCACGTGGGCTCGGCGACGATGACGAGGTTGGAGGCCGTGGCGAGCTCGCGCGCAAGGATCACCTTCTGGATGTTGCCCCCCGAAAGCGTGCCGACGGGAACCCGAGGGCCGCCGTCGATCGAGAAGCTCTTCGTGAGGCGTTCCGCGAATTGCTTTATTTTTCCCCCTTTGAGAAAGCCCGCCCGCAGGAAGCGGTGATGGCTGGTCACGATCATGTTCTCCGTCACCGTGGACTGCAGGCTCGCGCCGCGTCGCAATCTGTCCGCCGGCACGTACGCAAGACCCCGCTCGCGAAGCGTGGCGGGAGCAAGGCCGGCAATGTCCTCGCCGTTGTGCAGGATCCTTCCACTTGTGATCCTGCGCAGGCCGGCCACGACGTCCTCCAACTCGCCGAGCCCGTTTCCGCTGACGCCCGCCACCCCGACGATCTCGCAGGAGCGGACCGTGAGGTTGACTGCGTCCAATAGCGCACGGTCCCGCCCGCGCTGCTTCAGCGTGACATTCACCAGCTCGAGCACCGCGCTTCCACACGCGTTTTTCGCCCTCTCGATCTGGAAAAGCACGCTTCTGCCCACCATGAGGCGGGCCAGCTCTGCCTTGTCCACCTCCGCTGTCCGGCGGACGGCAATGACTTTGCCCTTGCGCATCACCGTGACGCGGTCCGAGATTTCCATCACTTCCTGCAGCTTGTGGGTGATGATAATGCAGGTTTTGCCGTCCTTCTGAAGACTGCGAAGGGTTTCGAACAGCTTGTGGATCTCCTGCTCGGTCAGCACCGAGGTGGGCTCGTCGAGGATGAGGAGATCCACGTTGCGATAGAGCATCTTGACGATCTCCACCTGCTGCATCTGGCCGACGGTAAGTGTCAGCACCCTCGCCCGCGGATCGATGTTGAATCCATGACTGGCAATCACCTCGCTGATGCGCTGGACGGCGGCGTTTCTGTCCATGAAGAGCACGTTCTTTCGGGGCTCGATGCCGAGCACGACGTTCTCCGCAACCGAGAACTCCGGGATGAGCTTGAAGTGCTGGTGGACCATGCCGATGCCGAGACGATTCGCATCCAGCGGGCCGTGGATCGTCACGTTTTTGCCCGAGAGCATGATCGAGCCGGCATCGAGCTGCTCCAGGCCGTAGAGAATCTTCATGAGAGTCGTCTTGCCCGCTCCGTTCTCACCCACGATCGCATGGATCTCGTTCTTCTCCAGAGAGAAATCGATCCCATCGTTGGCACGCAGGTGATTGGGGTAAAGTTTCGTGATGCCCTTCATCTCAAGATATGGCATGGATCCTCTGTCGGCACGGGACGCGGCCCGATTCGGCCACTCTACATCTGGGGAACCGCAAGCGTCATGGCTCCGCTGCGGAATTTCTTCAGGAGGTCCGCCATTCGCGCGCGCACGTCCGCGGGTACGTTCTTCGTGTACAGCGGGTCGTTGTCTGCGAAATCCACGAACCCCGACTTGGCGTCAACGACGTCGGCCTTCCCGAATACAAGGGTTCCCTGTACGGCCTTCTTCAGTGTCTCGTACACGGCGCGGTTCTGGTCCAGCGTCGCGCACCCTACGATCGTCCCCGGGGCAATCGCGTACGCATTGCTGTCGAAGTACACGACATAGCGCCCGCGCTCCTGCGCCGCCTTGATGACGCCCTGCCCCGCCCCACCGGCGATCGGAAGAATGACGTCCACCCCGGCGTCCATCATGCTGTTCGCGAGGTCGGCTCCCTTGGTGGCGTCGTACCAGTTGCCGATCACCCGATAGTCCAGCGTTATTCGCGGGTCTATCGCCGTGAACCCCCGTGTATAGCCGGGGATGATTTCCTTGGTGAGCGCGGGGTATTCCTGCGCGACTATGGCGCCCACCTTGAGCTCCGAAGTCGCACCCTTCATCCTGCTTTTGGTCACCAGCCCTGCGAGATAGCCGGCGAAGTAGCCCTGCTCCACCTGGTTGTACATCAAGGTGTAAATCTGGGGGTTGCCGGCCAGGTAGCTGTCCATCACGATGAACTTCTGCCTCGGGAAGCTCTTCGCCACATCGGCACAGATAAAGGGCATCGACATATTGGAAGTAAGGATGTATGCGTATTCGTTTGTTGCGGCAAGGGAAGTCATCTTTTCCGGCCAATCCGCCTGATTGAATCCGGCTTCCACGACCTTGAGGGTCATGGGGGGGAACTCCTCCGCGGCCTTCTGCGCGCCCGTCACCAGCTGCTCATACAGGGGGCTGCCCGCCGCGACGCCCGGTACAAAGATGGCGACATTGACGGGCCCCGCCGCGAAAAGCGGCGAACCCAGCATGAGGGCGAAGACCGTGACCGTCATGCACACGAATCTGTTCTTCACATCGACCTCCTCTTCAAAAGGAGGATAGCCTTAACGATTGCGGTAAGGGAAGCAGGTTTCCACGGTCCGCCCTCGTCATGAAAGCACGATCACGGAGACCGAATGCGGCGCGATAGTCAGACAAGTCTGGTCGCTCTCCCTCAGGGAGTAGGAATCCCGGCCCGGGGCGACCGTGTCGGGTGTGTCCGTGTCGTTGTACGAGTCCTTTGACGGCGCGCCAAGGGTGTGCACGGCCGCCTTCGTGTATCGACGGATATCGGTGCCGCTGATCGTCAGGCTGACCGCTTTTTCCGGATGCCTGTTCACCACCGCGATGCGCAAGGCATCTTCGCCGGCGGTCCGTGTGGCCACCGCATCGATGGCGGGGACGAAAACCTCCCCGTCAGGCCGGGTCACGGAGAACTCGGCACTTCGCCTGAGCCAGGAATCCAGGACCACGTCCCCCATGTGCCGGGTGAAAAGCTGGAACACGAAATACGTGGAGCGAAGGACGATCCCCCCCTCGTGCGTAAATATGGCTCCGCGCGCGTTCACCAGCGGGGCAAAATTCGCCATCCCGACCGTGCGGCAGTGCCTCAGGCACTCGTTCAGGAAACAGGCGGTGAAGACGGCGTCCGCCATTGTATAGCTGGAGTTCAGGTCATTCTTGTCCCGGGGGGAGAGGTACTCCTCGGTCGATGACCAGCGGTTCGGATGATGCCACCCGCGCAGGTTCCATTCGTCGAATGCGATCCTTATCCTCCCGAGCAGACCGAGCGCGCCCAGAATGTGCTCCGTCGTGGTGATCTTCTCTGCGATCGTTGTCGTGAAGGCCATGCACGTTTCATACGAGCTGAGATCGTTGCGCTCCCACAGGGGATCCCAGTAGCCATGAATGGATATCCAGTCCAGGACCTTGCCGGCCTCCCGCAGAAGCCGGAGGTTCCAGTCGAGCTCGGCCACGCTTGCCGCCATGAGTTGGATCGAGGGATCCACGGCCTTCATCATCTTCCCGGATTCCTTGACGAACCGGGCCCATTCTTCCGCCGTTTTTGCCCCGATTTCCCAATCCCCGTAGTTCTCGTTGCCGATGCTCCAGTACCTGACGTGGTGAGGCGCCGCGGATCCATTGTCCTTCCGCAGGCGCGCCCATTTGCCCTGGTCAGCCAGGTTGCAGTATTCGACCCAGTTGCTCATCTCTTCGGGCGTTCCTGATCCGGCGTTCGTGCATATGTAGGGTTCCGCCCCGACCTTTCGGCAGAAGCCGATGAACTCATCCGTGCCGAACGCGTTGCTTTCTTCGACCCTCCACGCCTTGTCGAAGCGCGGGGAACGGGTGGGACCTATGCCGTCCTCCCAGTGGTATGCGGAGACAAAACAGCCGCCGGGCCATCTGATGATGGGCGGCCGCAGGGCCCGCACCGCTTCGCACACGTCGCGTCGAAGACCCGCCGCGTCGGACAGGGGAGACTCGGGGTCGTAGATGCCGCCATAGACCTGTCGATGAAAGTGCTCGATGAAGTGCCCGTATATCATCGGGTCTCTCTGTCCGAGGGCACGTTCAGAATTGATCGCCAGCTCCGCTTCCATGATCAGGGTGAGTATATCAGAACCCGCGAAGGTCGGTGCTGGTCCGGGGCGGCAGCCCCGACCGGGGGGCCCGGCGGAGCACGACGTACTCGATGCCGCTTTTCCTGCAGAACTCTCTCTTCTCCGGCCTGTCCCCGTCTTCATTCACCACGTAGAGATCCGGCCTGATGGTCCTGATCTCGGGCTCCGCGTCCAGCCAGCCCTTCCCTGTCGCGATGAGCGCCTGCGCCACGAAACGGACCGAGGATGCCTGGTAGCGTCGTTCATCCTGGGAAAAAAAGGGGTGGCCTTCGCCTTTCAGAAGACGAAGATTCGCATCATTGCCGACCACGACGTAAAGCGCGCCGAGGCCCGACGCTTCCTCGAAAAACCGCACGTGCCCGGAGTGGAACCAGTCAAAGCAGCCGGTCACGAACGCCGTGCGGACGGACGCGCCACTCTCCACGGCAGGGGCGTTCGCGACAGGGAACCCGGCGAGGTCTTTTGACGCGATGACGTGGTAGTCCATTCCGCGGGACTTCGCTTCCTTTCTCCTGCGCGGGGAATCCCGCTCCTCGCTCGTCACCCACAGGTCGGCCCGGGCAAACTCGCTCTCGGGCAGGGCGTCCGGATCGATCGATTCACCCGTCACGGACGCCGACAGGACATAGCGGAGGGACTGCACGAGATAGAGGCGTTCCGCCTCCGGGAACCGAGGGCTGCTTCCGGTCATCCGGCGCACCGCGGCATCGGACCATAGGAGCGCATGAACCGCGCCGAGCCGCGATGCCTCTTGCAGCAGGCGCATGCTGCGCGATCTCAAGTCGTCGAAGCTGTCGTAGACCAGAACACGCGGCATGCTCAGGAATCCCTCCCGGTGCGTACCTGGACGGAGAACGAGCCCGGAACCGGTTCCTCGGAGACGACATAGAGATACCCGCCGCCGCAGCCCGAGTACATGGCGCCTGCGCTCCGTGCCTGGTAGAAGCTCAGGATGCCTGCCAGGTCGACGGTGATGCAGGGATGGCGCACGGTCTGGGGAAGGATGACCTCCCAGCATCGCATGCATTCGTTCATCGAATGCCCGAGAGCTTGCGTGTCCCGACGCAGGATTGCCTCGAAGCAGTCCCTTCCCGTCCTGCCCAGCCGGGCGACCCACGCAGGATCGAGGTTCTTGACGCCGAGCGGGTTGTACCCGTCGGGCCGGGGCGCCACCGGCACGACGTGAATGACGCGCTCCAGCCATTCCGCCAGGCCGGGATCGTTGTTGGATTCGATGTGCCGGGGGAATATCCCCTCCTCGTGCTTCGCGTCGAAATCGAGCCTGCTCACCCCCGGATAGAGCAGGCCGATCATGTCCTGCGAGCCCGAGGGCTCGGGCCTGCCGCGGTTTTCTTCCGCGTAGAGCTCGCGCACCCGCCGGGCGGGATCTCCGTCCGGCATGGCTCCGTTCCACATCCGAATGGCCACGGCACGCGTTCCCCCTGCCATGCCGCAGCGGTCCATCCAGCGGAATGTCGGCTCAACGGCCACCACGACCATGGAGCCGGGCGGCTCGGGATTCAGCCGGGAGACAAAAGGCTGGTCGATCCATCCACCGGCAAACGCCATGCGGTAGGGGATCTTTCCGATAACGGAGGTGATATCGTCGGGCACCTTGGTGCTCCCCCGGCCCGGACGGCTCAGCTCACCGTCCGCGCGCCGGCCTTGCGGTCCCGGTACTGCTGCTTGATCCAGCGGTAGGTCTTCGTGATGCCGTCCTTCAGGGGCGTCGACGGTTCCCATCGCAGGATGCGCTTGATCATCGTATTGTCGCTGTTGCGTCCCGCCACCCCCTTCGGCGCGGCCGTGTCGTATTTCCTGGTGAGGCGAACGCCGCCCACCCCCTCGACGATCGTCACGAGATCATTGATGGACACCAGCTCCGAGGAACCCAGGTTGATCGGCGCGGCGATCAGCTCTTCGCAGTGCATGATCTGATCGATGCCGCGGGTGCAGTCATCGATATACATGAAGCTGCGCGTCTGCGTGCCGTCGCCCCAGATCGTGATTTCGCTGCCGCCGGTGTCCTTTGCCTGGATCACCTTGCGGCAGATGGCGGCCGGTGCCTTTTCCCTTCCCCCGTCCCATGTCCCGCAGGGGCCATAGACATTGTGAAACCTGGCGATGAAGGTCTTCATGCCGCGCTCGGCCCAATACTCTTGGCAGAACATCTCCGACACGAGCTTTTCCCAGCCATAGCCGCGCTCGGCCATCGCGGGATACGCATCAGCTTCCTTGAGCGCGCGCACCTTCGGGTCCTTCTGCAGCTCAGTGTTGTAGGCGCACGCCGAGGAGGAGAAAAAGTAGCGCTCGGCGCCCGCCCGCCATGCGGATTCCAGCATGTGCGTGTTGATCAGGATGCTCCGCAGGCAGTCGACCCGGTTGTGCTCGATGAAGCCCATGCCTCCCATGTCCGCCGCCAGGTTGTAGACCTCGGCAGCGCCTTCAACCGCCCGCCTGCAGTTCTTCTCCTGGCTGAGGTCCAGAGAGAGACACTCCACGCCCGGCACGCGCCGGTACCACTGCGGAAGAGGCTTCTTGTCCACGGCGCGGATCCGCGTGAAGCCCTTCTCCTGGAAATAGCGAGCAAGGGCACCGGCAATGAATCCCCCGGCGCCCGCAATGACCACCAGCTCATCCTTCTTCATTCCTCTCTCCTTCGTCAATAAATGTGCACCGATCGAGGGTATTTCACAATATTGAAAAGCGTATAATATATCACGTTTTGCGCAAATAGGAAGGAAGGGGGATCATGCAGCGCGGAAAGGAAAGCCGCAGGAGAGTGGCCCTCGTCATGGGGCTTACCGATACCTACGAGCACGGCATCGCACGGGGGGTGGTCCGCTACGCGAAGACCCGAGGGGGGTGGGACCTGTACGGCTATGGATGGATGTTCAGACCCTTCGACGCTCTCGAGGTGTGGAACGGCGACGGCATCATAGCCCGGGTCGAGTCCGTGACTGCCGCGGCGCGCCTTGAGCGGCTGGCCGTGCCCGTCGTCGATGTTGCCGGCGCCTTCCCCGCCCCGTCGTTCTGGCCCGTCACCAACGATGACGAAGCCACCGGGCGCCGGGCGGGCGCCTACCTTGCGTCCTGCGGGTTTCCGCGCTTCGCGTACTGCGGCGTGGCGCATACGGGATGGTCGGAGAAGCGGTGTCGGGGTTTTCTTGAAGCCGTGCGCGGCGTGGATCCCGCTCCCTCGGTCTTCGATGAATCGCAGCCCTGGTGGGAGCGCCTCGATTCGAAGGGACGGCTTCGCAGGTGGCTCGCGGGGCTCCGCCGTCCCATCGCCGTATTCGCCTGCAACGACACGGCGGGCCTGAAGCTGGCGGGCCTCTGCAGGGACCTGGGAATTCCGGTCCCCGACTCCGTCGCAATCCTGGGAGTGGATAATGAGGATATCCTCTGCGAGATGACGTACCCGTCGCTGTCGAGCATCGAGCTCGACTGCGAGGCCATCGGCTACCGCGCCGCCGCGCTTCTGGACGAAGTCATTTCGGCCGGCGCGCAAGCGCGCCGGCCCGCACGCTCTGTGGTGGTGCCTCCCCTGGATGTCGTGGAGCGGGAATCGACCCGCGTGTATGCCGGGGATGATCCCCTGGTGCAGGAGGCGATACGGCACATCAGGCTCCACGTGACTGTGCCCATGAGCATCCATGAGCTCCTGGCGGTGATTCCCGCCTCCCGCCGCAGTCTGGAAACGCGATTCAAGAAGGCCACAGGCAGAACCCTCAAGCAGGAGATCGTGCGCGTGCGTCTTGCCCATGCCCGGGCTCTCCTGCGCACCACCCGTCTGACCGTGGCTGACGTGGCTTCCCGGAGCGGCTTCGGCTCGGCGCAGAGATTTCACGAGACCTTCCTCGCGGCCGAAGGGGTCTCCCCGGGCATCTATCGCCGCACCACAAGCCGATAGTGCCGGAAATTCAACACAAAGTGCCGGATCTTCGATTGCGGCCCGGTAACAACCGTGCGTCCATGAATTACGGAAGTCCAGCAGCCCATGCCAGAAGTCATTCTCCAAGTCGAAAAAGTCTCCAAGAGCTTCCCCGGCGTGAAGGCCCTCGATCAGGTCTCGTTTAATCTTTGCAAAGGCGAAGTCCACGCGCTGGTGGGGGAAAACGGGGCCGGCAAGTCGACGCTCATGAAGATCCTCTCCGGCGTCCACGAGGCTGACGAAGGCGTCATTATCTACAAGGGCAGGCCGGTCCGGTTTCAAAGCTCCACGCATGCCCGGGATGCGGGCATCGGCATCATCTACCAGGAGCTCAATCTCATCCCGCACCTCTCGGTGGCGGCCAACATTTTCATCGGGAGGGAGCCCCTGACCCGGTTCGGGACGCTCAATGAAAAAAAAATGAACGCGGACGCCGTCGCGATTCTCGCGCGGCTCAATCTCCGCATCGATCCGACCATTACGCTCAACCGGCTTCCGATCTCCAAGCAGCAGATGGTCGAGATAGCGAAGTCCCTCTCCTTCGATTCCGAGGTTCTCATCATGGACGAGCCGACCAGCGCGCTCACGGAATCCGAGATCGACGAGCTGTTCGACGTCATCCACACGCTGCGGGACCGCGGCGTGGCGATCATCTACATCTCCCACCGCCTTGAAGAGCTGAAGCACATCGTCGACCGGATCTCCATCTTCCGCGACGGCCGGTACGTGAGCACTGACCCGTATGCCGCCATCAGCATGGAAGAGATCGTAAGCCGGATGGTGGGACGGAAGCTGGAGAACTTGTTTCCGCCCAAGCGCAATGTCCCCACCACGGAAAAGATACTCGAGGTTCGCAACATCACCCGCAAGGGCGTTCTGGAGGACATCTCCTTCGACCTTTTCAAAGGCGAGATCCTCGGTTTCGCGGGCCTGATGGGCGCGGGAAGGTCGGAGCTGGCAAGGGCCATCTTCGGGGCGGACCCCATCGACTCGGGGGAGGTGCGTATTCACGGCCGCAGGCTGTCCCTCCTCTCACCCTCGGACTCCATCAAGGCGGGCATCGCGTACCTCTCGGAAAACCGAAAACTGGACGGCCTGGCGGTGAAAATGCAGCTTGCCGAGAACGTCACCATGGCCAATGTCCGGGAGGTCTCCCGCTCCTTCGGCGTCATCTCTCGCGCACAGGAGATGGAAGCCTGCAGGAAATACGTGGACGACCTGAACATCAGGACTCCGAGGCTCACCCAGGTGGTGAACAACCTCTCCGGCGGAAATCAGCAGAAGGTGGTCGTGGCCAAGTGGCTGTTCTGCGACTCGAAGGTGCTCATATTCGACGAGCCCACGCGCGGCATCGATGTGGGAACCAAGTACGCGATCTACGAGCTCATCGAGCGGCTTGCCCGCGAGGGGGTCGGCATCATCATGATCTCCTCGGAGCTTTCCGAAATCCTCGGGATGACCGACCGTGTCATTGTACTGCACGAGGGAAGGCTTGAAGCCACGCTTATCACCCGGAACACCACGCAGGAGGAGATCCTGAACTACGCCGCCGGACTCGGGGCCTCAGCCATCAGAGAATCGGCCATCCGCACGACACACCGGACGAATGAGAGGCACGGCAATGAGTGACACATCCACGACACACACCGACGAGCGCGCGGGGAATGCCACGGTCCGGAAGGGTCGGTCCAAGCTGGCCCTCGACAGGCTTATCACCTTCGGCGCGGTAATCGTGCTGTTTGCCGTTTTCTCGATAACGGCGAAGAATTTCTTCACCATGCGAAGTATCCTGTCTCTCGCCCTGCAGACAAGCACGACAACCCTCATGGGCATTGGGGTGACCTTCACCATCATCACGGCCGGCATCGACCTCTCCATCGGATCGGTTATCGCCTTTACCGGTACGGTCGCCGTGATGGCCGCGATTGCCGGAGTCCCGATCTGGATCAGCATGCTCGTCGGTCTGCTCGCCGGAGTCGTCTGCGGTCTCGTCAACGGCCTTCTGATAACCAGGATGAAGTTGCCGCCCTTCATCGCGACGCTCGGCATGATGATGGTCGTCCGCGGGGTCGCCCTTACGATAACGAACGCCAACGCGCGGCCGGCGCCGGAATCCTTCGGCGTGCTTGGCAACGACGCCATCTTCAGGATCGGGCCCCAATTCCCTGGAATATCCTATCCGGTGCTCATCATGATAGCGGTCGCCTTCATCTTTCACTTCATCCTCAAGAGAATGAGAATCGGCAGATACACCTACGCCGTGGGATCCAACGAAGAGGCGGCGCGGCTTTCCGGAATCAAGGTGGGCAGGGTCAAGATCGTCGCCTACATCTTCAGCGGCCTCCTGGCAGGCCTGGTCGGCATCATCCTCGCCTCACGGATGGTCACCTCCCAGCCCAACAGCGCAACGGGCTATGAGCTGAACGCAATTGCCGCCGCCGTCATTGGCGGCACGAGCCTCATGGGGGGCGTGGGCACGGTGGGAGGAACGGTGATCGGATCCTTTATCATCGGCATACTCACGGTCGGTCTCACGATGCAGGGGGCGAATTACTTCATGCAGCAGATCGTCATCGGGCTCGTCGTCATTTTCGCCGTATACTTCGATCAGCTGCGGAGCAGGAAGTAGCGAACGGGATGATTGCGCGGGCCCTCACGTGATTGTGTGGAAACGCAGTCCGTATGGACTGTGAAAATATCAAGGAGGCTTGTATGAGAAAGCTGCTCTTCATCCTCGTGGCGCTGGCATTCATCGCCGGGGCGGTATCGGCCCAGGAGATCGCTGTCATCGTCAAAACGGGCAACTCCAGTTTCTGGCAGAACGTGCAGACGGGGTGCTTCAACGCGCAGAAGGAGCTCAAAGCGCAGTCCCCGAAGCTTTCGGTCACGTTCCTCGGACCCCAGTCCGAGAGCAACATCACCGAGGAGATCAACATCGTTGAGAGCGCCATCGACCGCGGCGTCAAAGCCATCGTCCTCGCCCCCTCGGACGTGTCCGCGCTGGTCCCCGTCGTGAAGAAGGCGAAGGAAGCCGGCATACCGGTCGTCATCATCGACTCCCTGCTGACCGGAGACCCGTCCAATTACGTTTCCTTCCTCGCCACCGACAACGATGCGGCGGGAAGGGCGTGCGCAAAAGAGCTGATCGCCCGGGTCAAAGCGGCAACGGGCAGTGACGCCGGCAAGATTGCCGTCATGTCCTATGTTGCGGGCGTCGGCTCCGAGATCGGACGCGTGGGCGGCTTCAAGGACTACATCGCCAAGAACTCCAAGCTCCAGGTCGTGACCACCCAGTACTCCAACGCCGACATGCCCACCGCTCTCAACCAGACGACCAACGTCCTTGCCGCGAATCCCGACCTCGTCGGTATCTTCGGCGCAAATGAGCCGACTGCGGTTGGAATGGGCCGCGCCATTGCGCAGGCAGGGCTCGCCGGAAAGATCGTGGCAATCGGCTTTGACGGCAATGCGCCCCTGCAGAACTTCGTCAAGGACGGTACTTTGCAGGCAATCGCCGTGCAGAGCTCCTACAACATGGGCTATCTCGGGGTCAAGACCGCCTACGACGCCGCGATTGCAAAGAAGAAGGTCCCGGCCAAGGTGGACACCGGCTTCATCATCGTCACCAAGGACAACATCGACTCCACGGCCGCGAAGAACGTCCTGTACTGATCGATCCTTCTCTGGCGGCCGCCGGTCCCCCGGGGCCTGACGGCCGCTTTCTTCGGTATCCACGCACATATGAGCTGGTCTAATATGAGGGCGCGGCCGATTCGCTGCGCCGCGGTATTCCGCGGATTCTTGGCGCCGCGGTATTCCACGGATTCTTGGCGCCGCGGTACTCCGCGGATTCTTGCTTTTGAGGCATGGCAATGTACAAATTCCTGATGGTGGACGACGAAGAGATCGTCCGACGCGGGTTCAGGCGGAAGATCGACTGGGCGAGTCTCGGGTTCGAGTTCCTCGAGCCCTGTGAGAACGGCAGGCAGGCCATCGAGGCCATCGAGAGCCTCCGCCCCGACGTGGTCATGACGGACATCTACATGCCCCACGTGGACGGGCTCGCCGTCGCGGCCCATGCGGCGGAGCACCACCCCGACCTGGTGATCGTGATCCTCTCGGGATACGACGAGTTCGAATACGCCCGCAAGGCCATCGCGAACAGGGTCTTCGAATACGTGCTCAAACCCGTGACCTCGCGGGAGCTCACCAGTCTTCTCGTCAAGCTCAAGGCCAGGCTGGACGCCGATCGGCGCTCCCGCCAGGACGAGAACGCCCTCAAGGAGCGCGCCGACATCGGCGAAGGCCTCCTGAGATCCCGCACACTCCTCGACCTGGCTTCGGGGGCGTTGACGCCTCCGGAGGAGGTATTTCACGGCCTCTTCGGATTTTCGCCGCGCGGCCTGGCCTGCGCGGCGATAGTGGCCATGAAGAGCTCCGCTGATACCGGGCTCTCCCGCGTCATCGGGACCGCGGCGCAGCTCGCCCGGCATGCGCTCTCCTTCTCTCCGGGGGAGGATCGCGAGGCGATTCTCGTGTTCGAGCCGAGCGCACAATCCTGTGACCGGGTCGCCGCGGCGATTGCGCAGAATCTCGCGGAAGCCGGAGACCACCCGCCGACCGTGGGAGCGGGAAGGACCTACGAAAGCTGGGTCGATGCACCCCGGACCTTCGAGGAAGCCTCGGCTGCGCTCGCCTACCGCCTGGTGTCGGGACCGGGAAAGCCATTTCTCTATACACAGGCCCGGGAAGATAATCCCGCGTGCCTCGAAGAGCTCAAGTCGTGCAGGGAAAAGCTCTGCAGGGCCGCGGTCTCAGGGGACGCTGAAGAGACACATGCGCGGACTGCGGCATTCAATTCCCTGCTGGTTTCAGCGGAGCTTTCGCCCCAGAGGGTGCGGCACGAGATAGGCGCGTTGTTTGCCGGCATCCTGGACGCTCTCGGCGACCTTGGCGTCTCTCCGGCCGCCGTTTCCCAGGACCTCGACATTGACTACGATCGGACCGTGGAGCGCCTGCGGACGGCGGAGGAGACAAAGGATCTCCTTGCGCGCCTGTCCGCGTACGCCGGATCGGTCCTCGCGCAGCGCAACATCCCCGCGCCGCGGTGGAAGGTTCTCGACTTCAAGGCGTATATCGCACGCCATTTTGGTGAGCAGAACCTTTCGGTCCAGAAGGTGGCTGAAAGTCTCTCGATCAGCACGAGCTACCTTTCGAAGCTCATCAAGCGCCACCTGGACACGAGCTACGTGGACTACCTCACCGACTTCCGTCTGGCGCGCGCGAAGGACCTGCTTGCCACGACAGATCTCATGACGTATGAGATCGCCGAAGCCACCGGTTACCCTGATGCCCACTACTTCAGCTCGACTTTCAAGAAGCGGTTCGGCATCACCCCTTCCGAGTTCCGGGAGGAAGGCAGGAGACGCCAAGCCAATCCATGAAGATCCGCCGCATCCAGAACACCCTGATCAGGGCTTTCGCGGCCCTCATCGTATTTACCCTCCTCCTTCTCGGATCCGTTGCCTACTACTATCTGCGCAAGATCCTGATCCAGAACGCCGAGGGCACGACGATGCAGCTCGTCATCCAACTGAACAGGGTCATCGAGAATTATATCAGCTACATGGACGACATCGCCCTTATGGCCGTGAACAACGAGGACGTGCGGGCATTCATGCAGAACCCGTCCGCTGATTCCCCCCGGCTCCGGGCAAAGATCGGCACGTCCTTCGAGGCAATCCGGTCCGTGCGCAAGGACATCGATTCCGTCTTCCTGATCACGAGGGACGGGAGGGCCATCGCCGCCACGCCGGGCGGCGGGCTGAACCCCTCGGTGAATCTCAAGGACCGTTTCGATGAGCTGGAGTCGAAAATCGGCCCTGACCGGCCCTCCGTGTCCTCCGCGCACGTGGAGAACCTCATGGACTCTCGATATCCCTGGGTCATTTCACTCGTGCGCGACATGCGTGCGTCTCCCGGCGGCCCGAGCTTCGGCCTCATCCAGGTGGATCTGAACTACGACATCATCGCCAGCCTCTGCAGGAACATCCAGCTCGGGATCTCCGGCTATGTCTTCATCCTCGGCAGCGGCGGGGACATCGTCTACCATCCCCGGCAGCAGCTCATTTACGGAAGCCTGAAGTCGGAACGGATCGCCGAAATCCTGGCGATGGACGGGGGCAACCGAAATGCCGTGGTGGACGGAAGGGCCATCCTCTATACCGCGGTCAGCTCGCGGGAGACGGGCTGGAAGGTCGTGGCCGTCTCCTATCTCGACGAGCTGTTCTCCGCGACCCGGGAAGCGGAGTACTATTTCTTCCTGCTCTCCCTTCTCGCCTTTGTCGCGGCCATTGGGGTCGCATTTTTCATTTCGACGAACATCTCGAAGCCGATCGAGTCGCTGCGTCGATCCATGCAGGCGGTGGAGAGCGGGAATTTCGACATCGACATCACCGTCAACGCCACCAACGAGGTCTACCAGCTCGCGCGGGACTGCGACATTGCGGTGAAAAAGGTGAGAGACCTCATCGCGGAGAGCCGGCGGGAGCAGGAGCTCAAGCGCAAGCTGGAGCTGCGGACACTGCAGGGCCAGATCAATCCCCACTTTCTCTACAACACGCTGGATTCGATCATCTGGATGATCGAGCTGGGAGAGAACGAGCGGGCCATCGATATGACCTCCTCCCTTGCCAAGTTCTTCCGGCTCGGGATCAGCCGGGGCAGCGAGACAATCAGCATCAGGACCGAGATCGAATACGTCCAGACCTACCTGGCAATCCAGAAGCAGCGCTACAAGGACAAGCTTTCATATGAAATCGCGTTTTCCCCGGAGCTTTACAGCCACCAGATCCTCAAGCTGCTCATCCAGCCTCTGGTGGAAAACGCAATCTACCACGGGATCAAGAACATGGAAGGGCCCGGTCTCATACGCATCATCGGCGAACGGGAAAGCGATGCGATGGTCATTCGCATCGGCGACAACGGCGTCGGGATGGAGGCGGCGCAGCTGGAAGCCCTTGCGGCAGGGCTTATCGAGCCCCGCCAGAGCAGCGGGGTGGGTGTCAGGAACGTGCAGGACCGGATCCACCTGTATTTCGGAAGCGAGTACGGAGTGCGCTTCGAAAGCGCGCCCGGGGCGGGCACAACGGCCACGATCAGGATACCTGTCATCTCCGGAGAGCTCCCATGAGGAGCCGAGGCCTGCTCTTGTTCCTTCTGCTGGCCGTTCTGGCCGCTGCCGGGCTCACCCTGCTCTATCGGGGAAACAGCCTGTTCGGACCCGGCCCCGAGGCAACCAGAAAAGTCATCGCAATATTCAAGACCGTCAACTATTCCGCCAATCCCTTCTGGGGGAACGTGCGGGACGGAGTGGCATCCGCCGCCAAGGACTTCAACATCGAGATCTCCGTGCGCGGCCCCGACCTTGAAAGCGACATCAAGGGACAGATTGCGATGATCCGGCGCGCCATGGAAGAGAAGCCGGATGCGATCGTGCTCGCCGCGGCGGACTACAACCTTCTCGTCCCCCTGGCCAGGGAGATCAAGCAGCGGGGCATCCCCCTGGTCTGCATCGACTCATTCATCAACTCGGACGACGCGGATGTGCGGATCGGAACCGACAGCTATGAAGGCGGCCAGAAATGCGGAGTAGCCCTCATGCGGTGGGTGAAACCGGGGGATACGGTGGCGGTCATGAGCTACGTCAAGGAGAGCTCCACCGCCATCGATCGGGAGTCGGGAGCGCGCGATTACCTGAAGGGGCGGGTGCATCTGCTCGATACGCTATACAACAACTCGGACGCCCGGCTCGCCTACGAGCAGGCGGCTATTCTTATCGGACGCACGCCCCAGCTTCGGGGGATCATTGCCTTGAACGATCCGACGGCGCGGGGGGCGGCACAGGCACTGAGCGAATCGGGCAAGGCGGGCACGATCGCGCTCATTGGTTTCGACAATTCCTTCCCGGTCCTCAAGTACGTGGAAAGGGGAGTCATCCGGGACACCGTGGTGCAGAAGCCATTCAATATGGGATACCTCGGCATCGAGATGGCGCGGCAGCTCATCAATGGGACGAGGCCCCCGCGCTTCATCAATACCGGCTCCATAGACATCCGCCGGCAGAACATGTTCCGGACCGAGAATCAAAAGCTCCTCTTTCCGGTGCCGGAAAAACCCTGACGTGCTTTTTCACGCTCCCTTTGTCTGAAGGAAAGAGCCGATGTCGAACGCCAGTGGCCCCTCGTTGAGGAAGGCTTCCGCGTAGGCTACACCCATCATGATTCCGGCCGAGGCGCGAATACCCCTGAGGATCTGCAGGATCATTCCGTCTCGAATTTTTGTCTGTGACTCATGACAGCGCGCGATGCTTTCCCACTCCTCCATGAAGGACGATACGTCATTCAGCAGCGTGGGCGAACGTGACTGGGGGACCATATAGTAGAGGAGGTGCGACGCATTCCACGGCTCCTGCGTCAATTCCTTGAGACCGGAGAACCGCGCGTACCGCAGGGCGGAGCGGACGATTGCGCCGGTTCCCATGTGGTCGGGATGGGCGCTGCCATCCTTGTGACTGCCGGGGTTCGTGTGATAGGGAGCGAAAACGAGCTTCGGCCGGAACTTCCTCACCACCGCGGCCAGGCGCACCCGTGCCTCATAGGTGTCGAGGATCTGGCAGTCCCGGAACGACAGGACTTCCAGCTCTCCGCCGAGCTTGTCCGAGGCCGCCCTCATCTCGGCCTCGCGCTGTTCTGGTGTTCCAAAGGTGCCTGCCTCCCCGCGGGACAGCACGCACACCGCCACGGAAGCCCCGCTGCGCACGAACTTGACGAGGCTTGCGCCCATCCCGAACTCCGCGTCGTCAGGATGGGCCCCGAAAACCAGTATGTCCGCCATGAGCAAAAAGGATAGATGCGCGGGGCTGGTGCGTCAATGCGCCGCGGTACTCCGCGGATTCTGCGCCGCGGTACTCCGCGGATTCTGCGCCGCGGTACTCCGCGGATTCTGCGCCGCGGTACTCCGCGGATTCTGCGCCGCGGTACTCCGCACTCCGTGCAGTCAGGCGGATTTGGAAGGAGACGGACAAGTGCCCCAAAAAGGGCTAAAATTAAGGAAGTATGTGCCGGGGCAGGGTTTTCAAGACAGCGCCGCGATTCGTTCTGGCTGTTGCCGTGGGGGCGATTGTTGCGCTCGGGCTGGGGAGCTGCCAGATGCTGGGCGTCACAAAGATGGATCGCCTCTCGCAATTCGGCGCCGACCTGAGCAACCCGGACAAGTCCCACATGAGCGCGAATTTCGCCCAGGGGCAGACCGCGGACATCGGCATCATGGATGCGCAGGCTTATTGGGATGGGAAAACCTTCGTCCTTCCCGGCTCGACATACCTCACCTACAGCATTTCCGTGCATGACTACGTGGACCCGGCGAATGTCACCGCGGACATCTATGGACCGCCCTTGTTCAACCCGAATGGCGTCCCCATTCCCGCCGTGTTCGTTCTGGTCCAGATCGGACCCGACTGGTTCATCAAGCAGATCTATCTGAACGGGAGCGCCGCTCCGGCGGTTCAATAACTTCGGGGGATCCTGGCGGCAATGAAGCCGCGGGACGGGGCCGGTTGCGCTCAGAAGCCAACGGCTTTTTGCGCGCTGCCAAAAAGCTCCATGTACTCCTGCACGACTTTCTGCATGGCGGCGCGGCCTGCCGCCATCACGTCCTGCGGGACTCCGGACCCGATCACTTCGTACGGATTGTAGGCGTCCCCAGCCCGGGCGCCGGCGGCGCGCATCGCCTCGAAGAAAGTCTGCTTGAGAATGCTCCCGACGTTGATCTTGCGGACGCCGCGGTGAACGGCCTGGGCCAGATCCGCGCGCGCCACCGAGGTTGCCCCATGCAGGACAAGGGGAGCCGTGACTGCGGCCTTCAATGCAGTCACCCTCGACAGGTCCAGCCGCACCGGGCTGCGGCCGTGCAGGTGGACCTGGCCCACGCTTATGGCAAGGGAGTCCACTTCCGTGGCGTGAACGAACTCGCGTGCTTTCTCAGGATCGGTGAGAGGTGAATCCGGCGGCGGTACGTGCAAAGTGCCCGCCACGCCGGGCAGTGAGTCCATCTCTCCCTCCGAGGCCGCGCCCGCGGCGTGTGCAATGTCCGACACGCGTCTCACCTGGGCCACCTGGTCCGCGTACGCCAGCTCTTCGTCGGTGAACATCACCAGGCCGAACCCGAGCCGCACCGCTTCCGCCACCCACTCGAACCGGGCCGATTCATTAAACAAGAGACACGCCGGTACCGGAAGCCTGTCACACACGGCCGCGCCCAGCGCGTAATAGTCGGCGAGGTGCTCCTTCACCGTCCGCGCGGGGTGTGGCAGCGCGATCCCGCTGAACCCCAGGATGACGGGAGAGCGCGCCGCCTCGGCCGCGTCCGCCACCGCCAGGAGCGACTCCATGTTCCAGCTCTCGAAGTAGCCCACCGCATACCCGCGCCGCTCGGCGTCTTCCATAAGACGTCCGAAGGTCACTCTCCCCATCACGCCCCTCCCCGGAGGGAGCCTGTAATGGTTTCCATGCTCATCGGTTTCTTTTTTTTTGCCGAGGCGGCGCGGCGGCGGCCCTCTCCTCCAGCAGCTTGAGCACGGTGACGTTATCCGTGATGAGCACGTGGATCAGCTTTCCCTCCAGCGCGCCCCGTATTGCGCCGAGCTTCGCGGCGCCGCCCGCGACGCCCACTACGTGGGGGATCCTGCGAAAATCGTCGAGGGTGAGCCCTATCACCCGGTCGTCGAGATCCGATGGAATGACGCGGCCCTCGTGGTCGAAGTAGCGGAGATTGATGTCGCCGACCGCGCCCTTTTTCTTCAGCGCCTCCAGCTCCGCCCAGCTCACGATACTGCTCTCCCGGATCAGGATGGAGTCCTGGCGCGGCGCGCCGATGCCGACAAAGGCGAGATCCGCGGACCGGGCCTCTTCCAGCACGCGCGCCACAGGGGGGTCGTGAAGGAACGCGTTCCTGGCCTGCCTGCTGCCGGCAACGCCGGGGGCCGGGAGGGGCACCGCCTGCCCGCCGAAAAAGTGGGCCAGCCGGCGGGCCAGCTCGGTGGAATGCGTGTCCGGGCTGGGGTCCACCACGGCGCCTAGACCCTGGATCACCGCGATGCCCCGCATGTCGCGATGGGGGTGGCGGCGGAGGGCGTTCACCATTCCCAGGAGCGCCCCTCCCCAGCTGATCACGATCCTGTCCTTGGGGCGCAGGACCCGCAGAAGATATTCGGCCGCCCCGACCCCCACCTCGCGCGCCACGGTGGATTCCTGGTCGTACGCGGAGGTCTCCACCACCACCGCCTCGCGGAGCCCGAAGCGTTCCTCAAGGGCTTTTTCCAGGTCGTCATGAATCCCCATGAGCGGCTCGATGACGATGCGGACCACTCCTTTTTCTTTTGCCAGGTCGAGCAGACGCTGCACCTTCTGGCGGGAGAGGCGCATGCGATCCGCAATCACCGCCTGCGTCATGTTGCTTTCGTAGTAGAGACGCGCCGCCTTGACCATGAGCCGGTCCTGGTCGAGGTCCGCCGTGCGGGCGGGGCGCCAAGGGGGAGATCCATTGAGCAAATGCCCAACTTCTTCCATATGCCTACGCTATCACGCCGCGCGGGCGCGGTCAAGAAAAAATCGTTGACCACGGGGGAGGAGACGGCGTAGAATGAGCATAAACTGATTGTTGAGCAAATGCTCGGCAGGGGGGTTGTATGGCGGTGCCGCTCCGCATGCCCGACCTGGGGACGGTCGAAGGTGAAGTGACCCTGGTCAGGTGGTTGAAATCCGAGGGGGATACCGTCGCGCTCGGGGAGCCCCTTTTCGAAGTGGAAACCGACAAGGGTGTGAGCGAGGTGGAAGCCGCGATGGCGGGAACTCTGGAAAGGCGCATTGCGGCGGAGGGAGCGCGTGTTGCCTCGGGGGAGACCATCGCCTACGTACGAAGGTACGGAGAAGATGCGGCTGTCGCGGAAGACGCCTCGGGGCCCGGGGGGACGGTCCCGGCTCCCGCCGCGCGCAGCGCAGGGCCGGCTCCGGCGTCCACGGGTCGCGCCGCGCGCCGGATTGCACCCGTCCTTGCAGCCCTGGCGGCGAAGTGGGGCGTGGACATCGACTCGATCCCGGGATCGACATAGGTAGTCCCTCACGGGCTTTCCCTGTCACACCACCGTGCGTACGGGTCCGTACACGGCGGTTCGGCGAGAAATCACGTTCACGTTGCAAGCGTCGGGAGACCGAGAGAATCGAA
>Ga0187850_10000858_pt1 | contig 36923 bp, 36 predicted proteins | sample June2016WEW_4_15_FD_132436 | JGI IMG/M metagenome (GOLD analysis project Ga0187850, IMG submission 132436) | Peatland microbial communities from SPRUCE experiment site at the Marcell Experimental Forest, Minnesota, USA - June2016WEW_4_150 | ecosystem: Environmental > Terrestrial > Soil >...
ATCGCTATTTTGGGAAGCTGGAAGAAGTCACCGCAGCCGTCGAATCGGAGTTCGCAACCTGGGACAGGCGGAACGACACCCTCCGTCGTCTATGCGCAATTACTTAAGCCGTTGTGTTTAGTTACACTGCGTCCCAAGAATTGCGCCTTATCCTGGCAGGCTGGCCGTGGCGCAGGCCATCGTTTTCCGTGGCCTGCGAGGCCGGCAGACGACAAAAGGCGATCGTCTGCCCCACCTACATAAGGCACAGCTATAATCGGAATGTGAGATACCCCTACCTTCCTGCCGCCTTGGCAGGACTTCTACTCGTTGGCTGCAGCCGCCCCATTCAGAACGAAGCCGCGGTGCGGCAGGGCGTCATCGACCACCTCTCGGCCCGGCAGGATCTGAACCTCTCGCAGATGCAGATCGACGTGACGTCGATCTCCTTCCGGCAGAACGAAGCCGATGTCACGGTTTCATTCCGTCCCAAGGGCGGGGATGCGTCCTCCGGCATGCGGATGCAGTATACACTGGAGCGCAAAGGCAATCGCTGGGCAGTGAAGGGCAGGGGGGCCGGTCCGCACGGACAGATGCCCGCCGCGATGCCAGGCGGCCAGATGCCTGCTGGCCATCCTCCGATGGGTCCAGGAGCGCGAGCCGAGACTGGGAAATGAAGCGCGTGGCGGTATTGGGGGGCGGTCCCGCGGGGGCCTTTGCGGCTGAGCGGCTGGCCTCGGCCGGCCTCGATGCCATCGTGCTCGACGAGAAGCTGGCCTGGGAGAAGCCTTGCGGCGGCGCCCTCACCTTCAAGGCCTATCACCGTTACCCCTTTCTGCTGAATAACGACCTGCCCAAGCGATTCGTTACCCACACTCTGCTGGCCGCGCCGGGCGCCGGGGCGGCGAGGCTGTCGCTGCGCGAGCCTCTGTTGATCTACTCGCGCTTGGACCTGAATCGTCTGCTCCTGGAGCGCGCCGAACGCGCCGGAGCGCGCATCGAGAAGACGCGCATCCTCGAAGTGACGCGCAACGGCGGTCCCTGGACGGTGCGGACTACCGGCGGAAACCTGGAGGCCGATTTCTGCATCGTCGCTACCGGCGCGCGCAACTCGCTGAAGAACCTCGGCACGCAGTGGATGCCTGGCGACGCCATGTACGCGTTGGGCTACTACGTGCCGGCCCAGCAGGAGCACATCGACATCCAGTTCCTGCCGCGACTGGAAGGCTACATCTGGGTTTTCCCGCGCTGCGGCCACCTCTCTGTGGGCATTTGCGGCAAAGGCGTGCCGGCCCGGGCGCTGCGGGCGCGCCTGGAAGCGTTCATGCTCGAGCGGGGGATCTCCGCCAACGACGCCCGCTTCTACAGCCACCTGCTGCCGTCGCTCGGCGCCTCCGGCTGGCGCAACAACCGCCTGGCGGGCCCGGGATGGCTCGCGGTGGGCGATGCCGGAGGCCTGGTGGATCCCATCACCGGCGAAGGCCTCTACTACGCCTTGCGCTCGGCGGACCTGGCCAGCCAGGTGCTGCTTTCCGAAGCGCACTCACCCGCCGGAAAGCACCGCGCCTACCGTGCCCTGCTGGTGCGCGACTTCGCGGCGGATCTGGCCTTCGGCGCCGCCATTGCGCGCCGCTTTTTCCTTGGCAAATTCCTGTTTGGCTCCGTGCCGCAGCGCATGGTGCAGTTTCTGGGCCGGAGCCCGCGTCTCCGTGAGCTGACCCAGGAGCTGTTCGCCGGCACCCTGTCCTACCTGGACTTGAAAGCCCGGCTGCTGCGAAGCCTGCAAGGCACGATGCTCGACACCTTCATGAGCTTCCTGCTCAGCCGCGGCGAGGTCGCGGAAGAGAGGCAAGTATGAGCGCCCGATCGAACGCCCTTTTCGAGCGCGCAAGGCAATCCATTCCGGGCGGCGTGAACTCGCCGGTGCGTGCCTTCCGCGGCGTAGGGGGCACGCCGCCGTTCATCGTGCGCGGCCAGGGTTCTCGCATCTGGGACGTGGATGGCAGGGAGTACGTCGACTACGTCTGTTCCTGGGGTCCTCTGTTGCTCGGGCATCGTTTTCCGGAGATCGTCGAGGCGCTGGAGCAGGCGCTCGCAACCGGCACCAGTTTCGGCATGCCGACAGAGCGCGAGGTGGAACTTGCGGAGGCCATTTGCGACGCCATCCCTTCGGTGGAAATGGTCCGCCTGGTGAACTCCGGCACTGAAGCGACGATGAGCGCGCTGCGGCTGGCCCGCGCCTTCACCGGCCGAGACCTGGCGGTGAAGTTCTAGGGCTGCTACCACGGCCACGTCGATTCGCTGCTGGTGAAAGCCGGCTCGGGTGTCGCGACGCTCGGCATTCCGGACACCGCGGGCGTGCCCAGGCCCTTTGCCGATACCACCATCGCGCTGCCCTTCAATTCTCCCCAGACCGTGGCGGACTGCTTCGAGCGGCACGAAGACCAAATCGCGGCCGTGATTGTCGAGCCGGTGGTCGGCAATATGGGTTGTGTCCCGCCGGCGCCCGGCTTCCTCGAGACGCTGCGGGAGCTGACGGCGAGTTACGGCGCACTGCTGATCTTCGACGAGGTCATGACTGGTTTTCGAGTCGCCTTCGGGGGCGCTCAGGCGCTGTATGGCATCCGGCCCGACCTCACCACGCTCGGCAAGGTGATCGGCGGGGGGCTGCCGGTCGGCGCTTACGGCGGGCGCCGCGACGTGATGTCGATGGTGGCCCCGGCGGGGCCGGTGTACCAGGCGGGCACGCTCTCGGGCAACCCACTGGCGGTGGCCGCCGGTCTGGCGATGCTGCGCCACCTCAAGGCGCACCCGGAAGTCTACCCTCAGCTCGATGCACGGACCGCGCAACTGGCGGCCGCCGCTCCCGCCGGCATCACCGTGAATCGTGTGGGCTCGATGATCACCTTTTTCTTCACTTCCCTCCCAGTCACCGATTGGGAATCGGCGCAGCGCTCCGACCGGGCGCGCTTCGCCGAGTTCTTTCACTGGATGCTCGGCCGCGGCTTCTATCTGCCTCCCTCGCAGTTCGAGGCCGCGTTCGTCTCCGCCGCGCACAGCGAAGAGGACATCGAGCGGACTGTGGCCGCGATCCGCGAGTTCTTCAGCACTCGATAGGCTTCCGGAACGCCCCATCGATCGCGGCGAGTTCCTCGTCGCTCAACACGGCGTCCGCCGCGCCGGCATTCTCGATCACCTGCCGCGGGTTGCGCGCGCCTACCAGCGCATGCGTAATGCCCGGCTGGGCGAGCGTCCAGGCGATCACCAGTTGCCCCAGCGTGAGCCCGTGCACCTCGGCGATCGGCTGGATCTGCTCCAGCATTCCCTGGATCCGCACGCGGTTCTCGACGCTGAACCGCGGGTTGTTGCGCCGCAGGTCGTCGCCCGAGAACTCCCGTTCCGGACCGATCTTCCCGGTGAGCAGGCCATTCGCGAGCGGCGAATAGGCCAGCACCGCGATCCCCTGCTCGCGGCAAAAAGGCACGAGCGCCGCTTCCTGGCCGCGGTCGAGCAGGCTGTACTTCTCCTGGTCGGCGTCCACCGGCCCGAGCCGCTGGTACTGACGGATATCCTCGACGCTGGCGTTGCTCACGCCGATGGCGCGGATCTTGCCCTGCCGCTTGAGATCGACGAGCGCGGTCATGGTCTCTTCGATGGGAGTGGTCGAGTCCTGCCAGTGGGTCTGATATAGGTCGACGTAGTCCGTGCGCAGCCGCTTGAGGCTCTGCTCCAGCTCGTACCGGATGGAGTCGCCGCCCAGATAGCGGTGCACCGGCTTGCCGCCCTGATTGAAAAAGAACCGGCCACCCCTGGTGTGCCATACCAAACCGCATTTGGTGGCCAGGACGACCTTCTCGCGCCGCCCCGCGATGGCTTCGCCGACCAGTTCCTCCGAAAGCCCGAGCCCGTAAGCGGGCGCCGTATCGATCAGTGTGATCCCCTGATCTAGCGCGGCTTGGATCGCGCGCACAGCCTCCCGCTCGTCGGCGCCGCCCCACATCCACCCGCCGATCGCCCACGCGCCGAACCCCACCGCCGATGCCTGAATCGAAGACTGCCCGAGAGGTCTGTAACGCATGATTCCATCTTAGCCCGTTGCCGCGCCGCTCCTGCCACAATGGTGTGCATGATAGCCTCTGCCATCGCCCACCTCGGGCCCGACATGTTTGTGCTGAAACTCAGCATTCTGGAGAAGATCCTGCGCCCGGTCGTCGTTTACCTCGTCCTGGTGGTCCTGCTGCGGATCTTCGGCAAACGAGAACTGGCGCAGTTGAATCCGTTCGACCTGGTGGTGCTGCTCTCGCTTTCCAACGCCGTGCAGAATGCCATCATCGGCGACGACAACTCCGTGACGGGAGGACTGATCGGCGCCTTCGCGCTGCTGGGGATCAACTACGTGGTGGTCCGGTTTGTCTTCAGGCACCGGCGGCTGGATCAGATGCTGGAAGGCACGCCGACCGTGCTGATGGAACACGGCAGAATCCGGCACGCCGCGCTGGCCCAGGAACTGCTCACCGAATCGGAGCTGCTGACCGTTGCGCACCGGCAGGGCTTCGCCAGCCTCCACGACATCGAGCGGTGCGTGTTGGAACCCGGCGGGGGTTTCTTCATCAAGGCCAAGGAGCCCCCCGTCGCGCAACGGCAGCACACCGAGATCCTGGCCCGCCTGGAGCAGCTCAGCCGCCAGATCGACGACCTCCGCCAGCGCCTCCCGGCGACGAACCCGTGACACGGGTTTGTCATCGTGCGCTAGAATGGCTGCATTAGCGCGGATGTGGCGGAACTGGCAGACGCTCTGGATTTAGGTTCCAGTGCCCGCAAGGGCTTGGGAGTTCGACTCTCCCCATCCGCACCAAGAAACTAAAGGCTTTAACGCAAAAGACCAACCCGAATCGGTTGGTCCTTTCTACTGAACTGTACCCCAATGAATCGGGGTCCATCGGTGTCTATCGGTTGGTGTTCTTGGAGGTACGCTTTGTTTTCTGCTGCTGCGCCCAAGCATTCAACTGCTGTGCGGCTTTCCCATCGAACGATCCGCTCCGTGGTGTCGGCGCTCATCAGATTTCGGAACACCAGCCGATCCGGGGCCATCGCTGTTCTGCCGTTAAGCTCTCCAGGCCAATCTGGGAACTTTGACTGGATGTCAGGTGTCTACCAAGATTAGGATGGTGTCGGATGCCCTGGAAGGTGATTCCAATGGCTAGCGCCGTCTTTGCCGTTTGCCTCGCCCTGCTCCCCGGCATGGCGTTCCGACAGGGCAAGTCCGATGAGCCGAATCCGAACACGATTCGTGAGTCAAGCTGTATTGATCGGGCAAGGGTCGCTCACGATGCGATGGGAAACGTGAGCGTCTTATCGGTGAAGCAACTCAATCGAATGGCGGATCATCGTCCCGTCCCTAAGATGCCGAGCAGTTGTCGATGCGAAGGCACAGTAGTGGTCAAGGTGGTCGTCGATGAACTCGGCCATGTGGCTTGCGTTCTGAGCGTTCACGGCCATCCATTGCTCTTGAAATCCGTGATGGATGCACTTCAGTCATGGCATTTTCGCCCGTACAGGGCCTATGGGAAGCCGACGCCTGTTGTCGGTCTCTTAGCGTTTCGCTTTTCTACCAGCGCTGCGAAGCTCGTGAGACTGGATGAGAGTGTTCGGGCGATGCCGGTTGACCGCACCGTGTACGAGAAGCAACAATGACGATCCGTCTCCGACCTCGCACTGCTTTCGGCTTCATCGCTGCACTGCTCGTGGGCGGTACGGCGATCATTGAAGCGCACCACCGCATCAAGTACGGTCATTGGGTCGGCTACGGTTGGCACGTTGACTTGGCGTCCGAGAAGGTGACCTCTGGCATCCCCGGCGTGGAACGTTTCTGGTATGCCGTGGTGACGAACTTCACATTATTACCCGGTTCGGTCGAGGCGTGCTTGGAGCCTAATGATGTACAGCCTCATGAAATTCCGTTTTACCCGGTCCGCATTCAGGTATCGAACACATCGAGCGGAGACTGGCGAACAGTTCGCCCGGAATTGCGGCTGGACTGTGGAGCGGACAGGATGGTACGGCAGACGATCTGGCCTATGCGCTCGTTCGCTACCGAGCGGATGATCATTGCCCAAACAGGCGGCTTCCGGCAAGGTGATTGGGTTCGCTTTGTTGCCTACTCTACCTTCGATGACCGCCCCAGCAAGCGTAGGGTGTTGGCATCGCCACCGTTCCAGTTCACAAACGAGTGGATGGGTCTAGGAACCACGCTCTGCGAATTGATGAGCGAACCGGAGCGCTTCACAGGGCAGTTGGTGCACTTTGAGGCCGAGGTTGAGAAGGGACTGGAGAAGAACATCGCAGTTGACCGTTCCTGCAGTGCCGAGATTTGGCTTGAGACCCTCGACTTTCATGACTTGCTCATCTTGAGTGACACATACAAGTTTATGCAGGAGTCGTCGTCGGACCCCAAGTACGCCGTGACTGCCGTTCTGGTTGGACGATTTTAGCATGTCAGTAAGGTCGGTGCGGGGGTCGACCATGGCTTCGGCCATTTGAACCAGTGGTCCTCGGAGTTGGTCCTGAAATCCGTCTACAGCGTGGTTGCGGAGCCAATTGATCGTTCAGTTCAAGAGAAGCGCAAATGACACGCCGCAGCCGCACCGAAGGTGCCATTGTAAAGGCGTAGCGTGGATGAGCGGGACGGGGTCGAAGGCTGTACCCCAATCTGTACGCCAATGGGGTCGGGTCTATCGGGGTCTGTCAGTGGGGCGCTTCATGAGTTCTCAGTGGGTCGGGACTTGTCGGGGTCTGTCTGTAAGCCATTGATGTGATTTAGGTTCCAGCGCCCGCAAGGGCTTGGGAGTTCGACTCTCCCCATCCGCACCAGCCTTACTCCACCGGCCGATCTGGCCCGCCCAATAGCGCGTCCTTCAGGCGTCGCGCGGCGAAGATGGCGATCGCGGCCATAAACGCCGCTGTCACCAGAATCACCACCAGCCGGCACTGCGGCGAGAGCTCCCGGGCTTCGGGAGGCGGCCCCGGGAATTCCAGCGAGACCGCCAGGTGCACCTGTGCCGCGCCGCGCCCTTCCAGCCGGTTGTCCACCACCAGGCTGTAGTCGCCGAGCGGGCCGGGGCCGTACCGGAACCCGCCCGACTTGCCGTACTCCGTGGCGGCGAGCACGTGGTGGCCAAGCCCGGCGCGGAGCCTTTCCAGGTCGGTCTGGTGCATCAACGCGACGCGGACTCCGGCGCCGCCGCTGTTCACCCAGTATAGGCACTCGATGATGGCCGGCTGCTGCCTGAGCTCGATATCAAAGGACCGCCACTCGGCCGCCGGCACCTGGACGGTTTCGTCCAGTAACGCCACCGTTCCGGGGCTTGCCGCGAGCAGCAGAAAAATGGCCAGGATCATTGCGCTACCGGATACACGACCTCGCCGCCCACGACCGTCATGATGACGCGCGTCGCCGGAATCTCGCGCGGGGGAATGCGCATGATGTCGGCCGAAAGCATGACGAAATCGGCCAGTTTTCCGGGCGTGAGCGAGCCTTTCTGGTTCTCCTCGAAGGCGGCCCAGGCGCCGCTCCAGGTCCAGCTCTTCAGCGCTTCCTCGCGCGTCATGCGCTGATCCGGGAACCAGCCCCCTTCCGGATGGCCGGCGCGGTCCTGTCGCGTGATGGCGGCATAGAATCCGAGAAGCGGGTTGGGCTCCTCGACCGGGAAGTCCGAGCCGTTGGGCACGGTCAGGCCGAGGGAGAGGAACCGCCGCCATGCGTAGGCGCCCTTGACGCGCTCGGCGCCGAGCCGCGCTTGCGCCCAGCGCATGTCGCTGGTAGCGTGAGTCGCCTGCATCGAGGGGACGATCGAGTACTTCGCGAACAGCTCAAAATCCTCCGGCGCCACCACCTGCGCGTGCTCGATGCGAAAGCGGCGGTCGTTGGGGCCGCCCAGCACCGCAGCGTAGGCCGCGAGCACGACGCGATTGGCGCGGTCGCCGATCGCGTGCGTATTGACCTGGAAGCCGCGCCCGGCCGCTTCGCGCGCCACGCGCTCGATTTGCTCCGAGGTGAGCATCAGAAGGCCGGAGTTGCCGGGGTCGTCCGTGTAGGGCGCGAGCAGCGCCGCCCCGCGGCTGCCCAGCGCGCCGTCAGCCAGCAGCTTGATGCTGCGCACGGTCAGCCGCTCGCCGATTTCCGGCCCGCGCTTCAGATACTCCTGCCACAGCGGGCCGGGGCCGCCGATCATCGCGTACACCCGCACCGGCAATTCGCCGCGCGCGATCAGCTCGCGGTAGGCCGCCAGCGCTTGCGGGCTCACGCCCGCGTCGTGCACGGTGGTAATCCCCAGCCGCGCGCACTCCCGCGCCGCACGCGCAATGCGCCGGCGGGTTTCTTCGGGCGTTGCCGGCGGGATCTTCCGCAACACCAGCTCCTCCGCGTGGTCGATCAGGATGCCGGTCGGCTCGCCGGATTCCGTGCGCAGGATTCGTCCTCCGGGCGGGTCCGGCGTCTTCGCGGTGATGCCCGCGATCTCCAGCGCCTTGCGGTTTACCCAGGCGGCGTGCCCGTCCACGCGCGCGAGGTAGACCGGGTGCTCCGCCGGGAGATCCTCGGCTGTGGGGAACCGCCCGCCCCAGTTGGTTTGGTCCCAACTGCGCCCGCGGATCCATTCGCCCGGCTTCCGCCCCACCGCCGCCTGGCGCACGATTTCCGCGACCTCGGCCACCGTTCGCACGTTGCGCAGATCGAACGTCTCCAACTCGTCGCCGAGCGATTCCATGTGGGCGTGGGAGTCGATGAAGCCCGGAATGATGGTGGCGCCGCGCGCGTCGATGTGCTTCGCCGTGGCGCCGGGATGGCTCGACGCGATCCGCCCATCCTTCACCCACAACTCGGACGCGATGGGCCTCTCGCTGTCGCCAGTGTAGATGCGCGCTCCGGTTATGACCATGTCCGCGGCTTGCATCCAACCCCCTGCCACCACCAGCAAAGCCACCGTCCCCCACGACTTAGCAGCGTGGAAGCGGGCTACAATAGGCAGCATGGAAGACAGTATGCCACATCCGCAACGCGCCCCCGCTGTCTGGGTGCCGGCCGGATGGAAGACTGCCGTTAGTCACGTAACAGGGGCGCTCATCGGGGTTCTGTTCATCGTCGCGGGTGTTTGGAAGATCACGGATCCTTTCGGCGCCGCAGCCCGGCTCGAGCAAGCGCTCGTGCCGGCCAGCCTCAGCCTGATCGGCGCGTGCTTGCTTGGAGTGGGCGAGGCTTTCTCCGGCGCGCTCATTCTGGTTCCCCGTTTCCGCCGCTGGGGAGCCTGGTTGACCGGCGCGCTGCTCGTGTTCTTCCTGGTTTACATCTCCGCCAATTACAGCCTGCTGCGTGGGGAAGAGTGCAATTGCTTCCCGTGGGTGACGCGCGCCGTAGGCCCGGCCTTCTTCATCGGCGACGTGGTGCTGCTTGCTCTGGCGGCCGCCGCCGGCTGGTGGGCGCGGCCCTCGAGCGGTTTGCGCGGCGCGGTGCTTGCGCTGGTCGCCATTGCGGTGTTCGCCGCCGTCTCCTACGGCGTGAACGCCAGGATCCAAGCCTCCATCGACACGCCGCGGACCATCAAGGTCGACGGCAAGCCGTTCCCTCTGCGGCAAGGGCGCGTGTTCCTCTTCATTTACAACCCCGAGTGCACGCATTGCGACGCCGCCGCGCGCACGATGGCGAAACTAAGCTGGAAGAGCGACGTCAAGATCGTCACCGTCGCCGTCGAGCAGCCGCAGTTCGCCCAGGAATTCCTGCGCTCGACTGGCCTCCACGCCTCCATTTCCGACGATGTCGCGACTTTGCGCGAAGCTTACCACTTCGTCTCGCCCCCGTATGCGCTCGCACTTGAGAACGGTCGAGTGAAATCCGCCTTCGTCGCGCGCATCGGCGAGCCGCGCTCCCCCTTCGACCAGCCCGAGTTCGAATCCGCCCTCCGCCGCCTCGGCTTCACAAACTGAGTAGGATAGGGCTCCAGCCCTGTCCCAGGGCACATGATGATCGATTTCTTCGTCAGCTACAACGGCGCGGACCGGAGCTGGGCGGAGTGGATCGCGTGGTATCTGGAGCAAGCCGGTTACGCTGCCGTCTCCCCCGCAAAAACAAAAAGGCCCACGGCCTATGATGGCCGTGGGCCCCTCCCTATCACAAGGAGAAGGAAAATCAATTGCGACGCTTGAGCGTCGGGCGGTCCTCCGCGTCGCCGTCCGTTTTGCCCTTGGAATCGCTCCCGTCGTCGACCGTCGTCCCGCTGCCCGGCTTCTTGCGCAGCCGCGGCTTGTTCAGGTCCTTGTTGTCGATCTTGTGACGGTTCTCCATCGCCATCAACCGCGCCTTCACGTTGTCGAACTCCGAGGTGTTGACCACGTACTCCGGCTTGGCCTTCAGATACTCCTGGATGTTCTTCTGAGAGGCCTTGATGCGGTCGTCCGTCGGTGGGTGCGATGAGAACACCTTGGACATGGTCCCCGGCTTGCGCTTCTCCAGCGTTTGGATCTTCTCGAAGAAGTCCACGAACGCCCCGGGGTCGTAGCCGGTCTTGTACATGTACTCCAGGCCCAGCAGATCGGCCTCGGATTCCATCCCGCGCGAGAACTTGAGGAACCCCACCGGGACCAGCACGCTGGCGGCCTGCCGGATGCCGTACCCGGCCCAGCCGCCCATGAAGATCAGCGGGATGCTGGCGATGTTGGCGATTTGCCCCTTGGTGGCCTGCCGCGTGCCGTGCCGCGCGGCGACGTGCGCGATCTCGTGCGCCATCACGCCGGCCAGCTCAGACTCCGAGTCCGCCTTCAGGAGCAGCCCGGAGTAAACGAAGAAGAAGCCGCCCGGCAGCGCGAACGCGTTCACCTCTTCGCTGTCGATCACCTTGATGGTGAAGGGTACCTTGGCGTCGGAGTTGCGCACCAGGTTCTGTCCCACCCGGTTGACGTACTCGGAGATCACCGGGTCGTCGATCAGCTTGGCCTGGCGCTCCACCTCCTGCGCCAGTTGCTTGCCCATCGCGATCTCTTTCTCCAGCGAGTAGAAGTTTATGCCCTTCCCGACATCGCGGTTGCCGATCTGGTCGGGGTCCTTCTTCTTGTCCTCGGCGAACCCCGCCTGAGGAGCCAGCAAAGCGAATGCGGTTACCGCGGCTAGCGCGATCGAAGACAGCCGTCTCATCCAATACCTCCTGCCCAGGGGTGCTGACTCAATTATACCCCTGCCCACGCGGACCAAGCCCAGGATCAGAGCCTTCAACTGTTTAACGTATAGTTGGAGAGATGGGTTGCAGTGGAAATGAAAAATCCTCCGCAGCCGGCTCTCCGGCGATCTGGGAGGCCTACCGGGACCAATTCCCGGTCACCCAGGAGGTCGTCTACCTCAACCACGCCGGCGTTGCGCCCCTGGTGAAAGCTGCCGCCGACGCCATGAAGCGCCTGGCCGCCGACGCCGGGCGGTTCGGCTCCTGCCATTACAGCGAATGGTCGGAGACCTACGAGGGCCTCCGGGTTGGGGCCGCCCGGCTCATTGGCGCGCATCGCGACGAGATCGCCCAGGTGAAAAACACCTCGGAAGGCATCGCCACGGTTGCCCTTGGCCTGGACTGGCGTCCCGGCGACAAGGTCATCATCTTCGAGGAGGAGTTCCCAGCCAACTTCTTCCCCTGGAAGCGCTTGGAATTGAAGGGGGTGCAGGTCGAGTGCCTGTCGGTCCAGGCGCCCCTGGAGCGCATTGACGAGGCCTGCCGCGGGGCGAAGCTGCTGGCCGTCAGCTTCGTCCAGTACCTGAGCGGCTATCGGGCCCCGCTCGAAGCCCTCGGCGAAATCTGCCAGCGCCGCGGCTGCCTGTTCGTAGTGGACGCCATTCAGGGGCTGGGCGCGTTCCCGCTGGATGTCCGCCGAGCGCGCATCGACGGCCTGGCGGCGGATGGCCACAAATGGATGTTGGGGCCGGAAGGTTGCGGCATCCTATACATCCGGAAGGACTTGCAGGACGCGATCGCGCCGGTCGAGTTCGGCTGGACCAATGTGGCCTCCTATCCCGACTACGCCAGTCGTGACATGACCCTGCGGCCGGACGCCGGCCGCTACTAGTGCGGCACGCTGAACACGATCGGCTGCTATGGGCTGAGGGCGGCCATCGAGTTCTTGCTCTCGGTTGGAATCGACCGCATCGCATCGCACGTCCAGGCGCTGGGCGATCAGGTCGCCGCCGGGGCCGCCGCCAAGGGCTACGAAGTTCTCGGGGCCAGGACGCCCGCGACTGGAGCGGGCATCGTCAGCTTCCGCAAGCCTGGCCTGGACGCACGCTGGGTGGTCAGCCAGCTAAAGTCCCAGGGCTTCATCGCCGCGCCGCGCCAAGGCTGGATTCGCGTCTCCCCGCACTTTTACATCAGCCCCAACGACATCGCCCGCCTCCTCGACGCCCTGCCTAGCCGTCGGTAGGAGGGCTCCAGCCCTGTCCCGGGGGTCGCCCCTCGCGCCCATTCTCACTCTCAGGGGTTAGACTGGTCCCGAAGGGAAAACTGCCACTCGGAGAATTGATGGAAGGCGACTGGGGGTGTACTGGCACCAAGCCGGGCGCCGAGATGGAAATCCCGGCTGAAATCCCGGATAATCTCCCGGCATCGAAAGGACGAATGACAATCCGGTCTGAAATTGCCGGTTCCGCCGTGAAAAGCGCCGCTGCTGGCATCTGTTTCGCTCTGCTCTGTTCGCATCCGGGGACCGCCCAGGAACCCTCTCGTGGGCGCGCCTCTCAAACCCGTCCGGAGATCGCCCTCCCGGACCAGCCGCCGACATTCAGGGCCAGGGCCGATCTGGTGTTGGTGCCGGTGGTGGTCCGCGACAGTGCTGGCCGTGCGGTAGGCCATCTCCAGCGCGAGGATTTCAAGCTGTTCGATGGGGGCAGGCCGCAGGAGATCACGACGTTCTCGTTGGCGGGATGGGAGCGGAGCAGCGTCGCTGCAGAAGGCGGGACCGGGTCCAAGCCGGTGCTGGCCGTCCCCGAGCGTTTCGTCGCCTACCTATTCGACGATATCCACATCGGTTTGGAGGAGTTGCCGCGCCTGCGGAGCGCCGCTCTGCGGCACCTGGCCACTTTGCGGGCCGGCGACCGAGCCGCGATCTTGACCACGTCCGGGCGCCTGGCCCTCGAGTTCACGGCTGACCGGGAACGGCTACGCCAGGCGATCGAGCGCCTCCGGTCCAAGTCGGACGCGGGCACGACAGAATGCTTCCATCTGGGCTACTACTGGGCGGACCTGGTGGACAAGGGGGACCCCCAGGCCATGGCCGCCGCAAAGCGGTTGGCCGCCGAGTGCTACGGTTCGACACAGCAGGAAATCAAGATGGAGAACCCCCAGGCCGCAGCCGCCGCAAATCGGTTGGCCGCCGAGAATTCTGGGCCGATGCCGGATGGAATCATCAAGTCAATCGCCAGGCAGCAGGTGCTTGAAGGCGAACTGGAAACGCGGATCTCGCTGACGATGCTGCGCAATCTCGTACGCCGGATGGCATCGGCGCCGGGTCAGCGCACCATCGTGCTGGCGTCCCCCGGGTTCTACGCGCCTCCCGAACAGTTCGACCAGAGTGGTGTTTTCGATGCCGCCGCGCGCGCCAATGTCGTTGTCAATTGTCTCAATTCGCTGGGACTCGTCACGCCTCAGCTCGGCCGTAAAGGTCAGATCGGACGGAATTTCTCTCGCGAGCGGGACATGGCATGGGATGCTGCTCTGGCGACGATTGCGGGGGCGACCGGAGGAAGCTACTTCCATAACAACAACGACCTCGAGGCCGGCCTCCGGCAGCTTGCCGCGGCGCCCGAGTTCTATTACGTGCTCGGCTTCTCCCCGCAAGACTTGAAACTGGACGGCAAGTTCCACTCCCTGAAGGTCGCACTAGTGAAGTCGAAGGGGTTCAGCGTGACGGCGCGGCACGGCTACTACGCCTCCAGTCGCATGGCCAATACGGAGGAAGCCGCGAAGATTGAAATCAACGACGCGCTTTATTCCCACGGGAATATGGGCGGCCTCCGCTTCGAGCTGCGCAGCACGGTGTCCAAGTCGCCGGAGGGGAAGAACACGCTTGAGGTATCCGCGTGGATGGACCCCAAGGAACTTCGGATGCACAAACAGGGCGACACTAGCAGGAAGGCGCTCACGCTGGCTTTCGGCCTGTTCGACCGCGATGGGAGAATTCTTGCCACTACGCGGAAAGACGTTGGACTGCAGATTCGCGATCGGGACCTGGAGAAGATGTCCGGGCGCTGGGTGGTAGTGAAAGCGAGCTTTCCGGTGAAGCCCGGCGGGTATGCGGTGCGGGTGGTGGTGCGCGACGGCGACGAGCAACTCGTGTCATCGGAGAGCGGCGCAGTAGAGGTAGGCAAGGAGAACTAGCGTGAAACCACACCCACGTGGGTTACCCCCCGTCACGGGTTTTCTACTCCTCCCCTCTTCCCCTGAATCGCATCTGGATCCAGCCCCTCGGCCAGAAGAATGGCCTCCGCAAGGTCGCGCATGGGCCGCCGCAGCCGCCGGCTCTCGTTCCGCAGCCGCAGGTAGGCCTCCTGCTCGGTGAGGCGGTATCTCTCTTGCAGGATGCCCTTGGCCCGCTCCACGAGCGTGCGGTCCTCCAGCCGGCGCTTCATTTCCTCGGTCTCCAGTTGCAGCCGCGCGTTCTCCTCCGCCAGCCGCGAGCGGACAATGGCGCCTCCCATCTGCTCGCCCAGGAACGTCAGCAGCCCGATCTGCTCCGGCGTGTGCGCGTGCGGTTCCCTGTGGTGGATATTGAGCACCCCAATCACCTCGCCGCCGGCCACTAGCGGCGCCGACAGCAGCGCCTCGTAGGTGTCCTCCTCCAGCGTGGGGAATTTCTTGAAGCGCGGGTCGTCGTACGCCCTGCGGCCCAGCGCCACCACCGACTTGTGTTCCGCCACCCAGCCGGTCACCCCTTCCCCTCTCTTCATCCGCAGCGCGCCGATCTCCGCCGCGTGCGGCAATTGCGAGGCTTCCAGCACCACGTCTCCGGTCTCCGGATCCGGCAGATACACCAGGCACGCGTCGCAGGCGGTGACCTCTACCACCAGTTCCACCAGCTCCTGGAGCATCTGCCGCAACGTCAAGCCAGAACTGACGATCCGGCTGGTTCGGTGTAGCAGCGCGAGATGATGCGGCTCCGCCGCCGTGTTGCCCGGGGCACCCATCCTTCGAGGTTACGGCGCATCGGGCCGGGCGTCCAATCGGAACTTTCTATCCGGCTGATAAGCGCTTCCCACCGGCCGGCGAACTTTCCGCCGTTACTTTTCGTATCCAGTTTCGTCAGACTTCCCGAGAGCATCCCATGAAACGTCTTGCCGCATTCGCATTCGTCGTAGCCGCAGCCGGCTGCGCCATCCCGTCGCGCGCCGAGGTGCGTGACGAATTCCACAAAACCTATCCGCTCACCGCTACTGGCCGGGTCAGCGTGAGCAATGTCAACGGCCCCGTCCGCATCACCGCCTGGGACCGCAACGAGGTCAAGGTGGACGCCGTGAAGCGCGGCCGCACCGAGCGTGCCTTGGAGGACGCCCGGATCATTGTCGACGCCCGCGCCGACTCCGTCGAGATCCGCACGCAGTATCCCGAGCATTCCCGCGATGCCGCTTCCGTCGAATACACGCTCAGCGTCCCGCGCCACGCCGCGCTGGAGGGCATCGGCACCGTGAACGGGCCGGTGGAAATCGATGGCGTCATCGGCGGCATCCGGGCCTCCTCTGTGAACGGGAACGTCGCGGTGCGCCATGGCGAGGGTGATGCCGATCTGCACACCACCAACGGCCGAGTCGAGGCGGACTTCGCCCGCTTGGGCAGAGCCGTTTCCGCCAAGACCGTCAACGGCGGCATCGTTCTGACGCTGCCGCGCGATGCCAGCGCCCGCCTCACCGCCAAGACCGTGCACGGCGGCATCCATAGCGATTTCGCTCTGCCCGTCCGGCGAGTCGGCTTCGGCCCGGGCGGCGACATCGTGACCGTGATTGGCGATGGCGGCGCCGATGTCCGCCTGTCGACCGTTAACGGCGCGATCGACCTCCGCCGCCAGTAGGGCAGGGCTCCAGCCCTGTCCCGGCCTTGCGGATCTCCTCCAGAAACGCCCGCGCCACCCGCGGCGCATCGAATTGCTCTACCTGCCGCAAACCGCTTTCCGCGAGCGAGCGCCCCAGTGCCCGGTCGCCGTGCAACCGCGCGATCGCCTCCGCCAGCGATTCCGCATCCTCGGGCTCGGCGAGCAGCCCGTGCGCGACTACCTCGGGCGCCGCCCCGGCCCGCGCGGCAATGATCGGTTTCCCTGCCGCCATGGCCTCCAGAAACACGATCCCGAAGCCCTCCTGCACGCTCGGGAGCGCGAACACGTCGCACCGTTGGTATTCCCGCGCCAGCGCCTCCGCGGACACGTCGCCCAGCCAGTGCACTGTAGCTTCCAGCCGTTTCTCGCGCCAGATCCGCCGCAGCCGCGACGCCTCCGGCCCCCCGCCCACGATGCGTATGTCCAGTTCCGGAATGCGCCCACGCAGGCGCGCCGCCGCCTCCAGCAGCAGTTCCAGCCGCTTGCGCGGGTAGAACCGGCAGACGCTGAGCACCGTGAACTTGTCGGGATTGGGCGCCGCCGGGTTGCGCGCGAACCGCTCCCGCCACCCCGCCAGGTCGATCGCCTCCGGCACGATGCGCGGCATCTCCGCCAGCCCGTACAGGCTTTGCAGTCGCCCGGCGGCGTACCGGCTGGTGGTGATGACCAGATCGGCGCGGCGCACGTGGCGCCGCTCGCAGGCCGCCTGGAGGGCGAGCGTCTGCCGCGTGAGCCCGCGCTCGAACCGCAGCTCGTCCGCAATCACGCCTTTGATCGACGCGATATGCGGCCTCCCATACACTCCTGCGATGCGGTAGCCGTCCATGTCGAACCCCACCACCGCGTCAAAGCCGCTGAAATCCCGCCAACGGAGCTGCTCGTTGAACCACAGCCGCTCCAGCGTGTAGATCGGCAAGCGCAGCCGCGGCGTGATGAACTCCACTTCGCAGACCAGCGGCACGAGCGCGTGCCCAAGCGTCGCAATCCCGTGGAACGTGCCGCTGCCCCGCACCACATCCAGCGGCGTCGAAGTGACGAAGGCCAGTCTCAAGCGCTTCTCTCCATTATGGGACGATAATCAAGAGTTGACCCCCGCCGAACAACTGGAAACGACGGATCGAGCCGCACGATTCAGCCTCCTCGGGCTGGTTCTGCTCTCAGCCGGCCATTTTTCCGTCGACCTATACTCCGGTGCGCTGGGCGGCCTTCAACCTCTTCTGGTCGACCGCTACCGGCTGACGCTAGCCGACGCTGGCCTCCTGGGTGGCGTCCTGGTCTCGTCGTCCTCGGTCATGCAGCCGCTCTACGGATACTTGTCCGACCGGCTGCACACGCGCCTCTTTGCCGCCCTCGGCCCCGCCATTGCCGGCCTGTTCATCTCCTCGCTCGGCCTGGCCCCCTCATATGGCTGGCTGCTCTTGATGGTGGCCCTTGGCGGCGCCGGGGTGGCCGCTTTTCACCCCCAGGCTTCCTCCCACGCCACGGCTGGCATCGAAGAGAACCGCGGCCACGCCATGGCCGTCTTCATCAGCTCCGGCACGCTCGGCTTCGCCTGCGGCCCCACCTACTTCTCCGCGATCACCGGCTGGCTCGGACTCCGCACCACGTACTGGGCTGCGCTCCCTGGATTGGCTGTCAGTTCTCTGTTAATCTTCTATCTTCCAGCATTTTCTGATAACAAATATAAAGTATCTCATGAGGATCGCCGGGAGGCTCTCCGTGCCGTCTGGAAGCCGCTGGCGATCCTCTATGCCCTGGTGTTCATCCGCTCCATCGTCCAGGTCACCTTCGCGCAATTCATCGCCCTCTACCTGCACCGGGAGCGCGGGTACTCCATCGCCGCCGCCAGTCTCACGCTCTCGCTTTTCCTGGCCTTCGGCGCCCTGGGCGGCTTTCTCGGAGGACACTTCTCGGACCGCTTCGGCGGCCGACGCATCATCATCCTATCGATGGCCGGCTCGGTGCCGTTTCTGGCTCTGTTCTTCCTCACTCAGGGGTTGCTCTCCATTGCGGGGCTCTTTCTAGGCGGCTTGATCCTGTTGTTTACTGTTCCCGTGAATGTGCTCATGGCCCAGGATTTGGTGCCGTCGCAGGCAGGCACTGTCTCGGCCCTCATGATGGGTTTTGCGTGGGGCGCCGCCGGGTTGGTGTTCATCCCCCTCACTGGGCTCATGGCCGATCTGTTTTCCCTCCACCACGCCCTCCTGGCCCTGGCCGCCTTCCCCATCCTGGGCTTCTTTCTGAGTCTGAAGTTGCCAAGATGACCCGCCCACCGTCCGCCCAACCACCCATGCCAGTCCGCCGGAGGCGGCCTGCCCCGCGGCTAGCGGTCTGCCTGGTCAGCGGTGGTTTGGATTCCGCCACCTGCCTCGCTCTTGCTCGTCGTCAGGGATTCGAATGCTATGCCTTATCATTCGATTACGGCCAGCGGCATCACTTGGAACTTGAAGCTGCCGCCCGGGTGGCGACCGCCCTCGGCGCCGCCCGTCACCTGGTGCAGCGCATCGACTTGCGGGCCTTCGGCGGCTCGGCCCTCACCGCCGATCTGCCAGTCCCCAAGGGCCGCAGCGGCGCCGAGATGGGGCAGGGAATCCCAGTCACCTACGTTCCCGCCCGCAACACTGTCTTCCTCTCGTTTGCCCTGGCCTGGGCTGAAACGCTGGAATCCTCCGACATCTTCCTGGGCGTTAATGCCATCGACTACTCCGGCTACCCCGACTGCCGCCCCGAATACATCGAAGCCTTCGAGCGCATGGCCAACCTAGCCACCCGCGCTGGCGTCGAAGGGCGCACCCGGGTGAAGATCCACACCCCTCTCATCCGCCTCACCAAAGCTGGGATCGTGAAGCTCGGCCACGAGTTGGGCCTGGATTTCCGCCTCACCTGGAGCTGCTACGACCCCGATCCGCAAGGCCGTCCCTGCGGCGCCTGCGATTCCTGCGTGCTCCGCCGCAGAGGCTTCGAGGAAGCGGGACTGGCCGATCCGCTCGCGAGCGCGCCGTGAGAATCGCCGAGATCTTCCACAGTGTGCAAGGCGAGGGCGGACTGATCGGCGTCCCCTCGGTGTTTGTGCGATCCAGCGGCTGCAACTTGCGCTGCGTCTGGTGCGACACCCCGTATGCTTCCTGGCGGCCCGAGGGAGCGGACCACCCGGTCTCCTCGATCCTCGAAGAGGTGGCGCGCTTCCACTCGCTCCACGTCGTCGTCAGTGGCGGCGAGCCCATGATCGCCCCGGACATCGTGGCGCTCACCGAGGGCCTGCGCCGCCTCGGCCTGCACATCACCATCGAGACCGCCGGAACCGTTTTCGCTCCCGTCCTCTGCGACCTCATGAGCGTCAGCCCCAAGCTCTCCAACTCGACGCCTCTGGACGACGCCCACTGGGCGCCTCGCCACGACCGCCTGCGCATCCAGCCCGACGTCCTGCGCCGGCTCATGGACGCTTACCGCTACCAGCTCAAATTCGTCGTCGCCAGCCCCGGCGACCTCGACGAGATCCGTCCCCTGGTCGAGCGGCTCGCCGCGGATCCCTCAAAGGTCTTCCTCATGCCCGAGGGAAGAGAGGCGAGCCTCCTGCGCGAGCGCGCTCTGTGGATCGTCGAGATCTGCAAACGGGAAGGCTTCCGTTTCAGCCCCCGCCTCCACATCGACCTCTATGGGGACCGCCGCGGGGTGTGAAATGCGTGCCGAAGAGGTAAAGCGCCTGGCCCGTGACTGTGGCTTCGAGTTGGTGGGCGTGGAGCGCGCCGAACCAGCCCCCGAGGCCGCCTACTACCAGGAATGGGTGCGCGCAGGCATGTCCGCGGAGATGTCCTATCTCACCGGCCGCCGCGCCGACCTCCGCAATGACCCGCGCAACCTGCTGCCCTCGGCCCGCTCCATCATCTGCGTCGGCAAGCTCTACAACGGCCCGCGCGGCCCCATCTCCCGCTACGCCTGCGGCCCGGACTACCACGGCGTGCTGCGCGAAGCCCTCCGCCGCCTGGGTGCCAGGCTGAAAGAACGCGCCGGCCCCTTCGAATGGAGAATCGCGGTCGACACCGCGCCGCTGCTCGAGCGCGCTTACGCCCGCCGCGCCGGCCTGGGCTGGATCGGCAAAAACACCTGCCTGATCCACCAGGGCATGGGCTCATTCTTTTTCCTGGGCGAGTTGCTCGTGTCACTCGAGCTCGAGCCCGACGCTCCGCCTCCCGACCGCTGCGGCACCTGCACCCGCTGCATCGACGCCTGCCCCACCCGCGCGCTGGTGCCCACCGGCAAAGCCCAGCCCGCCTGGGCTCTGGATTCCCGCCGCTGCATCTCCTGCCTCACCGTCGAGCTGCGTGGCCCGATCCCCGAGCACCTCCGCTCCTCCCTGGGCAACCACGTCTTTGGCTGCGATATCTGTCAGGACGTCTGCCCCTGGAATCGCGAAGTCCCCCCGACTTCCCTCCCAGCTCCGACGCTGCAACAACTCGCAGCGCTGACCGAACACGAATTCCACGAAATGTTCCGGGGGACTCCCGTGCTGCGGGCCGGCTACGATGGCTTCCAGCGCAACGTGGCCCTCGCTCTCTCCAACCGCGGGGCAGACGATCGCCCTGCGTCGTCTGCCGCCTGATGGAGATGGCAGACCACAAGAAACGATGGTCTGCCCCACCACCGCATGCGGTCTTACAATAGAGAGCGGGATGCGCACGGCGCTCTACCTTTGCCTCTGCGGGGCCGCCGCCCTGGCCCAGGATTCGCCTGCCTCGAAAGGCTTCGAGTATTTCTACAACCTCCAGTACGACGACTCGATCGCCGAGTTCAGCAGGCAGGTGGCCGGGCAGCCCAACCTCCCCGACGGTTACAACCACTTGGCCCAGGCCATCCTCTATCGCGACATGTTCCGCGCCGGCGCCCTGGAGAGCGAACTGGTCACCGGCGGCAATCCTTTCCTGCGCCGGCAGAAGGTCGACGCCAGCCCCGCGGACCAGCGCAGGTTCGACCAGGCCATCGACCACGCTATGGAGCTCGCCCAGGCGCGCCTCAAACGCAACCCCCGCGACACCCAGGCCTGGTATGCGCTGGGCGTCTCCTACGGTCTCCGGGCCAACTACAACTTCCTGGTGCGCAAAGCCTGGCGCGACTCCCTCCGCGACGCCACCTCGGCGCGCAGATGCCACAGCCGCGTCACCGAAATCGACCCCGGCTTTACCGACGCTCGACTGGTCCAGGGCCTGCACGATTACATCGTCGGCAGCCTCCCCGTCTACTGGCGGCTGGTCGGTTTCCTCATCGGCTTCCACGGCAACAAAGACCAAGGCATCCGCTGGCTCGAGCTGGTCTCCCGGAAGGGCACGGTCAACCGCATCGACGCCCAGATTCTGCTCTGCGCCGTTTACCGCCGCGAGCGCAGCCCGCAGAGCGCCGTCCCCCTGCTCCAGGGGCTCATCCGCCGCTTCCCGCGCAACTACCTGTTGCCCATGGAACTGGCCCAAATGTACAGCGACCTCGGGGACAAGGAAAAGGCCCTCGCGCCGCTACGCCGCCTCGAGGAGCTCAAGCGCTCCGGCGCCAAAGGATACGCCCAATTGCGGGTCGAGCGGATCTGCTTCGCCGAAGGCACCATCGAATTCTGGTACAACGATCTCGACCGGGCCCTGGCAAACATGAAGCGAGCCACCGCCGCGGCCGAGGACCTCGACCTCAATACCGGAGTCATGGCCTGGATGCGCCTCGGCCAGATCTACGACCTTAAGGGACAGCGTGCACTGGCTCTCGACGCCTATCGCCACGCCGTAGCCTTCGCGCCCGATTCCGATGCCGCCAGGGAATCGCGGCAGTACCTCGTCTCGCCGTACCGCCGCAAGCAGAGAGGATAATCCAGGATGCGACCGCGAGGGGCGGGGGCCTCCGCGCCACGCGGCTACTCGTCGATCGTCACTTTCACCGGCTGCTCGATCAGCTTGGGTTCCTTCCCCCTGGTAAGAACCATCAAAGCCAGCCGGCCGGGTTTGGCCTTAGCCGGGATCTTGAACTTGATCGAGGTGGCTACCTGTTCCTCCATGGCCACTTCGATGTCGTGCGTTCCGTCCGTCAGGTACAGCTTGGCTACGTTGGCCTTGTCCAGGTTCTCGCCCGTCACCGTCAGCAAGTCCCCGGCCTTTCCGTTGGCCGGCTCGACGGTCTTCATCTGCGGCATCGTGGCTTGGGCGTGGAGACAAACCGAGAGCATGAGGACGGCAAGAAGGACGGGCGCCACACAAGACAATCTCATCTCCAATACGGCCTCCTTGAAAGATGCTATTCCCGATCGGGGATGAATGCAAGCCTGTTCCCGAGCAGGATGAGCCTCCGGCTTGTCCCGTCGCCGTTTCCGCAGCTCGTTCAGATCTCCAGTTCGCTGTGGAAGCCCTTGTGAATGGCGTACAGGGCCAGCTCCAGGCGGTCCGACACGCCCAGCTTGTCGAAAATGTTGTGCAGATGGTTCTTGACCGTCTGCTCGCTGATGAAGATCTTCTCCGCGATCTCCTTGTTCTTGAAGCCCTGGGCCACCAGCGCCACAATCTCGCGCTCGCGCTGGCTCAGCGGGCTGCGCTCGCGCCCCTTGCGCTCCGCGCCACCCACCCGGCTCGGCGAGGCGAACTGCCGCATCACCGCCGCCGTCGTGTGCGAGTCCAGCCAGATCTCCCCGGCGTGTACCTTCCGGATGCTTTTGTACAGGAGTTCGGTGGCCGTTTGCTTCAGCACGATGCCGGAGCAGCCCAGCTTCATGGCCTGCACAAACTCGTTCTTGTCTTCCGACGCGGTGAGGATGATGATTCTGCTCCGGCAGCCCGAGTTCTTCAGGCTTTGCAGCACACTCAACCCGTCCAAGCCCGGCATCCGCAGGTCCAGCAACAATACGTCCGCTTCCTTCTCCCGCATGATCTCGAGTACTTCGTTTCCGTCTCGCGCCTCGCCCACCACTTCGAAGTCGTCTTCCAGGCTAAGCAGCTTGCGAAGACCGTCGCGGAAGATCGGATGGTCATCGGCGATGACGATCCGTATGAGCCCGGCACTCGGGGCGCTCGTACGCGGGCTCTCGTACTCTAGCGTCGAGGATTCGTCCGTCATGGAACTGAGATGATTCTAATTGAATAATAGTACTAAGTCAACCGAAGTCACGATCTCCGAGTTCTGTCCTGCCCCACGACTCGGGTTTAAGTACCGGAACCCTTCCCCCCAATGGTACCCCAGTCCCGCCGCCGCAGCCGTTTTTAGGGCTGGGTTATAGTACGCACCTGCGCCGCCCCGGTCGGCCGCCCCCGGATGGAGTACCACCACTCAACCCGTCGGGCGGCGGAATCCGCTATAATCCGCCTCGGATCGTATCTCAGAAGCCCTCACAGGAGGTTCTATGTCCCAGTCAGACCAGCCCGGCCGCCGCGGCTTCCTGGGCCGGGCGGCGGCTTTGGCGGGCGTCTCAGCCGCACTGCCTTCGACCGGCCTCGCCCAGCCACGCCGCGCTGAGTTCCAGTTGCCCCAGTACGCCCGGGCGCAGGACTACAAATCTCTCAAACAGTCCAGCCATGACCCCACCGGAGGCAACGCCGACTTCTGGCGAATCCCGCCCGGCGGTACGCAGGAGCTGTTCCACTCCGCGGGACCGGGAGTGATCTCGCACCTCTGGTTCACCATCTCGGCCCAGAGCCCGAACCACCCCAAGGAGTTGGTGTTGCGGGCGTATTGGGAGGGCAACGCCAGGCCCAGCTTGGAGGCTCCCATCGGCGACTTCTTCGGCCTCAACCTCGGCCAGTACCAGATCTACGAGTCGGCGTACCTGGCCTGTTCGCCCGGCAAGTCGCTGAACTGCTACTTCGCCATGCCCTTCCGCAAGTCGGCGCGCCTCACCGTGACCAACGAGAGCGCCGGCCAGGTCGGAGCGTTCTACTCCAACATCGACTACCTGCTCACCCCCTCCCTGCCCGACGACGCCCTCTACTTCCACGCCCAGTATCGCCAGGCGGCGCCGTGCGTGGCCAGCATGGGTGAGCCACTCAACCCCACCGGCGCGAAGAACTACGTCTACCTGGAAACGCGCGGGCGGGGCCACCTGATGGGGGTCACCCTCGGTGTGCTGCTCAACGCCGACGGCTGGATGGGCGAGGGCGACGACATGATCTTCGTCGATGACGAGACCACCCCCGCAATCATCGGCACCGGCTCGGAGGATTATTTCCTGGGGAGCTGGAACTTCGGCGGGCGCGACGGCGCCACCCCCTTCGCGCATCACTACTATGGCGCCCCGCTGATCATCATGCCCGAGCGCGTCGGGGGCCGCTACTGCTGCTACCGCTGGCACGGCGACAATCCGGTGACCTTTACCCGCTACTTGCGGCACACCATGGAGCACGGCCATGCCAACGACCGCGGCGACAACTTCTTCTCGGTGGGCTACTGGTATCAGACCGAGCCCTACACGGATTCGCCGCCCCTGCCGCCAGCCGCCGAGCGCATCCCGCGCATCAAGCCGAGTTGAGGCACAATGGGAGACGCCATGACATCACGGATTGCGGTTCTCGCCGGCTTGGGCGCGGCGTTGCTGCTGGCGGCCGACCCGCCGGGGTTTGTGCACTGGCGGGCTGCGGAGCTGAAGGGGCTCGAACAGAAGCTCGTGGGGAAGCTCGATCCGAAGCTGAAAGCGGCTTCCGAGCCGTTGGGCAAGTTCCCCAACCACTCCCTCGCGCTGGCCCACCGCGAGGCCAGCGGAGAGGCGGAGCTGCACGAAACCCAGGCCGACGTTTTCATCGTTGAGAGCGGCGAAGCGAACCTCGTGGTCGGCGGGCAGGTGGCCGGCGCCAGGACCACCGCTCCCGGCGAGCTGCGCGGGTCGTCCATCGAAGGCGGCCGCGAGATGAAGCTCGCTGCTGGCGATGTCGTTCACATCCCGGCCAAGGTTCCGCACCAGTTGCTCGTCGAAGCGGGCAAGCAGTTCACCTACTTCGTAGTGAAGGTGGATACGCCCTGAAACCTCAGCGGCACGTCTGGATAGTGGGGCAGGCTTTGCAGCCTGCGGACCCGCTTTCTAGCGGGTCCAGCCGGCCGGAAGGCCGGCTGTGGGCAAGATTGCCCGCCCCACATCGCTACTCGCTCCAGAACAACTCCGCGTCGGACTGCCGCACGTAGTTCGCGTCGATCTCGGCGGGACTCCGGCTCAGGCCGGCGGCCAGGCGCGCGGCGGCGATCTTCGCGATCGCACCCGCCAGCGCCCGCGGCGCCTCGCGCACCATGGAGTGCTCGAACCGCGTGCCCTCGAGCGCCGGGCGGAACGGCGCGAAGTCCTGGCAAACGAATTCCACGCCGCCCTCGGGAAGCGTAGCCAGCCACGCCGGAAAGGGCATGACCACCTCGGGACTCGCGATCCCGAGCTCGGCCGTGTACACCGCCCCGTAGATCTGGCCGCGCCGTGCGTCCACGACCGCCGCCCTCAGCGCCGCCCCGCCGAACCAGGCCACCGCCTCCAGGTTCGACACCGCCACCACGCGCTTGCCCAGCGCCTCGGCCAGCCCTTTCACCGCCGCCAGGCCTACCCGCACTCCGGTGAACGATCCAGGCCCCGCCGCCGCGGCGAAACAGTCGATATCTTCCAGTCTCCAGCCGCCCCGTTCCAGCAGCCCGCGCAACTGGTCGAACAGGATGCCGCTGAAACCCTCCTGGGAGTGCAGCAGCACTTCGGCGACGACCTGACCGTCGCCTGCCAGGGCCAGGCTTCCGTACTCGTTGGTGGTGTCCAGGGCCAGGATGCGGTTCACTGGGTCAGCTTGTAGACCTTGATGACAGAGTAGACTTTTCCGTTCGCGTTCATCCCGTACAGCCGCAGCGCCAAATCCGCCGGAAACGACTGTGCGATGCTGTGCGGAATGTCGAAGGTTCCCTGCGCGCCCGTTCCAATCACCCGAGCCCCCTGCTGATCGGCCGCAACCTCGCCCATCCATAGGCACATCATCGACCGCGTCGCGCGCGTCTCCCGCGTAACCCGGATCGCGAATTTTGCCGGGCTGGCGAGCGAAATGGCCTCCGCCGTCGGCGCCACGATCTCGAACGGCGCTTTCTGCGGCGTCTGCTCGATCTCTTGCATCGCGATCGGCCGCGACTCGAACTTGTAGGACCGCATCCCTTCCTTGTGGCCCTCCCGCGAGATGTGGAGCACCCAGTCGTGCGTACTGTCCGGAGGCGCGCCCGTGTATTTGTCCCCCTTGTACCCCTTCTTCTCCTTCACGCTCTCGCCGGTGATCGGATTGAGCCACATCACGTCGTAGCCGTGCTTCTCCACCACCACCTCGACCGGCCCCGGCTTCTCCAGGTACACGATGTATTCGACTCCCTCGAGCGCCACCGCGCGCCCCCCATCCACGTCGAAGTACGGCTCCAGTTCCCAATGCCGCGTTCGGGAGAAGAAATCGAACCACACCGCCGCCTGGCGCGCCCCGGGCGAATGGAACTGCCTTGGGTCGGAGCCGCCGAGCGTGGGGTACTGGCCGTCCATGGTCGAGTTCCACAGCCATCGGCGCATTTTGTCGGCGTCCGTGCTCGCGGGGCCGAAACCGACTTGCGGCATGGCGTACAACTGGTGTTCGATGGCCGCCAGGTCGTCGGCCGCCGATTGCGAGCCGAGATAGTTCATCCACTCGTCGCCGGCTAGCGGTGAAGAGGTCGCGTCCGTCCCCGTGGACCGCGGATGCTGGTAAGGATCGAGCTTCTTCAGTGCCAGTCCGATCTCCTTGAGTTCCGCGCGCCCGTCCGGGGCCCTCTCGAAGCTCTCAAACCCCTGCCAGGTGATATCCATGGCCGCGTACCGGGCTACCAGGTAACGGATGTAGCGCTCCCGCTGCGCCCATTCGGGAAACAAGCGGCTAAGCTGCCGCTGGTCGTAGGCCGGCATCAGGTCCACGACGATGCCTTTGCGGTTCAGCGCCAGGATGCGCTCGTCCAGCTCTCTGAACACTGCCGGGTCGGGTTGCTCCGCCGATGGGAACGCTCCCCCGGGCTTGCCGGGCGGCCCCAGCACGACCCCGCGCAAGTGCGTGAACTTCTGTTCCGTGCGCGCCGCCGCAAGCTTGTCGAACACCTCCCGCTCGAGGTACGGCAGCGTGAACAGCGTGTCGCCCATCCACAGGTGCGGCTTCTTCACCAGCTCGTCGACCCGCGCCCAGTGATGCACGTTGGCGGGCTTCAAAAAGCCGGGGAAATTCGATTCAGTCGCCGGGAACGTGCCCTCCTTGCCCTCGAACCTCTGGATGTTGCTGGTTACCCGGAACACCCACTCGCCCGGGTCCGTCGGCGCGAACCGGACCACCAGCCGCCGGCCCCCGTCCCAGAACCCGGGCATGCGAAACGTGTGGAACCGCGGCGAGCGGAACTCCGCCTCCAGTTGCACCGTCAGGTAGGGGTTCGGATGGGCCGCCGCTTCTTCGCTCGAAAGCTCGAACACGATTTCGCACGGCGTGTACGTGGCTGTCGCCTGGCAAACCGTCTGAGCGACTCCATGCAAGGCAACCAAGAACAGGAGCGGCAGCGTGCGCATCAAACTATAGTGTATCCGCAACGCCGGGTCGCGGCGGCCATTCGCGCGGCCAGTTCGAGCGCGCTCGCGAAGCTGGCCGTCGAGGCCACCCCCTGGCCCGCGATATCGAACGCCGTGCCGTGATCCACCGAGGTGCGCAGGATCGGCAGTCCCAGCGCGACATTCACGCTGCCTTCGAAATCCAGAAGCTTCAGCGGCGCGTGTCCCTGGTCGTGGTACATGCAAACCACCGCATCGTACTTCTTCTTGCGAACGGCCAGGTAGAAGACGGTGTCGGGCGGAAGCGGGCCCTCCACTGGCATACCCTGACTCCGCGCCCACTCCACGGCGGGACGGATCTCGCGGATCTCCTCGTCCCCGAACAGGCCGTTCTCGCCGGCGTGCGGGTTCAGCCCGGCGACCGCAATCCGCGGGTTCGCCTTCAGCTTCCGAACTGCCTCGACGGTCATGCGGAGAACCGTGCGGATGCGCTCCTGCTTCACCATCTCCACGGCGGTCCGCATCGAGACGTGCGTGCTCACGTGCGTGACGATCAACTGCTCGCTCACCAGCATGATGGCGACATCGCTCACCCCGCACACGGCGGCGATCAGTTCGGTGTGCCCCACAAAACCGCTGTCGGACAACTGCGTCGCTTCCTTGTTCATCGGAAGCGTTACCATGGCGGCGATCTCGCCCTCCAGGGCCGCGCGGGCGGCGGCGATCACGTACTCCCGGGCGGCGTGGCCGGACTGCCGGTTGAGCTGCCCCGGCGTCACCTCCTCGGCGCGCATCAGCCCGAAATCGATTACGTTCAGCGCGCCCTCTAGAAGCTCGGCGACCGAGGGCGCCTTCCGCAATTCCACGCCCAGGCCGAGCCGGCGGTTGTAGTAGTCGAGCGCGCTCCAATCGCCGTAGACCACCACGCGGTGGCGAATCTGGCCGTCGCGCCAGGCGCTCAATACGATCTCCGGGCCAACTCCGCTCGAGTCGCCCATGGTGATGCCGTAAACCTGTTCCATCATGGTTGCCTTTTTGTGAGCCGCTCCCGCAGTCGCGCCAGCACGTCGGGCGGGCCGAAGCCGCCAGCCTTCGTGACGAGCAGCAGATCGCGTTGCGAGCCCTGGTCGTACAGGCGCGAAACTGGAATTCCGGGCAGGAGTTCTCCCACCGGCTCCAGCGGAGGTCCGCCGAACGCACTCAGGACAGCGAACGCCGTATCGCCGCCGAACACGATCAATGCCGCGATCGCCGACTTGAGAATCAGTTCGCGAACCACGCCTCCGAGCGCCTCGTCGCGCAAACCCGGATGGTCCAGGATGGTCCAGCCGGGATGCGGATCTGGCAGCCCCTGCTCGATCTGCCGGAGCGACACCTCGTGCAGGCTGCCATTCACCACCAGCACGGAGTCCGCAAACACGCGGGGCGCGGCGTTGGAGCGGGGCAGGTCAATCCTCTGCGCGATGGCTTCGGCGAACGCTGCCGGGCCGGCGCCGCATCGCCAGCCGGATCGGCGCCAGAACTCCGCCGCGGCCGCGACGTCTTCATCCGTGGCCCCATTCGAGACGTAGATTCCCGCGGGTGCGTCCGCGCACAGGCGCTGGGCGTCCACAACCCAAACCGGAGCGCTGGTCTGTCTGCGGATCACATCAACGATACGGCTTTCCGTCGTGGGATTCAACGCATCCCGCGCAAACGAGGTGTTCTCCAGCGGCGTCCCGAAAACCAGAAGGCGGCCATCGACTACCGTGCGGCCCATCGCCGGGTAGGCGGGCACGTAAAGCAGAGGGCCCGGAGCTGCTTCGAGCATCGCGCCCAACTCGCTCCCGATATTGCCGCGCAGCGTTGAGTCGGTCTTGGCGTACAGCAACTCTGTGCGGGCGGCCGAACGAACCAGCCGGGCGACGCGGCGGGCCGCCTCGGCTTGGCTGACGTGCCGCGTCTCGAGATCGACGATCCGCACCGGCGGCGATTCCGCGGCCGGCGTCGGCTCCCATCCAACTGTCGCCACCGCCCGAATGCCCTGCGCCGCGAACTTGGCGCCCACCTCGAGCGCTCCCGTCAGGTCGTCGGCAAAGGCCAGAAACGACTGGTGACCCTGGCTCATAGTGCAGATTCTGGCACGCGTAGGCCAGACCCGCAACCCCTGGCTGTCGGTAGGATAGGGCTCCAGCCCTGTCCCGGGGGGGCCCCTCGCACTCACGCACGCCCCGCCCGCCATCACGTGGCCGCCCGGAGTTATGATGAATCCCATGACAAGGGTCTTTTTCATTGTGGTGTGTGCCGTGACCGCCCTGGCGGGGGACACGGCGATCCACCGCGCGGTGCGCGAGGGCGATGTGGCGTTGCTTCGCGCGCGTCTCGAAGCGGGAGCGGACCCGAATGAGCGGGACGCCTCGGGACGGACCCCGCTCATCGAAGCGGCCGAACTGGGGCAGATCGAAGCCGCGCGGGTTCTGATCTCGGCTGGCGCGGACCTCAACGCCAGGCCGCGCGGCTGGGGGTCGGCCCTGGAGATGGCCGAGCGGACCGGGCACACGAAGCTGGCCGAGATGCTGCGCCAGGCGGGCGCCCGCACCTTCGGGAGGTCGGTGGGGGACAAGGTCTGCGTACGGCCCTGGAAGGGCGACGGCTACTGCGGCACGGTCGAGGCGATCGACAAGAACGCCTACCGCATCCGGGTGACGGAAATCGTGGGCTGTAAGGACGGTTGCCCGGCCAGGGGCGAGTGCTCCGCCGGGAAGCCGGTCGGGGGGGCCGAGGGCCTGCACGCCGGGGACGAGATCACGACGGTGAGCTGGTGCCTCACCCATACGGGGGTGCAGCGGTGAGCGGGGCGCGCCTGGTGGGGATCTGCGCCGCGGCGTTGTCGCAGGTGCTAGCGATGGCTCAGACCAAGAGCGGGTTCGAGTACAACGGGATCATTCACGTCTCGTGGCAGCCCAACGAGTATACGAATGCTGCGGGCGCCCCGTCGCGGGAGGCACTCGCCGCCACGCACGCCAACTGGGCGTCGGTGCTGGTGACCTGGTATCAGAGCAACATCACCTCGACCACTATCGCCGCCAACAGCACGACTCCCTCCGACGACGCCCTGGTCCAGGCCATACAGGATCTGCACAACAAAGGGCTGAAGGTGATGCTGAAGCCGCACGTCGACCTGTCGCAGGATCCCGATCCCAGCCACTGGCGGGGCAATATCAACCCTCAAGACAAAGACGCGTGGTTTGCGAGCTACACGCCGTTCATCGTCAAGTATGCGCAGATGGCGGAGACGCAGCAGGTGGAGGGCCTGGTCGTGGGCACGGAGCTGGTGATGATGAGCGGCTCCGTGAATCAGGCACGCTGGAACGCCGTGATCGACGCGATCCGGGGCGTCTATCACGGCTTGCTGACGTATGCCGCTAACGCGACCTGGTCCGCCGACGAGTTCACCTCGGTCTCGTTCTTGGACCGGCTGGATCTGATCGGCCTGGATGGCTATTTCCCCCTCACGAACCACCCTGACCCAAGCCTCGCGGAGCTAGTGGCCGCGTGGAGGCACAACAGTGCGGGCCTGGACATCGTCGCAGCGGTCCAGAACCTCCATAGCGCCCACCAGAAACCGGTCATCTTCACTGAGATCGGATACAGGAGCTACCCTGGCACCAACATCGCACCGTACTCCTATAGCGCAACGACGGCCCCCGCGGATCTCACCGAGCAGAGGAACTGCTACGACGCCTTCTACACGGTCTGGAGCCAACAGGCCTCCTGGGTGAAGGGCGTGTTTTGGTGGGCCTGGGCGGTGAACCCGCCGGGAGCGAACGACACCGACTACAACCCGCGGGGCAAGCCGGCCGAGGACGTTTTGCGCGCCTGGCAGGGAGCGCCCGACAGCGCCTACGCGGTGGTGGGGGCCGCAAGCTATCAGGCGGATGCGGTTGCGCCGGGCGCAATCGTCGCCCTGTTCGGGACCATTCTGACGAACGGGAGCGGGTCGGAAACGTCCTTTCCACTTCCCATGAGCCTGGGAGACACGAGCGTGACGATCAACGGCACTCCGGCGCCTTTGTTTTTCGTTTCGCCGGGGCAAATCAATGCGCAGGTGCCGTTCGCGGCGGCGCCGGGGAGCGGGATGGCGGAGGTGACCTCGAACACGGGCGTCACCTGGATCCCCGTGACAATTCGAGCGGCGGGGCCGGGGATTTTCACGCTCAACATGCAGGGCACGGGAGACGGGGCGATTCTCGACGCCCAAACCTACAGGAAGATCACGGCCGCCGATCCGGCGGTGGCCGGGGAGTGGATCCAGATCTACTGCACCGGGCTGGGCGCGGTCGGGGCAGCGGTGACGACCGGCGACGTGCCGCCGACGCCCCCACCGCAAACCATCGTGAAACCGGTGGTCCAGATCGACGGGCAGCCGCTGACGCCGGATTGGGCGGGCCTGGCGCCCGGGTGGGTCGGGCTGTATGCGGTGAATGTGCAGTTGCCATCGAACATTTCCGCCGGCAGTCATCAGCTTCAGATCGTGATGGGTGGAGCGGTCAGCAACACGGTGACGTTTGCGGTGCGGTAGGAGAGCACAGCTAGCCACCGCGAGCCGGGGTTGCCCATCACGCCGCCCCTCGAGCCCATTTTCATCCTCATGGGCGCCGCACACGCCATGACGCCGACTGTCCCCGAAACTGTTGCGGCTGCCTTCCGGCCGCGGCGTCCGCGCGGAATGCTGGTTCCAGGGCTGGTCATCACGACCCTAACCGCGCGGACCAAGGCGCCGCGCGCTCACGCGGGGGCTGCGGGGCCGGGGTGACCACGGAGCACCCAGCCGCCATGCCCGCCAGGATCAGCGCGCCCGCCACGGGGGCCACCAGGCGCGGCCCTGAGCGATCCTGCCAACGCCCACCCAGGATCGTGCCGGCAACCAAAGCCAGTATGGAGTACCTGAATGGAGCGTCGGGTCTGGACGTTGGTCCATCCGTAAGCCTGTGCCAGCGGCCCGCGAAACACGGATCGCGAGCCGGAGCACGTTCCCGTGGAGTCGCGAAGGTTAGACCAAGGGGGGCTGGATGGGATGACACGGCCCGGCAGGTTTCGCAAACAGTGTTGTCGAGGCGAGGCGTGGGTCCGGGCGCTGAATTTTCCGCTTGACAGGCGTCTGACTAATGACTAAGTTATTAGTGAGAACTATGAAACCCACGAAATCGGTTCCCACAGACCAGGAACTGGAGATCCTGAAGGTCATCTGGCGGCGCGGGCAGGCCACCGTTCGGGAGGCTTATGAAGATCTCCTCAAGCAGCGCAAGATCGCCTACACGACGGTTCTGACGATGATGGGAGTCCTGGAGCGTAAGGGCCATCTGAAGAGGACGGCTGGCGAACGGGCGTATGTCTATAGCCCGGTGCAGCCGCAGCAGCAAGTGGAGGACCGGATGATCCGGGAGTTCGTCAACCGCGTGTTCAACGGCTCGGCCAAACCGCTGCTGGTGCACCTGGTCGAAGACCGCGGCATGCCCCCGGAAGACCTGGACGAACTGGAGAGGCTGGTTCACGCCCGGCGAAAGAAGGCATGATGTTCGAGCCGCCGCTCGACAACCTGCTGTCCTGGATGGAGCAGGCGCTGATCCTGGCATCGGTGGGGGCGCTGCTGCCGACGTTGTTCCGGGCCCGGCATTCACGGACGGAGCTGGTCTACTGCCACCTGGTGCTCCTTGCGTGCCTGGTGTTGCCGCTGGTGCAGCCCTGGCGGCATCCGGCGATCGCGGGCGGAAAGGCCGGCACGGATGGAAGCTTCGCCGCGACGGCGCGGGTTTACACCACAGCGCCCGGTTCCGGTTTCGGGGCGGAGGCGCCAGCGGCGCAGGCGCCAGTCGGGACCGGGCAAGGCGCGGCACCCGCGGCCTGGGCTACTTTCAGGACGCGCGCGCTGGGGAGCCGTCTGCTGTTGTGGATTTTGGTCGCGGGCGTGGGGGGCAAACTCTGCTGGCTGTTTGCCGGGCTGTGGCAAATCAGACGTTACCGGATCGGCGCGATGCCGCTGTATCCGATTCCCGAGCCGGTCCAGGCGGCTTCGGCTGTGACGCACGGAGACGCGCTGTTCTGCATTTCTCCCGAGGTCTCGGGCCCGGTGACGTTAGGCTGGCTGGCTCCCGTAGTACTGCTGCCGGAGTCCTTTCGCGAGCTCGGAGAGGAGGCCCAATGCGGCATTGCCTGTCACGAGCTGCTGCATGTGCGGCGGCACGACTGGTTGATGACGGTGTTCGAGGAATTCGCCGGGGCTTTGCTGTGGTTCAACCCGGCGATCTGGTGGCTGCTGGCGCAGACCCGGCTGGCGCGCGAGGAACTGGTGGATGAGGAGGTGGTTCGATTGACCGCGGCGCGCGAGCCGTATATCGAAGCACTGTTGGCGGCCGCCCGCGCGCAGGCGCCGGCGGATCTGGCGCCCGCACCTTTGCTGTTGCGCAGGCGCCATCTCACTCAACGTGTGCATTCGCTTCTCGAGGAGGGTTCGATGTCCAAGTTACGGCTGTTTTGTTCGTATGGTTCGATGAGCGCCATCCTGGCGTTCGCCGGATGGCTCACATGCGCGTCGTTTCCGCTGGTGGGGCAGCCGCAAGTTGCGCCGGCAAGAGCGGCCCGTGGCGCGATCGCGGAGGCCGGGCCGGTTTCGGCGGCGATTCCCGCGGATCCGCACGAGCCGGTCAGCGGAGCGGTGCGGACCGCGGCAACACCCGCGGAGCGCGCGGCCGCGCTGGCGCTGCTCGAGCGCGCCAAGCAAAACAGCAAGATGCACATGCCGGGCATGCCGCCGTACTCTCTCAGCGTGTCCTTCCAGGCCAGCGGCAATGCGGGCATCGTAGGTTCGGGAGAGCTGACCGAGACCTGGATGAACGGCCAGAACTGGCGCTGGACGGCGAGCCTGGGCGGCTACTCGCTGGTGCGCATCAGCTCACGAGGGCAGGTGTGGGACCAACAGCGGGTAGCGGCGATTCCCATGCGGGTGCAGATGCTGCGTGGCGCGATCTTTTGGGCGGTGAAAGCAACCCCCTCGAGCTGGCAGATCCGGACGGCCGCGGTGCAGTGGAACGGCCGGCCGGCCACGTGCCTTCTGGTTTCGGGATTCGTGGCGCCGCCGGACCAGCCGCGGATTTGGGAGGAGGAGGAATATTGTATCGACAATGCCTCGGGCCTGTTGCAGGTTCACTCGATCGCTCCGGGGACGTTCGTGGTGTACGGTTACAGCAAGCAATTAGAGTTTCACGGCCGGCTCATCCCCGACCGGATTACGGCTCACGTCGGGGGCGGCGCCGCGCTGGATGCGCAGGTCGGCATGACGGACGCTGGTTCGGTCGACCAGGCGCTGCTGACGGTGTCGCCGGAAATGATGGCGAACGGCCCGCCCATCATGCTGGAGACCGGAATGAGGTTCCCGATGAACGTTCCCAATGGGCCAGCGGGCGGCGTGATCCAGCCGGTGATCGTCCACGCAACGATCGATGGGCATGGAAAGGTGCTGGAAGAAGAGGTGTCCAGCGCCGCGAACCCCGCGCTGGCGCAGGCTGCGCTGGACCTGGTCAAGAAGACCAATTTTGGCGCCGCGGGTTCGACCCAGCGGGAAGCGTACATCAACGTGCGGTTCGTTCCAGGATCGGAGTAGACCATGCGACTCGCACATTTTGGATTCCTGGCGCTGCCGCTTTTCGCGGAGCAGTTCCCGGACGCGGCGACTGTTCTGGAACAGAACGCGGCCGCGCTGAAGAACTACCACAGCTATCAGTACAGCGCGGACATCACCGTCGAAGTGTCCGTGGAAGGCAAGCCGATGAAGATCGCCTCCACGGCTACGGTGGTGGGTTTGAATCCGGGCAGGTTCCGCATCGAATCGAAGTCCGGGGAGACGCCCGCTGGCACCGTGGTTGCCGACGGCGAGAACACCTGGATCTACGTGCCGCTGCTCAAGCAGTACAAGAAGAAGGCCGGCGTCTCGGGATGGCAGGACTCGATGCAGGAGCTTGGGCTGCCCGGCATGGCGCTTGGATCGAAGCTGGCGGCGAGCGCGAAAGTCGTGCGCATCGAGACGCTGGAAGTGGATGGGCGAGCGCACGATTGCTGGGTGGTCGAGAGCCGGGTCGAGGAACTGGCGCTGGGCGGCTCGATAGAGATGATGATGCGGGACGTGGTGCACACGGTGTGGATCGACCGGCAGCTTGGCATCGACCTGCAAACCACGTTGTCCGGCAAAGTGCAAGGCGGGCCGGTGGCGGAAGCGGTCGAGGGACGGCTGAAGATCACCAAGCACTCACTGAGATTCAATGAGGACGTGCCCGAGTCCCTGTTCACCTTCACACCGCCCGAGGGCGCTCGGCAGACGGCGGAGTTCGGAGTGGCCGGCGTCGAGCCGGCGCCCGGCCCGAGCCACGCGCCGAAGGCCGCTCCGGGGGAACCACAGGCTTTCGTACCCAACCTGACGCCGCTACAGAGCGTCGAGCCGGTGGCGCCGGATTCCGCGCGCGGCAAGGGCGCGAGCGGAATGGTGGAGTTGGTGGTGACGGTTGACCCGAGAGGGCTCGTGACCAAGGCGGAGGCGTTGACCGGTCCCCAGGTTCTGAGGCAGGCGGCAGTCGCGGCGGTCCGGCAGTGGAGGTATCGGCCGGTGATTCGCGACGGCCATCCGGTCTACGCGTACACCGACGCCATGGTGAATTTCGACGCCGAATCCGGCAGCAAGGACGAACCGAAGTTCGACCTGTCCGAGCAAGTGTCCGCCGCGGAGCGGATGGCCGGGTTGACGGCGAAATACCCGAGGTCGCCACAGCAGGCGCTGGCGGACCTGGAGCAGGACTGCGGGGGCGCGAGCGGCGAGGAGCGTTTCTACGCGCTGCCGCAGATGGCCAAGGCGGCCCTGGCCGCCGGAGCGCTGGATAAAGCCGCGGCGTATGCGAGCGAGCTTCTGGGCCAGCGGGAGCGCGACTGGAACTACGGCAACGCCATCCACGCCGGCAACATGGTGCTGGGCTTGGTGGCGCTGCGAAACGGCTCTGTCGGGCAGGCGAAGCATTACCTGCTGGAAGCGGGCAAAACGCCGGGAAGCCCGACCCTGGACTCGTTCGGGCCCAACATGGCCTTGGCGAAAGAGCTTCTCGAGAAGGGCGAGCGGGAGGTCGTGCTGGAATACTTTTCGCTGTGCAAGGCATTCTGGAAGATGGGCGGGCAGCGCCTGGAGGCCTGGGCGGCGACGGTGCGCAAGGGCGGCGTGCCGGACTTCGGCGCCAACCTGATGTACTGAGTCCCGCCCGCCGGGGTGCGGGATCCTTGGTCACTCGTGGCGGAGGGCCGTGAGGGGATCGAC